>JGI26119J46589_1000124_pt1 | contig 17789 bp, 20 predicted proteins | sample AOAMet_54_BLW_10_2_FD_46589 | JGI IMG/M metagenome (IMG submission 46589)
ATTTGTTGCCCAACTATTGATCGAAGAAGTGTTTCTAAAGCCTCACCACGAGAAGAAATACTGTATTGCTGGTGTTCGAGAATTAACTTTGCTAGCTTGGGGTCAGCGTGCGTTAAGAATTCTTTAGATTGCTGCCAATAAGCTGGAAGAGACATTTATAAATATAAAAAGTGTTTTGATAAGAGGATAAAGTTAGTTGTTTATCTTAACTGAGAATCTAGTATAGATGACATTGTCGTATAATTTATACTAATTTTTAACAACATAAAAAACAGGGAATAGTATGAGTAAAAAAAGAAATGTGACTTTTGTTGGTCTGGGAACGATGGGCTATCCTATGGCTGGACATTTATCAGGGTCAGAGTTATTTAATGTAAGTGTTTTTAATCGAACCTCAGAAAAATCTTCCCAATGGGGAGAAGAATATGAAGGCAGGGTTGCATTAACTATTGAAGACGCCGTAAAAGATGCTGATGTAGTTATTACATGCACTGGAAGAGATGAAGATATGATGGAAATTGTTTTTTCAGATGTTGGAATGATGCCATACCTTAAAAAGGGCTCCATTTTTATTGATCATACTACAACTTCCTTTAAGCTAGCAAAGCACCTCAATGAAGCATTGAAATCAAAGAATATAGCATTCATTGACGCCCCAGTAAGTGGAGGAGAAGCTGGTGCTATTAATGGAGTTCTAAGCGTTATGGCGGGCGGTGACCCTGACATATTGGATTCATGCGACTCAATCATTAAAACATATTCTAAAAGTATTACTCTGATGGGAGAATCTGGGTCTGGGCAATTGGCAAAAATGGTTAATCAGATTTGTATAGCAGGCTTGTTACAAGGTTTATCTGAGGGGTTGCTTTTTGCTGAATCTGAGAATTTGAATATGGATAAGTTGTTGTCTGCTATTTCAGGAGGCGCTGCACAATCATGGCAAATGGTAAATAGAGGAAAAACAATGCATCAAAGGGAGTTTGATTTTGGTTTTGCTATAAAGTGGATGGTAAAGGATTTAGGCTACTGCTTAGATCAAGCAGAGGGAAACAATACAAAACTTGCTTTTACTCAAGAGATCTATGACCGTTATACTAATTTAATGGATAAAGGGCATACTTATAGTGATACCTCTGCTTTAATGATGTTTGACGAGTTAAATAAATAAGTAGATTGTGATTCCGGTTGTCGCGGGTTCGAGCCCCGTTTCTCGCCTCAATTCTTATCTAGTAGCTAACTTATTTCAAGAGTGTGCTTTGTGATAACCCACATACACTATTAAATGGCATAATATTGGATATGAGAAAAAAGCCAAAATTAACAAATATTCATACCGTTGCTCAGAGTCGAATCTTTAATCTTGAGTCACTTGATGTCGAATTTTCTAATGGCGCAACTCGTGTCTATGAGAGGCTTATGTCTCGAGGAAATGGAGCAGTTCTAGTTATCCCAATGCTTGATGATGATACTGTCCTCATGATTTATGAGTTTTCTGGAGGCACTGAGCGCTATGAATTAGGACTTACCAAAGGGAAAATAGATAAGGGTGAAACTCCAATTGAGGCTGCGGGTAGAGAGCTAAAAGAAGAAATCGGGTTTGGCGCAAATAAGCTAACCTTTCTCAAAACAATCACACTTGCGCCTGGGTATCAGTCAAGTGAGACGCACATCGTGCTCGCTGAAGATCTGTTTGAGGAAACTGCAGAGGGAGATGAGCCTGAACCTCTAGAAATCGTCCCTAAAAAACTCTCAGAGTTAGAGGAACTAACCTATAACGAAGACTTAACTGAAGCAAGGAGCATTCTAGCTCTTTATATGGCAAGAGATATCATTAATAATCGATCAGTGTGATAGATATACCGCAGTCATTTTGGCTGGATGAAGATCAATTAAAATTCCCTGAAATAGAGTTAGCGCTCAAAGAGCCAAATGGATTAATCGCTATAGGCGGTGATTTATCATTAAATAGGCTCTTGGAGGCTTACTCTAGAGGTATATTCCCTTGGTATGGTAAAGATGAACCTATACTCTGGTATTCTCCTGATCCCAGAATGATTATTACGCCGAACTCATTTCACCTATCAAAAAGTTTAAAAAAAACAATTAACTCATCAAGATTTGATGTTTTAGTGGATACATCATTCAATAATATAATTAGACAATGTCAAGAGGCTCCTAGGTTTGGTCAGTCAGGAACATGGATCGATGATGAGATGGTCAAAGCATATACAAATTTGCATAAGGAAGGTTATGCGCACTCATACGAAGTGTTTGAGAATGGAGAGCTTGTGGGTGGATTATATGGGGTTGCATTAGGAGGAGTGTTTTTTGGTGAGTCCATGTTTTCATTGGTAAGCAATGCTTCAAAAGTAGCATTCGCATTTTTATTGCAAAATAGTCATTATCAATTAATAGATTGTCAAGTGGAGAATCGACATTTAGAAAGTTTGGGTGCCTACAATATCCCAAGAGATTTGTTTATGCAACAGCTTAAGGCCTTTGTGTAAAATATACCCCATTAAATTAGGGATTATTACGCAATGTCAAACCATATTAAATTCGTTTTACTGGCCTCACTTGTTATTACGTTAGCAGCATGTGGCAGAATGGGTGATCTAGTGCCGATAAAAGATACAGTTCAATCAACTACTAGTACTTACTAGCGAAAAATCCATTGAACGCATTCAATTTCCAAAATAAAAATCTTTATGCTGAGTCTGTGCCCGTTTCAGACTTAATGAACTTGTACGGCTCGCCACTTTATATTTATTCAAAAAGTCAAATAGAATTCAATTGGAAGGTTTTTGAAAATTCATTTGGAACCCATCCTCATCTTATTTGTTATGCTGTAAAGGCTAATTCTAATCTTGCAGTATTAAATATTCTTGCTAATCTAGGATCTGGATTCGATATTGTGTCCCTTGGAGAGCTAGAGAGAGTTATTGCTTCAGGCGGAGATCCAGCTAAATGCGTTTTTTCAGGTGTTGCAAAAACTGAAAACTCAATACGAAAAGCACTTGAGTATGGAATTTACTGTTTCAATGTAGAGTCTGAGGGAGAACTAGAACGGATTGAATCAGTGGCATCCTCTTTGAATGTTCGTGCCTCAATTTCAATACGAGTCAATCCAGATGTAGATGCAAAGACTCATCCATATATTTCAACAGGCCTGACTGAAAATAAGTTTGGTGTGAGTGCTGAAGTGGCTTTGTCTATGTATAAAAAAGCAAGCCTTTCTGATTATCTTGATGTCTGCGGACTTGATTACCATATTGGCTCTCAAATTACAGATCAATCTCCATTTATCGAGGCTCTTGAAAAAGCATTAGATCTGATTGAAGAGCTCAAATCAGAAAACATAGATTTAGACCACATTGATATTGGAGGTGGAGTAGGTATAACTTATGATCAAGAAAAAATAATCAGTATTGAGGATTACATCAATAGGGTAATCAGCAAAGTTGGAAGTATGAAAATTTTGGCTGAACCTGGGCGATCAATTGTTGGAAATGCAGGTATTTTTGTAACAAAAGTTGAATACTTGAAGCAAAATGATATTAAGTCATTTGCAATTGTAGATGGTGCAATGAATGATCTGATTAGGCCTGCTCTTTATAGTTCATATCATGAGGCGGTTTCAATACAAGAAAAATCAAAGGGCGTTACTGACTCATGGGATATCGTCGGACCAGTTTGTGAAACTTCAGATTTCTTGGCTAAGGATAGAGAACTAACTTTAGAAAAAGGAGACTATATTGCAATTTTAACTGCAGGTGCGTATGGTTTTGTTTTGAGTTCAAATTATAACTCGAGACCCAGAGTGCCTGAAGTTATGGTGAGTGAAAAGAGCCATAGTTTGGTGCGAAAAAGAGAAACTATCGAATCACTATTTGAGAATGAAACTATATTTAAAGATGAAGTTAACTAATAATCAAAAAAAGTACTTAAGATCTTTGGCGCATGATTTAAAGCCATTTGTAATGATTGGTCAGCATGGATTAAGTGAGTCAGTTATTGCTGAGATTGAGTCAACAATGCTTAAACATGAACTCATTAAAATCAAACTAAGGGTAAGCGATCGTGATGAAAAGCAAGGGATAATCAACAAGATTATTAAGTTTTCTGAAGCTGAATTAGTCCAAGTTATTGGGGGCGTAATAGTTATTTATAGGCCTTTTGAAGACAACCCTGATATTATCTTACCTAGATCATAATAAATTTAACAGAGCTTATTGTATTCTTATAATACTTAATTGAAATGAAAATTGCCCTCAGTGCTGCAGAAACTTCAGGCGATCTGATTGCTTCATCTTTGGTCGTTGCTTTAAAAAACAATGATCACCATTGTGAAATAGACGGACTGGCCGGCGACAAGATGATTGAAGCAGGTTGTAATAGTTTGTGGCATACTGATGAAGTAAATGTGATGGGTCTCAGTGAGGTATTGAAGAAGCTGCCATCCGTCTTAAAGTTAAGAACTAAAGTCACTAATCACTACATTTCTAATAAGCCCGATGTATTTATTGGTGTTGATTCACCAGACTTCAACTTCAGGATTGAGCATTCATTAAAGAAAGAAGGCGTTAAAACAATTCATTTTATTAGCCCCTCAGTTTGGGCTTGGCGCTCTAAACGTATTAAAAAAATTAAAGCTTCAACTGACCTAATATTATGTCTTTTCCCTTTTGAAGTCGATTTCTTCACAAAGCATAATCAAAAAGCAATTTTTGTTGGCCATCCACTAGCTGAAACCTTAAAGCCAAGGAAGAAATATAAACCAAACAAAAGCGTTTTATTAATGCCAGGCTCAAGAGAGTCAGAAATTAAAACGCTTTTGCCAGAATTGATTGAGGCTGTAAAGGTAATGCAGTCTAGAGACTCCGAACTAACTTTTAATCTATCTCTTGCCAATGCTAATCATAGAGATTGGGTTGAGAAAAGTATAGAGGGTTTATCTATAAAAATCAGCATTGGTGATGCACACAAAAGAATTATTGATTCTGATCTAGTTCTAGTTGCATCTGGCACTGCAGCACTTGAGGTGGCCTTACTAGCAGTTCCAATGGTTGTTATTTATAAGCTCTCCTATTTAAGTTATCAAATAGTAAAGCGTCTACTCAATACCAAAGAAGTTTCACTTCCCAATAAGATTTTAGGAAAAAGAGTTGTACCTGAATTAATTCAAAATGATGCTAACGGCCAAAATATTTCTGATCATGCTATGACATTACTAGGGTCTGATAATAGCGAACTTGTTAGCGAATTAGAAAAGATTCATGTTCTATTAAATCACGATTCTAGCTCCAAATCTGCTGAGGCAATAATTGAGTTTATTAATGAAAAATGACATTGAAAAAATCGTTGAACTTGCACTATCTGAAGATATTGGTCAAGGAGATGTCTCATCAGTTTTAATTGATAATAAGATTATCGAGGCTGAAATAATTTGCAGAGATGATGCAATAATTTGTGGAGTTGAATTCTTTAATTTATGCTTTTTATCAATTGATCCAAAAATTCAAATACATTGGAAGGTTGAAGATGGCTCAAGGGTCAAGTCAGGTGACAAAATATGCGGCCTTAAAGGCAATACAAAAACGATAGTAACTGCCGAAAGAGCCGCACTTAACTTTTTGCAAATATTAAGTGCTACTGCAACACAAACTAGTTACCTTGTCAGTTTGATTAACAGTACGAATGCAAAATTGCTTGATACAAGAAAAACAATACCTGGGCTTAGAAAGGCGCAAAAATATGCGGTTAAGTGTGGTGGTGGGGTGAATCATAGGATGGGTTTGTATGACTGTATCATGCTAAAAGAGAATCATATATTATCAACTGGCTCTTTAGAGCAATTGATTAAAAATGCAATCAATCAATTTCCAAAAACACCCATTATTGTTGAAGTTGAGTCTCTTGAAGAACTTCAATCAGCGCTCCTTATGAAAGGTATAAAGCGAATTCTGTGCGATAATTTTAGTCTTCAAGATCTTCGAGAAGCTGTGAAAATTTCAGAAGGAATTTGCCCTTTAGAGGCATCGGGCGGCATTACTGAGATTAATATTTTGGACTATGCAAATACAGGCGTGGACTATATTTCAATTGGCTCAATTACAAAAGATATAAAGTCAATTGATTTGTCTTTAAGGTTTAGTTCCTAGGCTATTGCTCTAAATGCTGGGCTAATAATGTCTTTTGTAGAATTGTATTGTAAGGCGTTATCATTGAGGTCAGTTACTTTGCCTCCTGCCCCTTCAAGTATCCAAACTCCTGCAGCAGTATCCCATTCAGAGCACCGACCAAATTTTGGGTAGTAGTGATAAATTCCTTCTGCAATAAGACAAAACTTGAGCGCACTACCCAGCTTGAAAGTTTCAAAATTTGTTTTATATTTGAGATGCTCTTTTAGCCCTTTATTGTTATTTGAGTATCTACCAACAACAATTTTTTCCCACCTTTTTGGCTTTGATGTAAGTATTGTAGAAGTTGTTTTATTGACTAGCTTAACAGAAGCATTATTTTCAAATCGATAATAGTGCACTTTATTGAAGGGTGAATAAATTAGTCCAAAAACAGGATAATTATCTCGAATAAGGGCAATACTAATGCAAAAATCAGGAGAGCCATCAATAAAATCTCTAGTTCCATCTAGAGGATCAATCAACCAATATTCATCCCATGATTTTCTAGTTGAAAAGGGAATGTGAGATGACTCTTCTGAGAGGATTGGAGTGTTAGGTGTTAATTTTTGTAATGTGTTAACTATCAATTCATGGGAAGCTTTGTCTGCTAGGGTCACAGGCGTGTTATCAGCTTTGATAGAGTAATCACTGGAATTAGCTCTAAGGTCCATAATAATTTCACCGGCTTGAGTCGTTAAATTGATGATCTGTGAAAGAATTTTAGAGTTCATTGTTTTCATTATATCATTGAGAGTCGTAATTATTTATTCTCAGCTTCGATCTTAAGTAAAATTTATTTCACTATAATTATTTATCAAATTTGAATATGAAAAAGCATGTACTAGCAATGGGAGGGGGTGGATTTACCTCGAAACCTGAAAATCTAAAGTTAGATGAATATCTCCTATCTTTATCCAATAAAAAAAATCCAAAAGTGTGTTTTATTCCTACTGCAAGTGGAGATGATGAGAGCTATAGAAGAAGATTTTATTCTTCGTATAAAAAACTAAACTGTGAGACAAGCCATTTGTCACTCTATTGGCCTCCTGAGGGAGATTTAAGAGAATTTGTTTTAGATAAAGATATCTTTTATGTTGGTGGAGGAAATACTCGCAATCTGATGGTTCTATGGAAAGAGTGGGGTCTTGATAAATATTTATACGAGGCCTGGGACAATGGAGCGATTATGGCAGGTCTCAGTGCAGGCTCAATTTGCTGGTTTGAAAAAGGATTGACTGACTCAGTAACGGGAAAGCTCTTACCATTAGATTGTTTAGGTTTTTTACCAAACAGCAACTGCCCGCATTTTGATAGTGAGTCACAAAGGAGACCTGAATACCACAAAGCCATTTTAAATGGATCAATGATGGAAGGTATTGCTTGTGATGATGGAGTGGCTGCACATTTTGTTGATGGAAAACTTAAGTGTTGCGTTTCATCCCTGCCCAATGCAAAGGCTTACAATGTTAGTGCAGAGAATGGAAAAATTAATGAATCCATTATTGAGCCAAAATACTTGTAGGGATTTAAATTAATTTTGGCATTAAAAAACCTAGTTAAAACTAGGTTTTTTTTATTTTGGTGGGCCTACTTGGACTTGAACCAAGGACCAATCGATTATGAGTCGACTGCTCTAACCAACTGAGCTATAGGCCCGGGTAAAGAGCTACTCTAAAAAGCTTTGAAGCTTGTGAGCACGAGAAGGATGGCGCAATTTTCTGAGTGCTTTTGCTTCAATTTGACGGATTCTTTCACGTGTCACATCAAACTGTCTTCCAACTTCCTCTAGCGTATGATCAGTACTCATGTCGATTCCAAATCGCATTTTAAGTACTTTTGCTTCACGAGGTGATAAGTTCGCTAATAGATCACCAGTAGTTTCTTTCAAACTTTCACGAGTAGTTACTTCAACAGGTGAAGAAAGTTTTTCGTCCTCAATAAAATCACCAATTGTAGAGTCTTCGTCATCACCTACCGGGTTTTCCATAGATAACGGCTCTTTAGCAATTTTAAGAATTTTATTAATTTTATATTCAGGAAGTTCCATTTCTACTGAAAGCTCTTCAGGTGTAGCCTCTCTTCCAAATCTTTGAAGAAGTTGGCGTCTTACACGGTTGAGCTTATTAATTGTCTCAATCATATGGACTGGTATCCTAATCGTGCGCGCTTGATCGGCAATTGACCTTGTAATAGCTTGACGAATCCACCAAGTTGCATACGTTGAAAATTTGTAACCTCTGCGATATTCAAATTTATCAACAGCCTTCATGAGGCCAACATTACCTTCCTGGATGAGATCTAAAAACTGTAAGCCACGGTTAGCATATTTTTTTGCAATCGAGATCACTAACCTTAAATTAGCTTCAATCATCTGACTCTTAGCATTTTTAGCTTTTCTATCGCCCTGGCGAAGCTTTTTATTTATTTCCTTAAGCTCAGCAATAGTCAGTTGCATTGCTTCTTCGTTTTCTAAGAGACTTTTTTGAGAATAGTAAATCTCATTCTTATTTTTTTCTAGTGACTTTAATGTTGCTTTATCAATTCCAGCAGTTTTGAGCCAATCGAAGTTAGTTTCATTGCCAGGAAATGACTTATAAAAAACTTCGGAGGTCATTCCAGCATCAAGGCAAGCATTGCGAATTAAATTCTCTTCTTTTTTAACTTGTGCGACTCTTGTTGAAACGAGTTCCATCATCGTGCTTACAAGTTTTGGTGCAAGTCTTAATTCAGAAATACAGCTTGAAAATTTGTGCCTAGCTTTAACAGTCTTTGCATCAAGGTAGCCATTTTTTTCACAAGACTTAACGTAACTGTTGTGAGATTTTTGAATTTTATCGAAGCGCTCATAGACTTCTCCTTCGTCTGGTCCAGTGTACTCTAGCTCGTCGAACTCATCTTCCTCATCCTCTAGCTCTTCAGGATCTTCATCAAGGTCCATTGCATCTAATTTCGCTTGTTTTTCATCAAGAAGGGCTTGCTTTTCAACAATGAGAGCTTGCTTTTCTTCGAATTCTTCGGCATCACCTTGATACCCTATAACCACATCAGTCATCTTACACTTACCTTCTTCAAGTCTTGTGTATGCCTTGAAGAAATAATCAGATATTTCAGGGTAAAGAGAAATCGCCTGCATAATTTGATAGACACCCGCCTCAATTTCCTTAGCAATTCTTACTTCATCACTTTGCTCTAAAAGCTCAACAACGCCCATCTCTCTCATATACATTCTGACAGGATCTGTGGTTCTACCAAACTCAGAGTCTAAAGCTGCAAGAGCTGCAACAGCAACTTCTGCTGAATTTGCCTCTGCCTTTCCACCTTCTTGCATCACGAGGGTATCTGCATCTGGCGCTTCATCAGCGACTACAATATCAAGCTCCTCCAGAATAGTTACAATTGGTTCAACTTGTTCAGGAGTTAATAAGTCTTCTGGAAGGAGATCGTTTATTTCAGAATAAGTCAGATAGCCTTGTTCTTTTCCTATCGTTATGAGACTATTAAGTGCAATTTTATGAGCTTCGGTAGTTGTTTTCATAGCATTGTTTTTTAAAAACAGAGGGGGAATTATACCTAAATCGTATAAGGTTTTTTAACCATTAATTTATTGATATAACAGCGTTTAGTTAGTTTGATTCAGCAAAAATTGTACTGATTGACTGCTCATCACTGATTCTACGAATGACATCAGCAAGTGTTGTTGCAATGGATAGTTGTCTTACCTTGCTGCATTTGTTAGCGTTACCATTTAATGGGATCGTATTTGTAATAACTAATTCATCCAACTTTGAGTTAGAGATATTATCTATTGCCCCGCCAGATAGGACTGCGTGTGTTGCATACGCAACAACTTTTTTGGCGCCCTTTTCTTTTAGTATTTCAGCAGCTTGGCAGAGCGTACCTGCAGTATCAACCATATCATCGATCATGATGCAGGTTCTTCCAGAGACATCACCAATAACGTTCATTACTTTGACCAAGTTTGGCTCTGGGCGTCTTTTATCAATAATGGCAAGATCAGCATCATTAATTCTCTTAGCTGCAGCTCTTGCTCTTGCTACTCCACCTACATCAGGCGACACCACGACCACATCCTCATAGTTTTGATCTAATATATCCTGGACAAGGACGGGCTGCGCATAAATATTGTCTATGGGTATGTTAAAAAAGCCCTGGATCTGGTCTGCATGAAGGTCCATTGTTAGTATTCGATCAACACCCGATGTTTCTATCATCTGTGCTACAAGTTTTGCGGTAATTGGAACTCTGGTTAGGCGCGAACGTCTGTCTTGTCTAGAATATCCAAGGTAGGGAACAACAGCTGTAATTCTTCCTGCTGAAGAGCGTTTTAGAGCATCAACCATTATCAATAGTTCCATTAAAGTTTCTGCCGATGAAGGTCCGCAAGTAGGCTGAATCACAAAAACGTCACAGCCACGGACATTATCAAGAATTTCTACCTGAGACTCACCATCACTAAATTGACCTACAAAAGCCTTGCTTTGATTTATGTTTAGATTTGCAATAATTTCGGACGAAAGATCAGGGTTTGCATTACCACTGAAGATTTTAATTCTTTCTAAAGACATCTAATAGATTCTTATTGTTTAAGGTGGTAATTATACAAAGAAATCATATGACTAAAGATAATAGTTTTTCTAGAAAACAAAAGATTTACAGGAGTTCACTAATATAGGGCTTGATATCTTCAGGTTCCACTGTTGCGCTGAAGCGCTTATAAGGCGTACCATCACGATCAATGAGAAATTTAGTGAAATTCCACTTAATGCTGTCATTAAGTTTGCCTTTTAGTTCAGATTTTAAATACTTATATACTGGGTGAGCATTGGAGCCATTTACCTCGATTTTTTCGGATAAGGGGAAAGTAACTCCATAATTAAGGTCACAAAAACTTTGTATTTCCTCAGAAGTCCCTGGTTCTTGTTTTCCAAATTGATTACAAGGGAATCCAATAATTTCAAGACCGGCGTCCTTGTATTCTTGATATAGGTCTTCTAAGCCCTTGTAGTGATAAGTTAAACCACAATTACTTGCAGTATTTACAATTAAAACAACTTTTCCCTCAAAGCTTTTAAATGAAACCTCTTCTCCAACGATATTCTTAAAATAAATTGATGTATGCTCATCTTTAGCTATCCTTTTTAGTAAAAAAAAATATAATTGTACTCACTTCAAATGAATCTGATGTGTTGAGTTGATGAAGATGAACTATTGATGGATAGCAAAAAATTTGGCTGGGATGGCAGGATTCGAACCTGCGAATGACGGGATCAAAACCCGTTGCCTTACCGCTTGGCGACATCCCAATTGTATAGCGGTGATTTATCAATCGCTTTCGCGACAAAACCAACCCACTTTGATGGCAATTCTTCCTTTGCTATCAATGCATCACTTTCATTTTCAAATGCAACAAAAACACATGAACCGCTTCCTGTCATCCTAGCAATATCAATATGATTTTGAGTGGAATCTAGATGCCTTAGAGCATCTTTAATGCCATCTTCCAAGTCAATTGCAGCATCCAGACAGTCATTATGTGGATTTGAGACTAATGAAAAATCAGACATTTTCCTTTGTACTGGTGTCATTGTCAATGCTTTATGGCTGAATATTTCTTGAGTGGAGACGTGTTTATTGATTGAAACGACTAAATAGAAGTATTTTGGTAAATTCAAAGGGTAGAGAATTTCACCAATTCCCTCTGCCCAAGAGCTTTGACCTTCAATAAAGACTGGAACATCTGCACCAATACCCTTGCCTATAGCTATGAGCTGTTGTTTTGTTAACTCAAGGCCCCAAAGCTGATTCAATGCCATGAGCGTGGTCGCTGCATTTGAACTCCCCCCTCCAAGCCCTCCGCCAGAAGGAATCTTCTTTATTATTCGAATATCAACACCCAAATTGACTCCACTCAATTTTTGTAACTTTTTAGCACTCTTAATCATTAAGTCATTGGCCAGAGGAATATCTTCGTTACCAAGGGTGCGGTTTATTTCTCCATCCTCTCTTACACTAAAATTTATCTCATCATAAAAATCCAAGAGCTGAAAAATGGTCTGAAGATTGTGATAACCATCATCTCTTTTTGAGTTGATATGTAAGAATAAATTGATTTTTGCGGGTGATAGGTAAGTCAATTTAAGATTTGATAAAGTGCTCTCTGTAGTATTTCAATTCATCGATGGAGTCATAGATATCTGACAAAGCTAAGTGCCTAGATTTTTTGAATGAGCTAGAAATGATGTCTGGTTTCCAGCGTACAGCTAGTTCTTTTAGTGTTGAGACATCAATATGACGATAATGAAAAAACTTTTCAAGATTGGGCATATAGTTATACAAAAATCTTCTGTCTTGACAAATTGAATTACCACACATTGGAGATGCACCCGAATCAACATATTGAGAGAGAAAATCAAGGGTTTGAGATTCCGCTTCGGCGACTGAAATTGAACTATCCTTAACCCTTTGAACTAATCCAGAGCGGTTGTGTTGATTGGTGTTCCATTCATCCATACCATCTAATAATTCAGTCTTTTGATTGATAGCTAAAGATGGGCCTTCATCAATAACATTAAGATTAGCATCCGTTACAACTGTTGCAATTTCAATGATCACATCACTTTCAGGAATTAACCCTGTCATTTCAAGATCTATCCAGATTAGATTTGTTTTTTTATTCATTATTAACTATTGCTTGCAAGAATGTAAGCATCAAGTTTATCTTGCGCAGAACCATCTGACAAAATTTGGTTAGCTTGTGTGACGCCTTCATCGAATGAGCTCACAAGGCCACTCACATAAATCGCAGCGCCTGCATTTAATGCAATGATATCTCTAGCGACACCCTTCTTCCCAGAAAACGCTTCATTGATTAAAGCGAGAGACTGCTCAGCATTTTCAGCCTTAATTGAATCCAAGTTTCCTTCCTCAAGCCCAAAATCACCAGGGTGAACAGTATAAGTGGAAATATTATTATCTTTTAATTCTGCAACATAAGTCGTGTTAGCAATGGAGAACTCATCAAGACCATCTTCGGAATGCACGACCATTACGTGTCGTGAATTGAGACCTTTTAAAACATTGGCAATTGGCTCAACCAAGCTTTTATCATAAACTCCCATAATTTGATTTGGCGCTTTGGCTGGATTAGTCAAAGGGCCCAACACATTAAATATCGTTCTGACTGCCAGCTCTTTGCGAGGACCAATTGCATGTTTCATAGCACTATGATGAGCCGGTGCAAACATAAACCCTAAACCAATTTCCTCGATACACTGACTGATTAATTCTGGACTTATATTGAGATTAATACCAGCCGCTTCCAATACATCTGCACTTCCAGATTTTGAAGATATCGAGCGATTACCATGTTTTGCAACTTTTCCACCGGCCGCTGCGACTACAAAGGCTGAAGCTGTTGAGATATTGAATAGACCTAGGCCATCTCCTCCAGTTCCACAGGTATCAACTAGGTAATCATTGCTACTTAATTCTACTGATGTAGCAAGAGCACGCATTACTTTAGCACTGGCAGTAATTTCCTCAATTGTCTCACCCTTCATTGACAGCCCAACTAGAAACGCACCAATTTGTGCATCGGTCGTTTGGCCAGTCATGATGCTATTCATGACATCATGCATCTCACCTTCATTTAAATTTTGTTTAGAAATAACTGCCTTGATAGCTTCGCTAATATTCATAATTATCGCTGGCTCATTAAATATTCAATTTCATCAATATCTTTAACTGCTTTTTTGGAGAGGACATGATTTCCTGCTTCAGTCACTAGGACATCATCTTCTATTCTGACTCCGATGCCCCAGTACTTAGATTCAATTTTATCATCCCTGCGAATATAAATTCCAGGCTCAACAGTTGTTACCATACCACTTTTAAACTCACGGAACTCATCATTGATTAGTTTAACACCCACATCATGGACATCGAGCCCAAGCCAGTGCCCCGTTCCGTGCATATAAAACTTGGTCAAATCTTCAGGGGATTTCATAATGCCTAGCTTGATAAGGCCATCTGTTATGATTTGACAAGCAGTCTCATGCGGCTTGTTGCAGCTTACTCCAGGTTTAATAGAATCAATAGCAGATTTTTGTGCACTTAAAACAATGCCATATATCTCTTTTTGGGCCTCACTAAACTTTCCATTAATGGGAAAAGTCCTTGTAATATCTGAGGCATAACCATTGATTTCACAACCTGCATCAATAAGCAGTAGATCCCCATCTTGAAGTTCTTGGTTGTTCTCATTGTAATGCAAAATGCATGCATTCTCTCCACTTGCAACGATTGGAGGATAGGAGTGCTCAGAGTTGCCGTTTGTAAATTGTGAATCAAACACAGAAGCAACATTATGTTCATATAGTCCAGGTGAGGCCACTCTCATGGCACTCATATGAGCTTCAGATGCTAAATCAGCAGCATCCTGCATATTTTTTACTTCTTCCTTATCTTTTATTAATCGCATTTCTGAAATACAAGGATTTAAGGGCTTTAAACTGCTTTCAAAAAGAGAATGAATGCGTTGATTATGAATATTTGTGCTTGAATTGTCTTTCCAACCACCACTTCCTGGGGCATCAAAATATATGACAGATCTTTTCTGAGTAAAAGAGTCAATATTATCAAAGAAAGTATCAATATCATAAGCTTGATCCACTAATAAAGTTTCAGGAGCAAGTGCAACACCAAGTCTGATTCCATTCCAGATCTCTTTAGTCTCATCCTTCGGTCTCAAAAACATCACATAGCTTTCTTTACTAAATACCGCTATTGCATCGGGCTCTGTAAAACCAGTAAGATACCAAAAATTACTATCTGGGCGAAATGGATAAGTCACATCACTGTTTCTTTTTTGTTCACTATTGGTCGACACAATGACTACTGCGTCTCGACCCAGCATGCTTAACAACTCCTCTCTTCTTTTTTGATGTATCATTTTGTTTGGTGTATTAATTCTTAGATATATAACGCAAGAAAGATACCATGAAAACGATACGACTTTATCAAAATACACCTTTTACTGAAGGTAAAACTGCTGAATTAGATAGTGACAATAGTCACCATTTAAATAAGGTTTTACGTTTTCCAGTGGCAAAAATATTACCGTGTTTAATGGCGATGGTTTTGATTACACAGCGTTAGTTCAAGACTCGAAAAAAACAACCAGTCTTAAAGTCATTTCTAAGGCACGAAATAATACCGAATCAAAACTAGATTTAACACTCGCCCAAGGGATTGCAAAAGGCGAAAAAATGGATTTTTTGATCCAAAAAGCGGTTGAGTTGGGAGTGACTAGAATAATCCCAATGAAATTAGAGAGGTGTGTTGTCAGGCTGAGCGATGAAAAAGTTCAAAAAAAAATTGATCACTGGCAAAAAATTGCTAACCATGCCTGTGAACAATCAGGCCGTTCAGTCATTGTCAGTCTGTCTAATCCACTCTCACTCGAAGAGTTATTAGAGGAGACGAATCATGATGGCTTTGTTTTGCATCATCGTGCAAAAATTGGCCTGAGTCAGCTTAAGGAAACGTCAAAAGCAACAATACTTATTGGTCCTGAAGGGGGCCTGACTGAAAAAGAAGTTAGTGATTCTGAGGTCGCTGGATATCAGTCAATCCTCATTGGAAAGAGGGTTTTAAGAACAGAAACTGCTTCTCTAGCAGCAATTGCTAATATGCAATTGCTATGGGGAAGTTAATAGGTAATATAGGAAACCCTAGTCAATGTTGCCTAATTCTTGACTCAGCTCTCTAGCCCGATCATAGGCAGCTCTGGTTGCAGCTGCAACGATTCCCTCAAAGTTCTGATCTTGAAAGGTTTCAATNGCTGACTGCGTGGTTCCATTTGGCGATGTGACTTCTGCACGAAGCGTGCGAGAGTCTTTGCCAGAGTTNGTGGCCATTATGCTTGCACCAAGACTGGTCTTGATACTCAAAGCNTCAGCTGTTTCTTCATCCANNCCCAAGGCCATAGCAGCCTGTTTCATGGACTGCATCATTANGAAAAAATAAGCGGGCCCNCTACCTGANATCGCTGTAATTGCATCCAAAAGGTTTTCCTCATTGACCCAAAAACACTCACCTACAGCCGATAGCAACAAGTTTACTGACTCTTTTTGAGTGTCATTAACGAGTTCATTTGCAAAAAGACCTGTCACTCCAGATTGAAAAAGAGCGGGCGTATTGGGCATTGTNCTTACGAGTGCAAAGTCACCGCCAAGCCAACGATTAATATCTTTACTTTTAATGCCAGCTACAATGGAGACAAAGAGCTGATCTGATGAAGCCTTATTTTTGAGCTCATGACAAACAACTGAGAGTACTTGAGGCTTAACAGCAAAAACGACAATATCACTATTGGTGAGAAGTGAGACATTATCAGAGTAAGTAGTCACACCCAGTTCAGAGCTACGTTTTTCAAGAAGCTCAAGGTTTGCATCACTAACATTAATATTTTTGGCTTCAAATCCATCACTCAAAAGCCCTTTAATAAGAGCATATGCCATATTGCCAGCGCCAATAAATCCAATGACTGTTTTGTTTTCCATATAAAATATCTTTGTATTGAATGCTTAATTCAATTCTACCAAACTTGCAATAAATAAAGAACATTAATGACAATATTTCAGCCAAAACTAGTAATGATCGATGTTGATGGAACTTTGGTCGATAGTGTTCCTGATTTAGCGTATTGCGTTGATCAAATGATGCTCAGTCTGGATATGCCAGTCAGAGGAGAAGAGACAGTAAGGCATTGGGTTGGAAACGGAGTCCCTAGGCTAGTTGAAAGGGCTTTGACTGGTGAATTGGATGGCTCTCCAAGTCAAGAGGCTTTTGACAAAGCGTATCCCATTTTTTTAGATTTGTATGCCCAAAATTCATCGGTCAGGTCTACTCTCTATGAGGGCGTAATGGAGGGCTTAGATTATTTAAAATCTAAAGATTACCTTTTAGGCTGCGTTACAAATAAAGCGGAGCAGTTTACGCTTCCATTACTTCAATCTTTAGGAATTATTGATTATTTTGGGATCGTTATTTCTGGCGATACTTTAGAAAAGAAAAAGCCAGACCCACTCCCTCTGATTCATGGCGCTAACTTTTTTAATATTAAGCCCAATGAGTGCCTTATGCTTGGGGATTCGGTGAGTGACGTCAAGGCGGCTAGGGCAGCAAGCTTTCAGATCATTTGTATGTCTTACGGCTATAACCATGGAAATAATATTGCTGATGAAAACCCTGATCTCGTGATTGATTCTATGGCGCAATTGCGAGACTACCTATAGTGAATATCGACGAAAATCATATCTGGCATCCTTATGCCAATATCCCAAACAAGGTGCCAACATACCACGTAGAAAGCGCCGAAGGAGTGTACCTTAACTTCAAAAATGGAGCACGCATCATTGACGGTATGAGTTCTTGGTGGTGCATGATACATGGCTACAATAATTCCTATATTAATGATGCTGTCAAGTCTCAGATTGATAAAGTGTCGCACGTAATGTTTGGGGGTCTGACTCATCAACCAGCCATTGATTTATGTGAAAAACTCATCAATTTGACGCCCAAAGG
>JGI26119J46589_1000136_pt1 | contig 17009 bp, 10 predicted proteins | sample AOAMet_54_BLW_10_2_FD_46589 | JGI IMG/M metagenome (IMG submission 46589)
TCATAGCTCAATCCAATACCAACTAAAAATGATGAAAGGACTTGCAATACAAGAACACCAATTACTGTAAAGCCATACCCTCCTTTCCCTCCAAGAAGAGAAGTACCTCCAACAACAACAGCTGCTATTGTTTGAAAAAGATAAGGGCCACCAACACCTACAAACCCACCACCACTCCAGCCTAATAGTAAAATACCAGTAAGCGCAGAGACAAACCCACCAATTGCAAATGCTCCAATCCAGTATGCTCTTTCTGAAATAGATAATCTTGCTGCTGCAGTTCGATTTCCACCGACTGCATATAGACTTCTGCCCCAAGTTGTATTCGATAGGGCAATAATCATAATGATCGATGCCACAACCCAGATCACGACTACAGGAGGGATACTAACCCCAAGAAAAGTTCCATTTGTAGCAGCAATATTTGATAACCATTTTGGAACTACGCCAAAAACACTACCTCCAAAGTCTGAACCAATAGTCGTTAGTGCTTGAACAGCTCCAGTCACAACAAAACCAACACCAAGAGTTAGAATAAGTGCTTGCCCTTGAAGTCGAAAACTTAATAAACCATTAACTAGTCCAACTCCTAAACCCATGAGGAGTACTGCAATAATACAAATCCAAGGGGGTATGCCGAGTGTAATTAAGTACATCAAACCAATATTTGCAGCTCCAATTACAAAACTTACTGATAAATCTAAGCCTCCAAGAAGTACAACTAGAGTTTGTCCAATGCATGCAAGCCCAAGAAAAGAGGCAAAAAGAAGCATAGACTTAAGATTTAAAGTTGATATAAAGCCATCTACAATAAGAGAGCCCATAATAAAAAGTCCAATTAGGACTGCTAAGCCCATAAGTGCACTTTTATTATTTTTTGCTACTGAATTAGTGATTATCAATACTAGGAGTGTTAGAAAAAATACTACTAATGAGAGGATATTTTGCCATTGGAAAAAATCATCCATAGCAAAAGCAAGTGCAACAAATGCAATAATCATTGCTAGTATTCCAATTATTGCTCCTCTATTACTTTTGATAAGAAAACTAAAATAACTATCTGTCTGATCTGAGTCTTCAACTTCCTGGATCTTTTGATCTAAATTATTTTCGTTGAGTGTTTCATCAGCATCATAGAAAGTTTCATTATATGTCCACCTTACTGATAGATGATGCCAGCCCCATAGTATTGAACCAAAGATTGCAACTGTATATAGCATAACAAGTTGCGAAGGAGTATCATCAAAAAATCCTAAAACAGCACTTATAGCTGAAACTATTACGGCAATAATGAATCCTAGCCATTTATAAAACGAAAAAGCGGCTTTTCCCATTCTATTTACACGCATTTCTATTCCAGTATGTAAAAGATATTTTCATGATTTATCCCTCCCACTTACTTATAGCATCATCTTTATGATCACCGATAATGTAAGTACTAATAATGTGCATTACATTTGGAGCAGAAATAACTGTAATAGCAATAATGACAATGAGTTTCCATATAGGTACACCTATTGCAAAAAATAAGCCACTCCAGGCTAAAGTAGCAAAAATAGGAATATACCAATATTTCCAAAAGCTTTTGAAGCTCGTCTCTTCCATAGCAATACGTAAAAATATTTGTAGCAATACGATAATAATTGCTATATAAGCTATCTCAGTAACTACTGCCATACCAGCTGATTCAATATTGACCCTTATTGGAGTGGAATATTCAATTAATTGAGCTGGCACACTTTCTAAGCCAGTAGGAATAATAGGGTTTGAATAGTTGGTTATTGAGCTCAATGAAGGGTCAATAGCAACTGCGCTATTACCAACAAAGAAATACATAATAATTAACGTAACTATAGAAATGCCACCAATAAATAGATTGTTTATATTTTTAATTTCTGTATGAACTAAAGGTATTGTAATTGTAAAGAGGAGAGCTGAAACAAGGAGAATTGCATAAATCTCACCAGAAAAACTGCTCATTAAATAACCCTTGTCAGCATCTTGAAAAAATACAGCTCCAACTGCAATAACAGGTATTAATGAGATAAATAAAATCATTGCTATACGCTTAATATTCTTTTTAATTCCTGGCAGCATAGTAAGAATCATCAATGATGATAATAAAACTACCCCAATAAAACCAATGAATAGTGAAGTTGATTTACTTAATGATTCTGATGAGAGAGAGACTTGCTCTAAGCCAAATATACTCATTGAGTAATATTCCAATCCAATTGTGGCTGGTGTGAATACAGCATCTGTTGCCTCTGGATTAAATATTAGACCAAAAGCAGTAATGATTAAGATAATCAATAATCCAATCATTGGGGCACTGATATGTTTAAAAACCATCTTAATAATATAAGCACCCACTACTACTCCAATTATCATAAAGAACATAATTGTCCCTGCTGACAAGGTTTCCTGTTCAACTGCTGCAACAAAGGCCTTATATCTCTTTACTCCAAAGGATTTATCCATTGCTACGCTTACCATAACTCCTGCTGAAATAATCCCCATTACTAAAAATACTAATCCTGGAGAGAGTCCGCGAGCTCGTTTTTGAAGAAATGGAATTGCAATACTGATTAATAATGAAACAACTAACATAAGTCCATAGGACATATCAGTAATAAAGCTTTGCATTTTTCCAAAGTTAAAGGTCGAAAGTGCAAAAGTAATCAAAAATATATTTAGTGAGCCAAGAAGAGCTCCAAAAGCACTTCCACGACCACCTGCTAAATTGGCTCCACCAAGCACAAGTGCAGTAACGGCCATCAATGTATAGGTTGTTCCTTGACTTGGATCACCAGAGCTAATTAATGAAGTAAAAGTTATTGCAGCAAGTCCTGCGTAAATACCTCCTACGACGTGAGCTCCTATTCGTACCATGTTGACATTAACACCACTTGTATAAGTTGCACGCTCATCTGAACCCATCATTTTTAGATTTCCCCAGAATGCCGTTTGAGCTAAGAGGTACCAGCCTGCTGTTGCAACGATTAATATTACGAGAACAGGAGAAAAAATAGAGGTTCCAGCACCCCAACTGTACATCCAATCTGGCGCTAATCCTGATGGTCTAGGCATAATTATAAGATTCAAGCCCACAAGTGACAGATAGCCACTTAAGGAAACAATAATTGGCTGGACACGAACAAAAACAATGATTAAGGCCATCAAAATTTGATACGCTATACCAACGCCAATCGCATACAAGAAGATTGCAATCGGTGACTCTATGAAGCCTATGCCAATCAGTTGAATCATTCCGACATTTATAAATCCAATTAATGGACCAATTGATAAGTCCACCCCGGCTCTTCCAGCCATAACGATTACCGTCAGTGCATAGGTCGCAAGAATTAATGGAGCAACTACAATTATTAAGCCACCAAAACCAGTACTTGAGACTAGATAGGGTCCTCTAATTACTGCGAATATAAGCAATAAAAAGAAAATTACAATAGGNACTATAAGATAGGTACTAGCACCTGAATTTGACTCTTGTTTTTTTGTTAATTCCATTTTAATATTTTTTCAATCAATAACTTTTAATCTTTTGAAGATTGGTCTTTAGTGATTAGTTTTTCAAATTTTTGGATATCTTNCTCACTATATTCATGAGTACTGGATGGATCTGATTTTGAATTACTAATAGCGGCATTATTACTTTGTTCTTTATCTATATTATTAAATTCTTTTTTAGTTTCATTAGTGGCTTTATTGAAAAGCTCCTCATCAGATGCAGAATAAGCTTCCGTTTTTTTAATTTGTACTGATCTAGAACTGCGCTTACTGTTGTTCAACTCCATTAACTGTTCAAATTGATTNGAATCATTCTGAGAATATTCANTGGAATCACTTAAATCATTAGTAGCCATTGGCTCAATCTTTTTGCTTTTTTTATTTTTACTTTCTGAAGAGTTTAATATTGAATTGAAATGCTCTTCATCAGTTAAGGAAAAATCTTGATTTTTAGTTTTAACTGAGTAAACTTTTTCATTGTCTTTTTTGAAATATTTGCTTACGTTGTATCTACTCACATCATTCTCCAATTTATTTTTTTTAGGATGTTCTGATTTATTTGATTGTTCATCTATTTTTGATTCAAAGCTATCCAATTTAAAACTTTCATCTTTATCTGAATTTTCATTTTGAATATGTCCAAACATAGATTCCAGAATTCCATCAGCATTTATTTGTTGGTCTACGAATGTTTCAAAGATACTTCCATTCCTGAATACAATTACACGTGAACAAAAACCTATAAATTCTTCAAGTTCACTCGACATATATATAACTGAATTTCCATCATCAGCAAACTCTCTGAGTTGTTTATAGAGATCTCTTTTAGTTTGAAGGTCAATACCACGAGCTGGGTCTAATAAAACTAAAGTCTTTGGATGAGAGGCGAATGCACGACCAAGCATTACTTTTTGCTGATTCCCACCACTTAGTGAAGTAATTAAATTCTCTTTAGCGCCAGCCTTTATAGCTAATCTTTCAACTTCCCAGTCATAAATATCATTTATTCCACTCCATTCGATTAATCTAACACCAGGGATGTTGGTATTTTGCTTGTACATAGATATTGCTAAATTTTCAACAATACTCAGATTTGGTAAAATTCCCTCTCTCTTTCGATCACCTGAAACAAAAGCAATGCCATGCTTTTTTGCATCCTCTAGGTTATTAATTGAATAGTAATCCTGTCCATGATTGATACTAACTTCAGTAACACCGTCATTAGCATTTGCAATGCCAGCTAATATGCGGACAAAATCATCTTGACCATGACCATCGAGGCCAGTAATTCCAACTATTTCCCCCTTAAGTAGTTTGAAATTAGATTCTTTACTATCAGCCCAAACTCGCATTTTTTGGGTTCTTAAGGCAACTTGAGAGTGAGAGGTTTTATGAGCTTCTTGTTTAGCCACATCTTTACTTTGATCCTTGCCAGTCATTAACTGTAAAAGATTTTTTTCAGTAATTTCACTTTTTTCTAATACCCCAACATCCTTTCCATCTCTCATTACGGTGCATCGATCACTTATTCTTACTAACTCGGCAATTCGATGTGTAACTATTATGATTGCTGAACCCTTATCACGTAACTCTCGCATTTTATTAAAGAGACGTTCAGTTGAATCGAAATCTAAGGCAGCAGATGATTCGTCAAGTATAAGTAAATCTGGTTCACTTAAGAGACCTCTAGCGATTGTAATCCATGCTTTAGTACTCAGTGGTAAATTCCCTGCAGGCATTAAAGGGTCTATATCTTCATCAGCTAGTTCACTTAATAAAGTTCTGGCTTTATCTTCTTTGTCTTTATCAGATAAAGTTTTGGAGAAAAAACCATCAATACCTATAAATAAGTTATCGACAATTGATGCTTCATCAGCAACAAGAACTTCTTGGAATACCATTGAAACTCCTAAATCACGAGATTCTTTTGGAGTAGATGGGTGATGACCATTAATTGATACTTTTCCTGAGTCAATTGGTANGACACCTGCTAAGACTTTAGCTAAAGTACTTTTGCCGCATCCATTGCCACCAATAATTGCATGAATTTCACCAAAATAACCTGTGAAAGAGACATTATCTAAGGCTTTTGTTACTCCAAATGACTTGTTGACATTCTTAACATGAAGCTCACCAGGAAATTTAGTAAGTGTTTCTGATGTGTTTGAAACATTATCTTGTAATGTGCTTTCAACTTGATCGATCACTGAAATAAGCCCCTGCATTGCAACAAATAAAATTACTCTAAGCTAATGGTTATTTATTAAGAAGGTTTATGTGACCATAAATTCTATCTATAACCATCCAAAAGTATAGGTCTAGTTTACTACTATGACATACCATAGTCAATAGTATGTATATATTTATACTTTTATATAAGATTAGCGAGTATTGGTGTTACAATGTTTGATAGAAAAAGTAACATTATTTGTTAGTTAATCTAAGTCTCTTCAATAGTATAAAAAATATGATCACACGTTTTGTAAATTATTTTATAAGCATAAAACAATTTTTTATAATCTCGTTTATTAAGGCTGGAGTGCTTCCATGGTTTTTAGGGGTTGCATTGTTAACATTCTCATTAGCTAGCGATAATTTCTTAACTACTCAAAATATAATGGGAGTTGCTAGACATTCCACTGACCTTATTCTGGTAGCTATGGCACAGATGATTGTAATGCTTACTGCCGGACTAGACTTTTCAGTTGGCGTTATTCTTGCGATGACTTCTGTTGTGGCATCAATGACTATGGTCGCATTATGGTCTGGGTATGGAACAGGCTGGGAGGCAATATTTATAGGATGTTTAGCTGGATTATTAATAGGGGCATGTATTGGTCTTGTTAATGGCCTTGGTGTTGCTTTCTTAAGGGTTCCTCCCTTCATTATGACTCTTGGGATGTCTTCAATTATTTTTGGTTTAGCGCTTACTATTACTGGTGGTATACCGATTTATGGTGCCCCTGAATCATTTACTAATACTTTTGGTTATGGCACTTTCCTAGGGATTTCACTATCAATATGGGTGACCTTATTTTTTATTGGAATAGTATATATTTTCTTGAATTTGACTAAGATGGGAAGATACTTTTATGCAATAGGAGGAAATGTTAGGGCTGCTGAGTTATCAGGAATTAATATTCGAGTGTATATTGTAAGTGCATATGTTTTTTCAGCAATTATAACAAGTATTGCAGCTTTGCTAATTACTGCAAGATTAGAGACTGGTGAACCTAATATTGGCGCTAGCTACCCACTGCTTTCTATCGCTGCTTGTGCTATTGGAGGAGTAAGTCTTCTGGGGGGAGTAGGAAGAGTTCAAAATGTTGTTTTAGGAGCGTTCTTTATTATTTTAATACAAAATGGTATGAACCTTATGAGGGTTGGTTCGTATCTGCAAATGGTTGTGATTGGCGCATTACTAATTGTAGCTATTAGTGCTGAATATTTTCGTCAGCAGATGTTAACAACGGTAAAAAATTAGTTGTTTTTGAGACTATGAGCTCCCTTAATGCCTTAAGTTACATTTTTATGTTGTAAGGGCCTAAAAAAAATATGGGTAAAGCTCAAAAAAATCTTTTTAATAGACTATCTCTTAATCAAAAAATCTTAGTCTTAATCTTTATCGAAATTATTGGTTTTATTTCATTAATGTTTGTGTCTTTTGCCCAAATTGATACTGTATCTAGCGAAACAAAAAAAATGTCTTCTATTACTATTCCTTTGATTGAGTCTGTNCATTCTATTGATGAGAGCGTATACAAGCAAAGTTTAAGCGTAAATGAGTTATTTATAACAACAACCCAAATCGTTAATCAAGATTCAGATAAAACTTCTTTCTATGAAAAATACCTTCAATTATTAGATAGTAATTTATTATATGATGCATTTTCACTATCTAGTCAAAAGTTAAAGGAATCCATTGGAGATACTGAGGCCTTTATTAGAAAAGTTAGAAGTGAGGAGACTGATGAGAGCGGAATCATTGCCTCTAACCAAGAAAAGTTACTCATAGAGCTCTATGAGTTAAGAATAATAGCCCAGCAATATAATCAACTAGTAATGGGTAAATTATTTCCTGAAAAGAATTTAGATATTCTAAGTCTTAGAATTGAAGATCTTGATGAAATTTCTATTACTGAAAGCCTCCTTCTCAAGCAGTCTGACGAGGTAAATGCNAAACTTCAAAATATCATTAATGCATCTAATGCTGNAATAACTTATGTTCAGCGAATTGCAATTAGTTATATTGTTTTAACTACAATAATTTCTCTTATATTTGTTATCTCAATGGTTCTTCTCATTGTTAGGATGAATATTTCAAANCCACTTCAACTTCTTACTGACTCAATTAATAGGTATACCCCTTTAAGGAGAGTTACGAAATTTGAAGATGAGCAGAATATATTAGAACGGGAAGATGAACTTGGNAGGATGGGACGAAGTTTTAATAGATTAAAGGAAGATNTATGGGANCAAGGTGTTGGACTCCAAAATGCTAAAGAGGACGCTGATAGGGCAAATAAAGCAAAATCAGTCTTTCTGGCATCAGCCAGTCATGATTTACGTCAGCCATTAAATGCAATGCAAATGTATATTGCGGCTTTAAAATCTAAAGTTAAAGACAAAGATGCTCTCACCATTATTGAGGATATCAATTCTGTATCTGCATCAACTGCTAGACTTTTAAATGCACTTTTAGATGTCTCAGAATTAGAAGTTGGAGCAATTAAGCCGAGACATGAAGAGTTTCCAATCAATGAAATTTTTACCAGTATTTCTCAATCATTTGAGCCACTAGCCAAAGAAAAGAATCTAAGTTTTCGAATTGTTCCTTCTAGTATCTTTGTCAAAAGTGATCCTGATTTGCTAGAGCGTATTATTGGAAACTATATGTCAAATGCTATTAGGTATACAGAAACAGGCTCTGTATTGATTGGTTGTCGAAGACGAGGTGATATGGCTTCTATTGAGGTATGGGATACGGGCTGTGGAATTTCTGAAAACCAAATGCAAAGTATTTTTGAAGACTTTTATCAGATTGAAAATAAAGAGCGTGATCGGAGTAAGGGCCTTGGCTTGGGATTAGCTCTAGCTAAGCGCTTATCAGTAAGTTTAAATCATAAAATTGAGAGTAAATCTCAGATTGGAAATGGGTCATGTTTTTCTGTTTTAGTTGAAATTACCAAAATAAGCCGTAGCAATCAAAAAAATGATTATCTTCCGAATGTTATGAACTTAAATGGAATTAAAATCCTCTTAATCGAAGATGATATTGATGTTTTAAAGTCTACTCAGCAGCTATTAGAGTCTTGGGGATGTATTGTTACTACTGGAAGTGATAAAAATGAGGTTATAGATATTATTAAATCTAAAGGTTTTTTAAACCCAGATATTATCATTGCTGACAATCGCTTACCGGGGGATGCCTTTGGTGTTGATGTAGTAAGATCAGTTCAAAAAGAACTAAAATCTAAAATTCCAAGTGTTATAGTAACTGGTGATGTTGAAAGAAGCCATGTACAAAGTATCACGGCACAGGGCTTTCCGGTCTTATTGAAACCTATACAGCCNGCAAAATTTAGAGCTATAATTTCACANTTAGTCCGATCTTAGATAATCAGAATGATTAGACATTAAGGGAGANTTGGGCTGACTTTAAGAAGTAATTTTGTATTACTTTTTCACTAGATTCATCTGAATTTATCTCATTACTTAATGTNCCCTCATTAATAATATACACCCTCTGAGACAAGTTAACTAATTCTGTTAAATCAGAAGAAATAAGTAGAACAGCTCCCCCCGATTCACAAAAATCACTTATTAGTTTATATATTGATACTCGAGTGCCAATGTCAACACCAATAGTTGGCTCATCAAGAATAAAAAGTTGAACATCTCGAGCAAAACTTTTTGCAAGCATTACTTTTTGTTGAGTTCCACCAGATAGTTGCTCTATTTTATTTTCAATACCATGATTATTGAAGTTCAGGCGTTGACCAATTTCTTCCACAATATCTTTTTCATTCTTTTTATTCACCATAAATCCAGTTGAAAATTTTGGAAGACCTAATGAAGGAAGTGAAATATTTTCTCTAATATTCTGTTCCATTATTAGGCCTTCAGCTCTTCTATCTGATGGCATATANAGCATTCCCCTATCAAGCATTGCCCTTGGGGTGATATCGTTAATTTGTTGCTCTGAGTCAAAGATAACATCATCTAAATAAGTGATTTTTCCTGATTTAATTTTATTAATACCAAAGCATGCCCGACCAATGGCAGTTTTTCCAGAGCCAGCTAATCCGGCAAGACCGACAACTTCTCCTGCTCGGACATTGATAGAGACATCTTTTAAATTATTGTTGCTCACACATAAATTTTTTATATCTAAAAGTTTTCTACCAAATTGATGATTCATTTCAGGGTAAATTTTTTGAATTGCTCTCCCTGTTGCGAGTTCTACTAATTTTTTTTCATTGATATTTGAAACTTTATCTGAATTTATGACTTTTCCATCCTGAAGAATAGTGATACGACTGCATATTTTATAAATCTCTTTCATTCGATGTGTGATATAAATTACACCTATTCCTTCAGATTTTAAAATCTCAATCATTGAGAAAAGATGNTTTGTTTCATTTTCAGCTAAAGAAGCGGTGGGTTCATCTAAAATCATTATGGATGGTCTTGTATGAAAAGCTTTGGCAATTTCAACCATTCTTTTTTCAGCATGAGATAAATTAATTATTTTTTCTTCTGGCTTAATTGAGAACTCAAGTTGCTCCATTGTTTCACAGGCCATTTCATGTAACTTTTTTTTGTTAAGAAATAAGCCTTTTGATTTATTTGAGCCTAAAAATAAGTTCTCTTCTACTGTGAGTTGAGGGACTAAAGAGAATTCTTGAAATACAGCGCTTATTCCAAGTTCTTTTGCATTATGGACTGAATGAATTTTTAATTCTTCATCATTCAGAATTATCTTTCCACTTGTTGGTTGAAGATCTCCTGTAATGATTTTAATTAGAGTAGATTTGCCGGCACCATTTTGTCCAAAGATTGCATGGGCTTCTCCAGGATATAAGTCAAAATTTACGCTATCAAGGACAGANGATTCAAAAAATTTCTTTGAAATATTTTGAAGTTTTAATAAGGGCTTATCTTTTCTATCCATGNTTTATTTTGATGAATAACTTGNTTNTTAGTCGACTGAAAAAACTGGAGACCAGCCTTTGGGTGCAAGGGTGGTAGAGGTATCAAAATTAGCAGCATTTTTAGGAGTTACAATTAAGATTGGTTGCTGTATGTGTTCAGTTACACGTCCAGTGCTATTAAATTCAGGTCTTCCTCCAGTTGCCATTGTTAATCCTTCTGCTAGTCTTACAGCTTGGTCAATTGCAATTTTTGCTTGTGAAATCATTTGATCTGATGGCGCCATTGAGATTAATCCTCTCTTGATAAACATATCAATTCCTGGCGTATAGTAGGTTGAAACAAGTTTAATTTTACTTTGGAGTTTGTTTGCTCTAAGTGCACCAACAGCGGCTTCAATAGTTGTCCCTGTTCCTACTATATATTTAAATTCAGGTTCAGGACCTGAGGCTAAGTTCTGAAGTGCTTCCTGAACTAACTGTAATTGTATAGCTTTACCTGTATCACCCCAATGCGTTTCAAGTATGTTAATTTTTGTATCTTTTATAGCTTTGAGGCAGCCTATATTAGAGGCAATTGACCATCCCGCAGCGGGAGGTCCAGGAAACCATACAATATTTGTTGATTGATCATTATTTCTTTCTTGGTCAGCAACCCATTTGCATGAGGTATACCCCATATCAATGAAGTTTTGTAAAGAGTTGGCATCAATTGGAGTATTGATACCAGTGACAAGAACAACTACAGGGATTCCTTTAGCCCTGATCATATCGATTTGCTTGGCATTTCCATTGCTCGAAATTGGCCCAATAATCAAAGCATCACCGCCGTTAGTAAGGCAGTCATCTACTTGATTTAATTGTGTATCAAGGTTTGTATAGCCACCAGCTTCGAATAAGGTAATTTTTTGGCCAAGACGTCTACCTTCTCCAATAATTCCATAGGCTACGCCTACCCAATAAGAATCTTTAAGATGAGGAAATGAAACACATATATGATGTTTATATTTCACTTGTGATGGCTCTAAAGGTCTATACATCTCAAGTGGAAGAGTTTCTAGAGAGTTTCTTTGGTCAGTCCAACAGTCTACATCACCATCTGTACAAGAAAAATTAAACACATTCACTTCTTGAGACCAGTAATCCCCTTCAGAAGCATGCAATGTGGATATATTAATTAAGGTTAAAAGAATTAATAAGATAAATGAAGATACATTGAAAGCTCTTAAGGTATGAAAAAAATTAAAAGTTTCGTTGACATTTTTCATTATATTGCAATGGAAATTAGGAGATAAGTTCTGAGACTCTTTGCATGTCAGAATATTTAGCAACTGCTTCAGTTCTGTTTTTTACATCAAGTTTTTTAAATATTGCAGAGACATGCATTTTGATGGTTGGAATGGTTAAATTAAGTTCAGTTGCAATTGATTGATTTGATTTTCCAATCTTAATTAGGTTAAAAACTTCCTCCTGCCTTTTAGATAAAATCTTAGCTTTATTGAGTGTTCAATTGTTCAACAGATTGTTCTTTTGTAGTGTCAATTTTGGAATTTAAAACGTGAGGAGGTATATATACTCCACCTGCTAAAACAAGTTTTATAGCGCTAATTGTTACCTCTGGCAAAGAAGTTTTAGGAATATAGCCTGATGCGCCAGAAGAAATAGCCATATGAATAGAGTCAAAATCTTCTTTAACAGAGACAATAACTATGGGCACACCTGGATAATTTTTAGTGATGTTTTGAATACTTTTTTCACTATCCATGCCTGGCATCATTAAATCCAGCAGTAGAAGGTCGATTGAATTCTCATCTGAAAGAACTTTTAAAGTTTCATCAAAGCTATTTGTTTGAAATATATCTGAATTTGGAACTGCCATCTTTACAACCAACTCTAAACCACCACGAACTAGGGCGTGATCATCAGCTATAACAATTTGATAACGAATTGCATTGTCTTGATTTTGTTTTTCCATGTCTCAATTAAGTCTCTATAGTAATTAAATATGTAACGCTTAATCCTTGAGCTAAAAGGGCGTTTCGCATTGATTGTACATGATTTTTTTTATTAATAGGTGGGAGGGACTGCATACTTTATATATGTATACATACGAATGGATCTAAATTAATATTAAATACATACTTTTGTTGACTATTGAATGCGATATGATATACTCANATATACTTTAGACTATGTAAAATTGCTTTAAAGGCTTTAANAGCTTATAAATCAAGGCATTTATAAAGTAATAAAAACAAGTAATCATACTTGTCAAAAAAAGGAGATAAAAATGCAAAAAGTTATAAAACTTACTCTAGCATGTATCTTATCGTTAGGATTTTCAACGATGACTCTTGCTGGGGTTGAAGAACTTCCAAAAAGTATTACTGATTCAGTATACAACATGGACTTAATGGACTCAATGCAGCCATTAGATGACAGTGCTTTCAGGGAGTGGAAAAGTGATCGTTCGCCACCTTGGACTGTGGGTTATGCAAGTACTTACGCAGGCAACACTTGGAGAAAAGGTGCTATGGGTCGTTTAATGAACGAACTTAAGCCAAAGTGGCAAGAGCTTGGCTTGCTTAATGATATTGTTGTTACACAATCAAATCTTAAAGACTCACTTCAAATTCAACAAATTAGACAGTTAGTTGATCAAGGTGTGGATGCTATATTATTTGTTGTTCAAACCCAACCGCACTTAATCAAGCAATCCAATATGCATTTGATAGAGGTGTGCCAGTGTTTTCATTCACTGGGTATACAACATCACCACTTTCAGTTAACTCATCAGTTAACTATCACCAGGCCGGATTTGATGTCGGTACATGGATGGCAGAAGAGATCGATGGTAAAGGAAATGTACTTGTAATTGAAGGTATTCCTGGATTTTCAGCTTCTGACTCACAGAACCGTGGTGTTTTAGATGGATTATCAAGATATCCAGATATTAAAGTTACAGGTCAAATTGCGCATATGTGGACATCACAAGTTGGTCAAGCTGAAACGCAAAAATGGTTAGCGACTCATCCTGGACAACTAGATGGAATGGCAGTTCAGTCTTCTGGTGAAACAGGAGTATTGGCTGCTCTTCAGCAGTCTGGTCGTGAAATGGTTCCATTGTCAATTGGTGGTGAGTTAGGTGCATTGTGTTACTGGCGTAAAAATCCAGATTACATTAGTGCCGCCATTCAAACATGGCCTCCAGGTGATGATATTGAACTTGGTTGGAATATCATGATGCGTACTTTACAGGGACAAGGTCCTAAGATTCAATCTATCCTAGTCCCACCTCGCAAGATCACTTTTGCTGATGTTGAAGCGATGATGGGTGAAGATTGTGATAGAAACTCTACTGATTGGTATAACCCAGGTATAGATATTTGGGGTAGTTCAGACTACCTTGATAATTTCTTCTTAAGGCCTGCGGATCCAGAAGCATATGATCCAAATTCATAAGTAGATAACTTTTATAGAGCTTAAAAATGACTTTTTAGGCTCTATAAATTTTTTGTAATCGTTTAGGTTTTTAAAGTTATTAAAAATTTGTTTTTTAAATAATTTAGAAGTAATAGTAATAAAAATAGAATTTAAAACTAAGGATTTTTTATGAACAGCACATTATTACCAACGGACATTGTAGGAGGAACTTTTTGGCTTCTATCTATGGCAATGATTGGTGCGTCAATTTTCTTTTTACTTGAGAGAACAAAAGTTGCTAGCAGATGGCACACAACCATGACTTTACTTGGCGTAGTCATGCTAATTTCAGCAGTTTTCTACCATTATGTTAAGACTATGTGGGTTGACACAGGTTCGGCTCCAATCATTCTCAGATATTTAGATTGGATACTCACACATACAATGCAAATTGTTTTGTTTTATATTATTTTGTCAGCAGTGACGAAAGTTTCGTCAGCATTATTTTGGCGTTTATTGATTGGATCTTTAGTGATGGTTATAGGTGAGTTTTTAGGTGCAGCAGGATATATGAGTGCAACACTGGGATTCATCATAGGCGTAGTAGGGTGGCTCTATATTCTTGGAGAGCTTTATATGGGTGAAGCTGGACGAGCCAATATAGAAAGTGGAAATGAAGCAACGCATATGGCTTTTAATGGACTGAGATTGATTTTGACTATAGGTTGGGCAATATACCCACTGGGTTATTTTATAAATAATCTTGGAGGGGGTATTGATGTTAATAGCTTAAATATTGTCTATAACTTAAGTGATTTTTTAAATAAAGTAATTTTTGGATTTGTAATTTATCGAGCTGCAATGAATGACACTCAGCTGATAAATGAGAGCAAGTAGCGTGAAAAATAATACATACAAATTTTATAAGGAGAAATAATTATGACTGGTGCAGATATTATTGCAGCCATTATTCTTACAGCATTAGCAATTGCAATTTTTGTTTATTTGTTGCATTGGTTATATCGCAGGTCATCTAAAGAAGTTTCTTTCGTTAGAACTGGACTTAGAGGTGAGAAGGTTATTCTGAGTGGTGGTGCTTTTGTGTTACCAATCATTCATAACATCACTACAGTTGGAATGCGTACGTTGAGGATTGAGGTTAAGCGGGGTGGTGATAAGTCATTTATTACTCAAAACAGAATGCGTGTTGAGATTGTTGCTGAATTTTATGTGCGCGTAACACCATCAAAAGAAGCCGTNTCTATTGCAGCAGGAACATTAGGCAAGAGAACCATGGAGCCTGAAAGTTTAAGAGAATTAGTTCAAGGTCGATTTGTCGATGCACTAGGTATTGTGGCTGCTCAAATGACAATGGAAGAGATTCAAGAGAAGAGAGGNGAATATATTAAAGCAGTTAAAGTTATTGTTGCTGAGTCATTAGGGGCTACTGGACTTGAGCTTGAAGCTGTTTCTTTAACTAGTTTGGATCAGGCTGGATTGGAGGTATTTAACCCATCTAATGCATTTGACGCAGAAGGTTTAACCCAGCTAACAGAGCAAATAGAAGCTGGAAAGAAGAAGCGTAACGATATTGAGCAAGATACAACAATAAGAATAAGAGCAAAAAATCTTGAGGCTGAGCAAAAGGCTCTTGAAATCGATCAACAAAGAGAGTTTTCAAGGTTATTGCAGGAGCGAGAGATTGCTAAGCAGCGTGACAAAGAGCGAACTGAAATGGCTATTGAAACTGCAACGCAGGAGCGTTTAGCGGAAGAAGCTAGAATTCAATCTGCTGAGAACATTGAAAAAGCAAGAATACAGCAGCAAGATACAATTGAGGTTGAACGTTCATTGAGAGAGCATGAGCTAACACTGCAGATAGAGGAGCGCAAAAGANTNAGGAATGANGTTGAAAGAAAGACTGAAACTGATATAAAGCAAAAGAATCTTGAAGCTGAAATTAGAGCATTGGAAATTCAAAAAGAAAATGAGTTTGCAAGACTAAAACAAGAAGAGGAAATTGCCTCTCAAAGAGCTAAGCAAAAAGCTGAGGTTCTTAAAGTAGAGTCGGAGCGTTATATAGAAGCAGAGCAAGCACAAATTAGTGCCCAAGAGGAAGTTAAGAAATTACAGATCCAACAGCAAAGAGCTATAGAAATTTCAAGAATTGAAAATGATCAGTTGGCTCAAGCGTCTGAGATTCAAAAGAGAANGAAGCTTGAAATAGAAGAGAAGGATCGTGAGCTTGAAATTATTGCTAAAACTGTAGAGGTNCTTAATGCAGAAGAAACTAAAGAGCATGCTAGAGCCCAAATGGTGGTTGCAGAGGAGCAAGTTCAATCTGCTCAGGATGTTGAGGTTGCTGAGCGAGATAAGAAGCTACAGTTGATTAATGCTGAAAAGGAGGGTGAGAGTGAAGCTATACAAATTACAACCCTTGCAAGAGCTGAAAAAGAGGCTGCACAAGAGCGTGAACAGGCTGAAAAATACGCCACACTTGCTAGCAAACTGCGTTATGAGGTAGATGCTTCAGGGCGATTACTGCTTAATGAAGCTGAGAATGCTCGCAGTGATGAAAATAGGCAAAGTGACCTTAGGATGGAGTTGGCAAGAAATCTTGATTCCATTATTCGTGAAGCAGTTAAGCCAATGGAAAATATTGATGATATCAAAATCTATGAACTTAACGGAATGCCAGGATTTAATTCAAATAGCAATAATGCCAATTTTGAGGGATCGGGAGGCAATGGTGACGGAAATTTACCTGACAACATTGTAAATGCTGCAATGCGTTATAGAGCTCAGGTTCCATTCATTGACAATCTGTTAGATGAAATTGGAATGTCCTCTAAAGAAATAAGCAATATAAAGAATATTCTTGGAGATTATAAAAAAGATGAAGACAAT
>JGI26119J46589_1000140_pt1 | contig 16827 bp, 27 predicted proteins | sample AOAMet_54_BLW_10_2_FD_46589 | JGI IMG/M metagenome (IMG submission 46589)
ATAGATATTGGCTGGCTTCTCATGCCAGCTAGCTGAATAAATGTATTAAAATTTTGTTTTTGATTATATGCTATAACATTTTTTGATTTACTATTATTGTCAGCAATATCAACTAGTGTATAGACTATGTAGTTGTGTGTCAAGTTAGACTCTTATTTTTCTTGTGTGCTTTTTCCTCTGACTAGACTTCTACCAAATGCTCTACCACCAACAAATCCACCAGCAAAAGCGGCGGCGCCAGCAACGGCTCTAGTAGCAACACTTCTAGCAGTAATTCTTTTTTCTGCGCTGTCTAATCCTTTAATATTATATCCACCACTTTTAGCATATGATTGGAAAGGTTTGTATAAGTCGCTACGAATAGCATTTGTTTTATAATATTGTTGTAATCTAGTTGCTAGCATTGAACGTTGACCTGCTGGTAGTTTGCCCCAGTCACCTGCCAGTCGCCTCATTGAGCGATATGTTGCTTCTTGAATATCAAGTCCACGCTCCATACGCAATAATAAATTGTTTGCGCCAGAAACTGGTTTACCACTGGCCATTTGAACCAAATATTGTTTTAATTGTGCTTCAGGTAATTTTATTTTATTACTTTTAATTTGTGCCGCGGCAGTTGCAGTATCACCAACTGTTGCTTTATGTAATGTATGGTATAAATCAGTTGCACTTTGACGATATTGTTTAAAATTAGTACCGCCTGCTATGGTACGTCTTGCGTACTCTTTAGCTATTGGTGCTGTATTATAATCGCTATACATAATATGCAATGTAAGCATTTGCATCATTGCAGTATTAGCAACGTTATTAATTGGAGATGTTTCTAAATGCTGTTTAGTTCTAAACATTTTACTTTCATTTAAGTCACGTATAAATCCATACTGTGGCTGTTCACTTTCGCTCATAGTATGTCCGCCTTCAATTTCTGCCCATTGCTTTGCTGTATATTGTTTTTCCATGCTAGTATTTATAAGTTTGGCGTCCAGCGATGTCTTGGTACAAGTTTAATTTTGTCTCTACCTACTACATAACCTTCGCCACCACTTTCACCTTTTGTAGTTGCTGTTACATCAGCTGGAGCATTGTCTAGCTGATCAATAATATTATTTTTTACTGTCATAATTTGTACAACTAATCCTAGTATAGCATTTAATCCATTACTGTCACTAGCCATTAGTTTTGCTTGTTGTCCAGCACTTACTTTACTAGTTTTTAACCAGTCGAAAAAACCACTTTGTAATTGCTTTAATTTACCCTGTTTTACCATTTGATTTACATATGTATAAATGATATTACCTTTATTACTAAGACCCTGTTCAGGTGTTAACCAACCGTCAATTGCTTGAGCATTAGCATTAGTTGCTTTTATAATGTCTTCTACACTGCTAGTATCTACTTTTGCTTGATGTGGTACATATGTTTGACCCATAACTACAACTTCATTAGTATTAATTCTTTTTGTATCTTTAATAGGAGTGCCAGTTTTGTCGCCAAACTCTCCGTATATACTGTGTGCCGCAATACCAATACTACTTGCGCCAACTCTTTTACCAAGATCACTGTTAGCGTCTATAGTATATAGAACACTATTTGGTTCAAATTGATATGTGTCGTTGTTTGATACGTATGGTTTGCTTGGTGAGTATAATAAATCACCATATATAAAGCCACGCAGATCGTTTGGTGTATTACGTTGCATGATGTCAAATACATCACCCATGTTATTAGCAAAGTCCTGTCTCCAGTCTTCGCCTTTACCAGTACTCATAACAAATGATTTTAATTCATCACTGCTAGTAGTTTTATTTTTACCCCAGCCATTTTTACCAGTTAGTACAAACGTTCCGTCTGCTTCTCTGCCCCAATAGATAGTAGGATTGCCGTCCCATTTAATGGCTACATCATTTGAATCTTGACCAAGTCGTTGTAGTATACTTGCCGCTCTAAGAGCACCAGCACTGCCTTCAGCAAATACTAGATCTTCTAAGTGCTGGTATTCACGCCCTACTTTAGCTTCCGTTAAAAACTGGTTTGCTCGCATTAGCCTTGTTCTTTCCAATTTGGATCGTTAGCTCTGATATTTGCTAATAGCTCTTCGCCTTCTGTACCCAATGCTGCTACAATAGCTTCCACACTGCCCATGTCTTGTTTGCGGGCATTAGGGCCTAATAATAATTTAGCAATCTCATCAATGTCACTTGTAATAAATCCATCTGGATCTTTTTTACCGTTTGGTAAACGCTTGAACAATCCAACATAGTTACTCCATAACATGCCTTTTCCTTTAGCAATAATACTAAGCATCTGTTGCTTGTTAACACCTTTAAACGGCGATCCTTTTGGAATATTATGTGTATGGAATTGTGCCGCATTAGCAGCATTTGGTACTACCATAATGTCTACTTGGTGTGTATTATCACCAATTGGTGTTTCTACGTGTACACTAGTACCACTTTGTCCTGTATTAAACCCTGCTAAGTCAAATACTTGACGTAGCTTTTTACGGATATCAGCATCTTTAGCGTCCGCCATATTAAAATGTTGCTTTAGCTGATCTACATCTACGATCATATCCAAGTCACCACTTACTTTACCAGGTGTTGGAGTTGCTCCACTACCAATTGGTATAGCAGTACTACCAGTTTTTGCCAGTACTGAATTAATTGATTTCATAATGCCAGGTATTAGTTTGTGATCAAAGCCCACACTGTCAGGGAATACATTACCGCCTTCTCTAAGATGTAAATCTTCTTGTCTTAATCTTTTAATGCGGCTCCCACGACGGATTTTGCGTTTGCTCATTCCGCCTAGTATGTCTTTAATCTTCACAGCTTTGATACCCCTCTTTTAAACTTCCGAGGATCCTTGGTGCGAATTGAATTAATTAATCTTTTATTCAAATCTGCCGCAGTTTCATTATCAAATGTCTCATTAATTAATTCAATTAAGTTAATTGCCGTAGCAATTACTTGTTCAGCATTTGCTTCAACAAGTTGCCGTCTGTCACGCTTTGGTGACATAGAATTAATTTCTTCTAAAATAGATCTCGTTTTACGTTTCATATCAATACTATTTATAAATATTGTTGTTAAAACATTGGTGGATAGTACTTATAGCAACTTTGCATTTCCTGATCGTGAACTTAGGATCCATAGGCAATAAGAATTAATACAGCTATGGGATGCGGGCAACAATTCAGGCTAATATCTTCGCCCGTTGTTCGTACATCATATTATAGATACATATAAGGTCAACGGCATCAATGTTTTAACAACTATTCCCTTCGTTTAAGTAAATTTTGTAATCTTGCGGCGTTTTCCACTGCGGTATTATCAGGCTGTGCTGACTCAGTACCAGCAGGGCTAACAGTTGCTTTATTCTTTAAGCTCTGATATATGCTTGCTACTTGTCCTTCTTCACCTTGTTCTTCTTCATCCAAGTCTGTAATTCTAAGTGTATTCATATCATAGCCCAAGTCTAGTTTAGATCCAACACCACTACTACTACGTGTTTTCATAAACTGTATCTGTACACGGCCACGTTCACGCATTGCTCTTGAGCTAAAGATACCAATTAGGTTGTCTGCTGTATTAATCTTACTAATACCACCAGCAATGTGACTGTGATCAAACTCTACTTCATCAACAGCACCACGATTCAACTGAGACGCTGTAACAAACAATATGTTAAGCTCAATAGCCAAGTTACGTAGTTCTTCACTTACATACTTGTCTTTAATAAACTGATCGCTTGGATTAACTTTAACGCTAACAGGCATCATAAGATCCAAATAGTCTACAAACAATCCATCAATTTTAATGTCGTTTTGTATCTGATATTCTTTAATATATGCCTTGATGTCATTAATAGTTGCGCCGTTAGGCATTTGTATCATTTGTAGTACGCCTGCTTTTTTGCCAGACATTCTAACTTTAAGTGCTGTGTCATCAGCATTGCGCATAACATCTTTAGTACTCTGGTTTGTAACCATAGCATCAATACGCATACTACATAGTTCTTCACTAAGTTCTAAACTTACATACACTACGTTCTTGCCAGCCAAACTCCAGTTGAGTGCCATGTTTTGCATAAACAAACTCTTACCACTACCACTACCACCAGCAAAGATGTTTAGTTCGCCTGGATTAAATCCGCCATACAATACTTTATCAAGGCTTTCCCATCCAGTACTGTTTTGTCCACGATTGTCTTTAATTGCTTGTATACGTCCTGCTGGATCGTCCCAGTAGTTAAGCCCAAAGTCTTTTGCTAGTCCAATACCAACAGCATCTTTAATTAGTTGCTCAACACTTCCGTACTCATGCCGTTCTAGTTTATCAGCACTTTCCAGGATAGCACCCTCAAGTGCCTTGTGTCTACAAAACTTTTCGTATTCATCCATAAACCATTTTTTATGGTCATCAGTAATCTTTTCTCTTACATCGTCAAATTCAATTCTAACTTTAGCTTTAATTTGTTCATGTGTTGGTAAATCGCCGTAGCCATCTACGTGTTCTTGTATAAAGTCCATAACAGGCTGATACTTACGAACAAAGTATTTGCTGCTTGTAATCGCATTACAACGAACAAACAAATCCTTGTCAGCAAGTAAAAACTCTAGATATAACTTTTGTAAATCTTCTGTGTACTCTTCACTCATTATTTGTTAACTTCTTCAATATATATTCCTCTCGAGTGTAGATCATTCGCCAGGCAGTCACTTTAAGCGGCACTTTACCATGCATATCCATAGTTATAGCGTATTCCCAATAATTTGTCAACCAGATAAACTTACCACTGTGATCACTACGAGTTGGCATCCAAGCAAAATACTTAGTCCAAGAACTGTGTAAATCAGCATATGCGCTAATGTGTTTCATCTTATCTACTTGTCTCCAAAAATTTTCATCTCTTATATTATAATCATCTACAATAGGATTTTGCAAGTAGCTGGATCTTCGTTGTGTTTGTTTCTGCACTGTCTATAATACTCCTCACTGTGAATAGTCTACCATATTTTACAGCAGCATCTGCCGCATCTTTACAGCCTTCCCATGGAGGAAAACTGACTGACCAACCTCTACGAATGCTGTTTTAACTAAGTCCATGCCTGCGCTATCTGCGTCTGGCACAACTATAACTTCTTTTTTTAGATCGTCAATAATATCACACTGTATATTACTTGGTGTATTGCCACTAGTAGCAATGCCATTTACTAACAATGCGTCCATTTGACCTTCAGTAACGATCGTATACTTATGAGTACGTTGTTTGTCTAGATTATAAACAAAGTGCTTGGGCATCTGATGATAGTATTTTGGTGTGGCTTTGTCAGGTGTTTGTCCTACCCAACGTGCTGTATACCCTACTGTTTTTCCTTTATAGTTAAACGGCAATATGATACGATTTCTGAAATGGCTTTCTGGTGTCCACTGCCAACCATTATAGAAACTCATTCCACGCTCTTCAACATACTGTACTGCTTTTATAAAACTTTCCAGTTGTCTTGGAGTTAGTGTATCAGTATCCCATTTATCAAAGGTAGTTGCGTTGGCGGCAATTCCATGGGTTGCCATGTAATTTTAGCTTTTTCCTTACGTTCAGTAGTTGAAATAAACTGTTGTGCTACTTGATCTTTTTCGTTCTCTTTAAGTAGTTCAAAATTAACTCGTTGTATTTGAGCTGGATCAGCGCCAAACGCTACCAGTAAATCAGATAACATTGTGTTGATTCTTTTACCAGGGCTCCAACCTGTTTTGTAATTACAGTTAAAACAGTTATATTGAACTTTATCGTCCTGGAACATTATACCGCCACGGCCACGAGTATCTCTACTGTGTCCACGAACATGGCACATTGGACAATTACCACTTGTCCATCCACTTGGGGACTGTTTCCAGCCACCAGGAATGCTCTGGCGTACAAAATCTAAAACTATCATATATACAGTTTAACTTCTATATAGCACTTTGTCAAGTGTTCCTTCGTTGCCAACTGCTGCAACATAGCGGAAACGTACCCACATAAACATACCATCAAATGTAAACGGCTCTAGTCCAGTGGCACCAGTAAATGTCCAATAATCTTCTGCGTCACCTGGATTAAGCTGAATAGTAAACCAATCGCCAACTGCTTCTGTTGGGCTTTGTTCAAGTGATCCTTCAGCATAAAACTTGCCACTAAAGTTAGTAGTGTACGCTACAACAGTATTTGTGCCGTCACTATTCTGACTTTGGGCTGTACCAGTAAAATTATTTGTTGTATCAGTATCACCAGTTAAACTTTCATCATCTTGACTAGGGGTAATGGTGGTAGCTGTGTTAGCTTTTACTTCTAATACATATGTTAACCGTGCGTTTTGGTCACTATATAGTCCAAATACCAGTGCTTCACTATCGGTATAAGTAATGGTAACATCATATAACGCAGGAGACAATTTACCTAGATCGGACTCAGTTAACCGCATTAATACACTACCAGTATCAGTACTAAGTGTAACAAGAGTTTTAGTTATAATAGCAGTCTTGGTTGTTCTATTAACCACACTTGCTTTAAAAGTTTTATTAGCTAAACTTACTGGTTTGCGACTGTTATCGATAACAAAGAATTCAAAATCATTAGTAACCCCATCATAAGCAATTAATGGCTTATGATTTTGTGAACCATAATATGTTGTACCTCTACGATTTGGTATAACAATTTCACTTCGTTGGTTGTAACTATATGCTTTGCTTTGATAATTCATGTTTCGGATCTCCACTACTATTTATAGTGATAAGTAATAATAATAATGACACATATACCAAACAAATATCAAAAACTACTAGAAAACTTTCCGTTCNTAACTTTAGTTTCGTACGGCGGNAACGAGTACGTTGGAATAATGCAAAATCAGGACCATCAGATGGCCAGTATGTATTGTTTTGATAATATTAAAAATGACAAAGACAAAGAAGAATTTATTGAACTAGGCGAAGAATGGTGGTGGGGAACAAATAGAATGATCCCTATTAACATTATTTTTAAAAGTCAGTGGAGCAAATATAGATCATCACTGGTTACATTTAGTCTTAAAGACTTTCAAGTAGTACATGGGCCAACTATTAGCCTAAGTAACATTTGTCAGAAACGTATTAAACGCCGTAATATTCAGTTAGTACGCAAAGTTAACTAGTACGCAAAATCGCATTCTTTTGCGGATCAACAGTTCTTAGTCGTCTGGCAGTTTTCTTTTCAGCAGCATGTAACAATAGCCCACGCCTAATTTCATTACTGTGGTTAGGCATTGTACTGTGCATAACTTTTGGATGCCAACATACAAAACTACCTTTTGGTCCTTGATGTTGTTTATAATTATCCATAAAGAATAAGTCAAACACACTCTTGTCAGCATACATATTTTGATAATAATCATAAATGTATTTGTGTGACCCAGGAACATAACCTGTTGCTCCATTGGTTTCGTCAAAGTCACATAACATTACCATAAATTGTAATCCTAATAAACCTTCTGTATACTTAAACTCTTTAAATCTATATGGTGTGTCAATATGTGGACGAATAAAATTCATACCTGGATGTAGTACAATAAAGTCACACATATACCATTCCCAATTGCCAGCACCAAATGCCGCATCTGCGGCCTTGCCCAAATCTGGNTTNATAATGTTATCAATAAAGTGATTGCCTTTGGGTTCATCAGTCCAGTAGTATGCCCAATCAACTTCAGCAATCTCTTCTGGCGTCATGTCTTTAACAGTTTCCCATCCAAACCATTTCATGTTCTTGTCGTGTCCACGTTCTGGTGGGTAATTTTCAGCAGCCCAGGTATTTAATTCTTCGATACACTCTGGGTCAAATCTTCCCTCCCACAGTGTAAAACCAATGTCATTGATTTCCTTTACAAATTTTTCTTCATCCATTTTAATATCCTAATTGTTCACATATCAAGTTGATATGTACTATACACGCCATTGCGTAAGAATGGGCGTGACTTTTCTTAAAGTAGTATTCGTTACCAACTGGCTTAGTCCAGACTTCTTGTAGTATTCGTTGCCAGCTTTGATTTGCTAAATGCCGTTTAGCTGGACGTATAATTGCTAATGTTGCCGCTAGTTGCTCTAGTGTAGTAGGACGTAATTGTTTTAGTAATTTTTCATGTCCTGAAAGATGAAAAACTTTATCAACAAAGTCTGTATGCTCTAGTAATTGCCACACTGGCTCTTTATTCATTAGTTGCTCCAGATGATTATTATCCCTTACATCTTTATATATGCTGACATTTAATACGTCTAGTTTAAAAAAGCCTTTGTCATCAGCCATTTTATGATCAATTGTACATAGCCCATTAACTGGATCAACTGGTACACGATGTGTATATACACCTGTATTATGTTTTTTGCTTTTTAATCTTGCTGGTACATGTTTTACTAGTTTTAGTGCTAGTTTTCTGTCAGCAAAGTCTAAGTCAATATCTGGCATGCTTTATCCTAACCAAAATAACTGTACCATAGCGATACTATTCATTACAACAAACCATACTGTTAGTACAATAGCAAAGCCTGCTCGTCTAATCCATGTGCTGATTACACCAAGTATACTGCCTACCAAATACATAGGAATAAAGATCTTGGTTGCTGGATCTAATACTGTATATGTTAATACCGCACTAGCACCAATCAGCATTACGGCTTCAACTAGTTCGCAGTAAAACGCAAACGGCGAAAACTTATAGCTATCTTTAAAAAACTCTATTACACTATTGTACATCTTACGCATTACTNTCTCCGTCTATTATTGTTTTAACCCACTGTACATCTTGTGGTTGTTGTTGTGTTTTTCTACCCCAATGAGTAGCATCAATACTATTTGCTACACGATTGAAACATTCTTCATTCATATTGTTTAGTGCTGATTGCGCTCGTTTACTACAAATAATAATCCAGGGGGATATTTTTCCACTCTCTGCCCAATCTGCGATAACATAACCACCAGCACTTTCCCAGAACGTATCAAAGTAAGACGTCTTACTTGCGTGTTCTACAAATCTTTCTAATGCTCTATCAACTGTTTCTTTTTTTAGATGTTCTCTAATGAACAGCATATACATTCTATCAGTTGCCCAGTCTTTGAGCTTTGCTTGCTTACGTACTAACCAACGTGTGTATGCTTCTGCGTCAATAACATTGGTATTAATACAATAACTACCAAACTTTACAAACGCACTAAAGTACTGACTATCAACAAACTGTGTATACTCTCTTGGCTTGCCTTGCATACCCAAACGATAAAACAAATCAAATGCCAAGAATCCTGCTATAGTTTCAGGAAACTCTTTTTGTAACCATCTTCTTTTCTTTTCACAGATGTGTGACATAAGTGTGCTTTCACGCTTAAAAACTTTGCCACAATACTCGCACTTCATTTTTTCAACAACTCTTTAATCTCTTTTGGTTTCATACCTTGTTGTTCCATCATATCACGAAACTCTTTCTTGTCACCTGTTAGTGCTAAAATTACAAGTTCATCATCATTACATTCTGGATACTGTGTTACTAACCATTCAGCTAGTTTATTCTTTTTACCTTTTTTACCAGGCGGCATCCAATCATGTTTTTGTGCTTTTCCTACACCAGCAATTTGTAAAGACTGTAGTTGTAGTTCTGGATGTTTAGCTAGTAGATTAAAGTTTACATTTGAATAGTCATTAACTAGAATTAGGTACTGTGCTGCGTTACCGCCCTGTACACTACTTGCCCAACGCTGTTGTATCCATAATTGTTTGTCGTACTTTACACGTTCTTCATCATCAAGTGTTTTATACCAATTACGATTTTTAGTATCGATTGCTCGCATTTCGTTAGCAATGCTAAGTTTACCTACCATATTCCAAGTGTCCTTCCATTACCAGCTATTATAGCACAACATGTTAAAATATGCAAGACAATCCAGAACGTTCTGAACCATAATGCTTTAATAACATCGTTGTGTCGTAAAGGCAAAAACTCTGGCTTATCGTCGTCATTAAGTCCAGCTGGCATGCCAACTGTTCTACTCCAAACTTTAAGCCATCGTCTTTGCCCACTCATTACATGGAGTTCTTACGTTCTTGGATTTCAGCACGACGAGTTTTAGTTAGTTTACCTAGCTCACCTAGTGCTTTACGAGCTCTACCAGCAGCCGCTTTAGTGCTTTTGCCTTCCCATAGTTCATGCTCTTTAGTATATGTTTCGTATGCTTCTACGATTTGTTCGTGTAATGTCATTAAATTCTCCTTTGATATTACCATAAATCATCAGTACTCAGTACATCAGGTATTTTATTTGTTTCTTTTACAAAGTAAACACACAGTGGTTTTACTGTGTCTTCAAGTGGTACTGCTAGTATATGTCCATACTTTAATTTAGGAAAATACCATTTCATATCTTGATAAATGTTTACTATTTCTACTTCGTTAAACTCAGGCATAAATCCACTAATTGGATTAATCGAAAATGCCTTAAATCCACGATCATTTAAACTTGTAATAGGCAANACTTCTGGATCGCCTACCATTGGATCACATACAATTATATGCCAGTCTAGTGGTACACTAACTGTATGTTTTCCTATTTTTAACACCGCGGCAGGAGAACTAAAACTTTCCAAAAATACTAATGGTACAAATATATAATCTGCGTTATCCTTGTCGCTGTAATCTAATACACAATAACGTATATCTTCTATTTCTTCTGGAACAAAGTCTAAGTCATAACTTTGATTCTCTACTGTTAATACTTTCATTTATAATTTACTTTCTCTACCCTAAACGGATAATTTGCTTCCTTGTAGAACTTTTTACGTTCTGTTAAGTGGCGTTTACTAAACTTAGCACTACTAGTAATGTCCCAAATTTGTACACTGTCTTTATCTTGTGCTTTACGTATTCCACGTCCAATACTTTGAATTACTCTTACAAAGGACTTGCCAGGCTCCAAGAGAACCAAGTTAAAAATACGAGGAATGTTAATACCCACGGCAGCCACTCCATAGGTTGCGATGATAACTTTATTATTTGCTTCACTAACTTCATCATATTCTTCTTTCCTGTCTTTTGATTTCATACTACCACTAATAAACACAGCATCTTCGCCTAGGCGTTCAATTAGTCCTTCGCCTGCTTTAATTCTGTCTACCAATACAAGTGTATTACCTGTTTCAGCCATATTAGTAATAAGGTCTCCTAAGTAGTCTAAACGATTTTTATCAGTTGTCAAGTATGTTAGTTCACTCTGATAGTTGCCAAAGCTCACACTGTCTTGCATTTGTAGTATGTTAACGTCACACTGCGCAAGTACGCCTTGATCTTGTAGTTCACTTGCAGCTAACTGATGTACAACTTCACCTAAACTTACTTCCAAGCTCAAACGCTCATAATCTGCTTTGGGTATTGTACCAGTTAATCCCCAACGGATAGGTACATTACGGAACGGACCTGTTAGTAGTTTTTTAAGTACATCAGCTTTTGCTTGGTGTACTTCGTCTACCATAATACATACTAGACCTTCAGAAAATTCATCCAGTCCCCAATCTTGTTCGCCATCACGGAAACGTTTCTCCATGATGTTTAAACTTTGCCATGTACAAATGGTGTGTGTCTTACCAAAGTCTTTTCGGTCACCAAAGTACACACCTACATCTAAACCTAAGTTGATGTAATCTAATTCTGTCTGTGTTACCAAATCTTTNTTTGGCACAATAACAATACTGCGTCCATAAGGCTCAATTAGATTACTAAGAGCCGCTGTCATTAATGTCTTACCAGCGCCTGTAGCAATCTCTTGAATACTTTGTGTATTATTAATAAACTTATTGATAATGCCTACTTGATAGTCACGTAGTATAACAGGTTGTCCTGCCGCTGGATGTTTATCAGGCCATGCTCGGTCAGCAAAATGTTCTTCAGTTATTTCTGAAAACTTTAAATCCCAAGTATTGCGATTGTCTTCTATATCAAATTCGTATCGTTGTTCTTGTAGTATTGGAATGATATGACTAAGCGCATTAACAAATGTATTACCGCCCATAGTAAAGTAACCAACACATCCATCCCAACGTCCTAGTTTATAAGCAGGAACATGTCTGGCGTATGGTAACATAAACTTTAATTTCTGTTCACATTTACGACGAGTTTGTAAGTCGAGGCCTTCAACTTTACAGTTAACCTCGTCTTTAAGGATAATTTTACATTTCATATTTAATATACTACACTACTTGTTGGGGGTTGTCAATAATACTTATAATAAAGAAGGCTCGGTAAGATGTCTTACCGAGCCCCAGTTTGTGCAATAGCGTTGAGTGAGAGTGACGCAGACAGAGGAGGTCTACTATTGCACTGTCTATTAGGAATTACGGCGCATACAAGTCATTTCTACGTACCGCTTCCATTTATCGCCGTTCATCTTCTTGAGATCGGCAATCTTGAGTACCATACGCAAGCTCATTTCACGTAGCTTGAGTCGGTTAGTGTGAATATAATCTAGTAGATCTGATTGATCAGACTCACTAAAGTTATATTCGGTTAGCATACCGTCACTGACGATCTGCTTACAACGCAACCACTTTTCGTGCATTGTATCCAGTGTAAGGTCCAAATAGTGACACCGTGACATAATAGCGTCTAGGTGATCTTTAATCTTACCACGTGTCTTTTCAAACTTGAGGTTAGTAATAAAGATAATCGAACCTTTAAACTCGAATTTGTCTGGAATGCCTTCGTTGTGAAGCACACGGCTTTCACTACGCCAGCTCAGGAACCGCTTTGGGCTACTGTCTAGTGCCGCTTTAAGCAAGTTAAGTGATGTCTCATCGTACAATACACTATCACAGTCATCTAGTACAAGCACACTGCCTTCGTTAGAATATTCAAATAGTAGCTTGTACAAACCAATGGCACTTGCGGCACCTTTTTCCATTCCATATTTGCGTCCAGTACCTGTAGTACCTCCGCCCATTTTATTCATCATTTCCGCTTCATTCATTACCTTCTCTACACCGTAGGATTTACCTACACCTGGAGGACCAGTAACAACCATACCACGGACAACACCATCACATGATGCGTATGTCATATCTTCTAATACTTGAAAACGTTCACGCAGACGTTCAATTATTTCTGCGTCTGTTTCAGTTTTTTCTGGCGCTTGTACTTCACCATTTGTCATTAATGAAAAGCAAGTTGTTCCTTTTACATTAATACGGACATTGCGATCTGGCATATCATTATGCTCTTTGCCACATACTGTAATATAAGGGCCGGTTGCTCCGTCCTTAAATTCTTTAGTCATCTTAAAGACTTTGTCAGTTACTGGCATATTGCGGTATGTTCCGTTATGTACTATTACTTGTTGCATCTGTTTCTCACTCCATTTGCTCTGTTTATACATTCATAATAACATCAAGTATTCGATAAGTCAAGCACTTTCTTCTACTCTTACGTAATTAATTACAGTTTCTTTACACTGACTAAACTTGCTGACGTCATGTTGCTTTACTTTACCAGTAAGAATAACGTTACGCCCTTCAAGCAATCCTGCGATATCAGGTTCTTTACTAAAGAAGAACTTCACAATGTTCTCTTCTTTATCAACACAAGTTACCAAGTGAATTCCATATTTGGCGATAAACTTTACATCACGAACATATACACCAAAACGTAGACGTTCGCCACGTTTACCAATAAACTCACTTTTGTCACGTAGATCGTCAAACCAATTGTCTAGGTCATCACGCTTTTTACTAATACGTAAACTGTTAGGTAAACTAGCAATAACACTGACGCCAAAACTATTGGTTTCGTTATTGCCTATTGACTTAATAACACCGTCTTCAAAACTATTAAGTGTACCCATGAGCTTCTTTGCTACTAGTGTACCTTTAAAATATTCACGTATTTCAACAGCACGTTCTTTTTGCTGATCAGTAATTTCTGGCATATCAACTGTGCCATTCATATACTGAAAGATCGCAGTTTTATTATCTTTAGTTTCTTCTCCACGATCACTGTCGTAAAATCCAAACCCACTTTTAATAAACCCTTGCTGATCATCAACATATACAGACAATTGCAAGGCTTGATCTACATTGTAAACTGTTTCTGACTTTTTCATACTGATGACTTCCCACCAAATTTACGGATACGTTCGTTAGCTTCTTCTTGCTTCCACTCAGCTACTTTATCCCAAGCACGACAGCTAGCCCAATTACCACTGTTTGACATTTTTGCGATCATACGGTGAGCTTCTTTCATTGTCAATCCAGACTGATAAAAGTAATCTTTTTTCTCACCGAAATTTCTTGCTTCAATTGCCCACATCTGATTACACTCCTATGCTTAGTGGTGTTAACATTGATGCTGTAACTTTCCACTGTGTTGAAGAATTGTTATCAAGTACAACAACTGTCTTTTGGTTAACTTTTGTAACACGCCCTGTTACTGTAGCATTACGACGTCCTGTAAATGATACAATGTCACCTACCATAAACGAACGTGATGCTTGACGAGCAAGGAATGTTTGACGCAATTTAACTGCCGCAATAATTTGATTTAGCTCATCACGGTCACTGTTTTGGATTGCTTGGATTGCTGTGTTTAACATTACCATTTTGTATTCCTTGCTTTTGTTTAACTTATACTAATGTTCTAGCAGTTCTAGATCAGGAAGTCAACAAAAAACAGAACAAAGGTTTCCAGTGTTTTCAATAGGTTATAAAATAGTTTGAATTAATTTAAGAAACTTTTCCGTATTCTTGNATAGTTTCTCTGGTTAGAATGCCATCTATCCAATTACTTGCCGCATCTTTGACATAACTAATATGCTTATTTGGATATTCAATACCGCCTACCCATGTATCGTTCTCGTAAAACGCTACGCTAAAGACTTCTTCCGATAGCATAATTACGCTGAGTTTTTCTTCTTTGGTATATGAGTCGATAATTTTCATTGTTATTTCTCTTTGGTTAAGCTAGTACGACAAACTGTTGGATATTTACAAAAAGTTTCGTAAAGAGTTGTAGGCGAGTCTTGTGGCTCACCAATTAATAATGCTTCACTAGTAAGAAGTTTTGCATAGGATTCTTTATCATATCCTAGTTCGATTAGTTCATCTTCATATTCGTTAAATNCGGCTTGGTGGTGATGGAATAGATTTTTAAATGTTGTTTCAGAATTAGATTTTTTCTTAAATTGAGTTAAGTTTAAATTTAAACAAAAATTTGACGGTATTTCCAAAACTCTATTGTTAACAGTATCAAACTCCTCAACATCAAATGGGTTATCGTTGTGTAAATCATCAATTTGACGATTTAAATAGTTCGTATTATTATGATTATAGATGTTATCCATATATAATACTAATGATCCCCAAGGTTGGGTTTGTTTTTTTGTAAATCCACAATCCAGTAACTCACCAATAGATAATGATAACACATCTTCTTCAGGCAATAATGGGAGATGCTGTAATACCATATCTATATCAAAATAATCTTTATTAAAATGAAATGGCTTGCGCCGCATATTGATCATTTTAAGGTGTGGTTTTCTGATAGTCTTTTCCCATTGTTCAATTAATTTAACAACCAATGGATTTTCCATATTCAGTTTCCAGGAAAGTGATGCTTTTTCTACTTCTGGATTCTGCTTGTATAAGTTATACGATTCAGAATATTTTTCTTGGTTATGTTCTGAATGTACAATCCATTCACCATCAGTATCTATTTCATCAGTCAATCCAGTAGTAAAGATTAAAGTCTTAGCTGTCATTATTTTTTCCTGTTAACTGTCTTAAAAAAGCCTTCATGGCTTTGAAATGATGCTATCAGTTCTTCCCATTGTTGTGGTGATATTGCNATAGCATGTGGTATTTTTTTATCATCTTCAAACTGTCTGAGATATACAATGTCATCAAAACTGTTAATAATAAGGTCAGAGTAATTACCTCGATCGTCCATAATTGTGATCGTAATCTCATCATGTTCCATCTCTACGCTATACATCTGACCTTATACTCCTGTCCACTGTGTTCTTATTTAAGGGATTCAGGTTCATTCAGTAAAGTGCGTGTTTAGCATTTCAATACGATCAGTTGCAGCCGCCATTTTATCAAGTTCTTCTTGAATAGCTTCTACAATATCACTATGTTCACCAATACCAACAGCCTGATGCATATACACCATGATGTTTGTTTTGGCACGTTCTAGCTCACCCTCGGCGTGCATACGTGCGGCTTTTACTAATTGTTCTTTCATTTTATTATCCTTCTGAGTCTTTAGTTGATAGACAACCAAGTACGATAGTAACAATTGATCCAATAAATGGAATCAATGTTGCGGCGGTCCACCATGGATTTAATCCACAATTACGGCATCGTTTAGCTGTTACTGCTAGCATAACCCACAGTAAGGATATTAGCAACGCCATGCCAATTAGAATTACTAGTGCGCTAGTACTTTCAATAAGTGAAGTCGCAATTAATAATACAATGAACGTAATTACTAGTGTACCCCAATATTGACTTCTAGGTACAGAACCAGTAAAACTAAAATGGCTTTTAAAATCTTCTGTTAACATATTTTTTCTTTCTATTATTTGGCTGGGTTGGTAGGATTCGAACCTACAATCTACGCTACCAAAAAGCGGTGCATTGCCGTTATGCTACAACCCATTACTGGCAGTCCCTAGGGGAATTGAACCCCTCTTTCCAGGTTGAAAACCTGGCGTCCTAACCGATAGACGAAGGGACCATTATGGTGCTCCGAGAGAGACTCGAACTCTCACGCCGTAAAGCACA
>JGI26119J46589_1000141_pt1 | contig 16795 bp, 18 predicted proteins | sample AOAMet_54_BLW_10_2_FD_46589 | JGI IMG/M metagenome (IMG submission 46589)
TAATGAAGCATGAATTGTTCTCTATGACAAATCCAAATAGAATACGCTCAGTGATTGGCTCTTTCAGTCAAAACAGTATCCAATTTCATTGCCAAGAGGGTTATCAGCTTTTAACTGAGGTTATAATTGAGCTCGATCAACTAAACCCTCAGATTGCTGCAAGGTTTGCTGGAATTTATAACCATTGGAGAAGGTTTACAGCTCAATACTCTAAGCTTCAAGAGAGCCAACTCAATTCAATTATCCAGAGTGATAATCTTTCCAAGGATGTTTATGAGATTATTCATTCTGCGTTAAAAGGAAAAGTTTAATGTCCTATTTAAAAGCTAAACATTTGAGCGAATTAATGCTTTCAAAGCAATTTACTATTGCTTTAGCAGAGTCATGCACAGGCGGCTCATTATCGAGCTCTTTAACCTCAATTGCTGGCGCATCATCGTATTTTAATTGNGGCTTTATAACTTATAGTAATGAGTCAAAGGTCAGCATGCTTGGGGTTGATCCAAAGACAATTGAGTTATTTGGCGCTGTAAGTGAAAAAGTTGCCCTTGAAATGGCTTTTGGAGCAGGTGAAAAATCTAATAGTAATCTATCCATTGCCNTTACAGGAATTGCTGGTCCATCTGGAGGTACTGCTGAAAAACCAGTAGGTATGGTCTGCTTTGGTTTTTTTATTAATGGAAGCGTTGAAACGACCACTCAATTTTTCTCTGGCGCCCGTTCAGAGATTGTCTCGCAAAGTATTGCCTTTGCATTAGAAGAGTTGTCATCAAAAATCGAATGAATGCTTCAAAAGTCTCCATCGCTCCTATGATGGATTGGACCGATAAGCATTGTCGGTACTTTTATCGTTTAATCAGTAAAAATGTTCAGCTCTATACTGAAATGATAACAACAAAAGCAATNCTCAATGGAGATAAGAGTCGACTTTTAGACTTTGACGCAAGTGAAAATCCTCTCGTTCTTCAGCTCGGGGGAAGTGACCCAAAAGAGATGGCCACGTCCTCAATGATTGCTCAAGACTGGGGTTATAACGAAGTCAATATAAACGTTGGGTGTCCATCAGACAGAGTGCAATCTGGAAGCTTTGGAGCTTGTCTCATGAAAGAGCCAAATCTTGTCGCCCAGTGCGTTGAAAGTATGACTGACAAGTGTGAAATTCCTGTGACAGTAAAACATAGAATAGGGATTGATGATATGGAGAGTTATGATGAACTTTCTGACTTTGTATTTCAAATAAGCAGCAAGGGGTGCCAGCACTTTATAGTGCATGCACGTAAAGCCTGGCTTAAAGGATTAAGCCCAAAAGAAAATCGAACGATACCTCCACTTAATTATGGATGGGTCTATCAACTAAAGAAAGATTTTCCTTCTTTACAAATAACTATTAATGGTGGTATTGAAAGTTGTGAGGATATAACAAAGCACCTTGGGCTTGTTGATGGCGTCATGATGGGGCGTTCAATCTACCATAATCCATATTTGCTTAAAGAGATAGATCAAACCATATTTGAAGAAAAAAACAATTTGATAGATCGAGAGCAAGTTTTGAAAAAATATATGGCCTACATTAAAAAACAAAATAAAACTGGCACTCCAATTCGCTCAATGACTCGCCATATACTGGGCTTATATCATGGCGAAGCCAATGCTAAGTTATTCAGAAGATTATTAAGTGGACAAATTGTTGGTCTAGAACAGTTGAATGATTGGCTTGATTTTAAAAAAAATAGTTCAACTGAGATTAAAAGCTTTTAATAGTTTGGTAAAATTTTGTAAACTCTTTGACTAATTTAAAATGGCAGGTAATCACTTTGTAGCAAGTATCGATATTGGCACAGAAAAGATTGCTTTGCTTGTTGCGGAAAAAGATGATGATGACCACCTAAGAATAATTGGCCATAACGTTTGTCCATCGAAAGGCGTTAGAAGAGGTTCTATTTTTTCAATTGATTCTTTATCAAGACAAATTACAAAATTAATTCAACAAACTCAAGAAAGTTTTGGAGTGGACTTGGCTTTGTTCCGCGTCAATATNTCGGACACTCATTTAACCTGTATTGATGGAAAGGGAAAAGTTCCTGTCAATGAATTTGTCAGCTCAGAAGATTTGGAATCAGTTCTTGAGTCTGCGATGGCCATTTCAACTCCCACTAATAAGGAAAAACTTCATATTATAAAAAAGAAGTTTACGATTAATGAGTCAGTTGTTGTAGATAATCCAATGGACATGGAGGCGCAAGTTTTAGAGTCTAAAGTTCATATTGTTACTGTATCAAGCTCAAGTGTTAGGAATGTTGAAAACTGTCTTAAACAGAGTAATCTTGAGGTTGATAAAATTGTACTCAATTCAATCGCTAAATCTCAAGCAGTTCTGACTCAAGAAGAGAAAAATGGTGGCATATGCCTTCTTGATATTGGTGCAGGTGTAACAAGCTACTCAGTATTCCAAGAAGAGGGAATAGTGCATAGTGGAATTATTAAAATGGGTGGTGATGAGGTAACTCAAGAAATTGCCTATGCATTTGATACCTCTTTAGAGGAAGCTAAAAGACTTAAAGAAAGTTATGGTTTTGCAAAATCAATATCTCAAAGTGAAGATCAATTTATTGATTTCACCCAGGGGTCGAAGAAGCATCATCAGCTCTCGAGTCTTGATTTGTCTGAAGTTATTGAAGAGGCTTATTTAGAGATTTTTCAAGCACTGAAGAATGAACTTAAGCACCACAATCTAGATACTATCATCAAATCAGGTTTTGTGCTTTGTGGAGGTGGCTGTGAAATTAAATCAATAGAAGAACTTGTTAGAGGTTATTTTTCTAAAAGAGTTAAAATAGGAAAAATTCAAAGATCCAGAATATCAGGATTAGAGTCTTTACTTACGGACTATAAATATACTGGAAGTATTGGCCTCCTTTTGCACGAAGGAGATTTAAGTAAGGCTAAATTTATTGTTTCTAATGGAGATAATGGAGTGATGGGTAAATTAAAGAAAGCGATTGTAGGTAATTTCTAATAAATGATTAAACAAAGAACAATTAAAAAAATAGTTAGAGCTCGTGGTGTTGGTATCCATAGTGGAAAGGTAGTCAATTTGACATTGATTCCAGCTTCAGAAGACCATGGCGTTGTTTTTAAAAGATTAGATGCTGGAGGCAAGCAGGTTCATGCGCATAGTGCTTTCGTTAACGAGGTTGTTTTATCAACTGGCCTTGAAAATCAAGGCGTCAAAGTNTCTACCATTGAACACTTAATGTCAGCTCTTTCNGCCCTTGGAGTCGATAACTTATTGGTTGAGCTTGATTCATTCGANGTTCCGATTATGGACGGGTCATCTGCGCCATTTATTTTTTTAGTTCAGTCTGCNGGNATTGAAGAGCAGGANGCCCCAAAAAGATTTATTGTCATTAAAGATAATATAAGAGTTGAGAATGGCGAATCATGGGCACAAGTTTCACCTCATAATGGCTTTAAGGTGACATTAGAGATTGATTTTGATCATAAAAAGATAAAAGAGAGTGGGCAAAAGTTAACGATTGATTTTTCAGAGCAGTCCTACTTAAAGGAAATATCTAGAGCAAGGACATTTGGATATGAGAGAGATGTTGAGATGCTTCAAAAACAAAATCTTGCATTAGGAGCAAGTAAAGATAATGCAATTGCTCTTTCAGATGATGACATTCTCAATGAAGATGGCATGCGCTATCATAACGAGTTTGTGAAACATAAAATTTTAGATATTGTGGGAGATCTTTTCCTTTTGGGGGGTAATGTAATAGGCCACTATGAAGGCTTTAGAACAGGCCATATGCTCAATGATCAGCTGCTATCAGCAATTCTTTCCCAGCCAGATGCCTTTAGTATCGAAACTTTTGAAGAAGCAGACTCTCCAATACAATTTTATTCCGAAGATTGGCAAAACGACCTTTAATAAAACAATTAATTATTACTCTCTTTGCCCTTGCTCTAAAAGCAAATCTGCCAGCAACATAGTCTTTTATGAGTTAAATTCTTTGGGTATAATCGAAAACTTTTAAATTACTGTTATTAGCGATGGAATTGAATGGCGCTGAAATACTAATAGACTGTCTTCAAAAAGAGGGTGTTGAGCATGTTTTTGGATACCCTGGAGGAGCTGTCCTTCATATCTATGATGCAATAGAAGCACAGGATAAAATTACCCATGTTCTTGTTCGTCATGAGCAGGGNGCTGCGCATGGAGCAGATGGCTATGCAAGAACTAATGGTAAGCCAGGTGTTGTTTTGGTGACTTCAGGTCCTGGAATCACTAATGCAGTTACAGGAATTGCAACTGCGCATATGGACTCGATACCTATGGTTGTTATTTCTGGTCAAGTTCCCTCTCCACTAATTGGTATGGATGCTTTTCAAGAAGTTGATGCTACAGGCATTACCCGCTCATGCGTAAAACATAATTTTTTAGTTAGAGATATTAGTGAAATTGCAACTACGGTAAAAAAAGCTTTCCATATTGCGACGACTGGCAGACCTGGACCAGTAGTTATNGATATTCCTAAAGACATTACGATTGCAAAAATGGAGCAGGAAGAATATCCAGAATCAATTGAAATCCGCTCTTATAAGCCAACTACAAAACCGAGTAATCGTCAAATTAGAAAGGCGGCNGAACTCATTACAAAGTCAAAAAAACCTATTCTTTATGCGGGCGGTGGTTGTGTNATAGGTAACGCTTCAGANGAGCTTCGTGAATTTACGCGTATGCTTGGATTCCCCATTACTCAGACTCTTATGGGTTTGGGAGCTTATCCGATGACTGATAAGCAATCACTTGGAATGCTTGGAATGCATGGGACCTATGAAGCTAACATGGCGATGCATGGATCTGACTGTGTTGTTGCAATTGGTGCTCGTTTTGATGATAGGATTACAGGAAATTTAGAGAAATTTTGTCCAACTGCAAAATTCATTCATATTGATATTGATCCTTCACAAATTTCAAAAAATGTTGTTGCTGATATTCCAATTGTTGGACAAACAAAACAAGTTCTTCAAGCGTTAACTGATGAATTAAAAGATAAGCAGCTTGATGATATTTCAAAATGGTGGTCTCAAATTGAAGACTGGAGAAAAGTTGACTCTCTGGCTTATGCTAAATCTCCAGGAGTTATTAAGCCTCAGTCAGTTATCGAGGCGCTATATGAGGTCACAGAAGGAAATGCTATTGTGACTTCAGATGTTGGGCAGCACCAAATGTGGGCTGCGCAATATTATCCTTTTGATGAACCNAGACAGTGGATTAACTCCGGTGGTCTTGGAACTATGGGATTTGGNTTGCCAGCAGCAATGGGAGCTAAGCTTGCTAAGCCAGAAAAAGATGTTGCCTGCGTGACTGGTGAGGGAAGTATACAAATGATGCTTCAAGANCTCTCAACGATGCTTCAATACGCAACCCCAGTTAAGATTGTTAATCTTAATAATGGATATTTAGGAATGGTTAGACAATGGCAAGAGTTTTTTTATGAAAAGCGTTATGCGATGTCCTATATGGATGCATTGCCAGACTTTGTTAAGCTTGCTGAAAGTTATGGCATATTGGAATTAAAGTTGAAAAAGAAGAGGATTTAAAGCCCGCCTTAATTGAAGCTTTTAATCAAAAAGATCGAACTGTTTTTCTTGATATTATTACTGATCCTTCAGAAAATGTATTCCCAATGATTCCAGCTGGCGGTGCACACTGTGATATGTTGCTNGCNGGTAGGGATGAAATGGTATCTAAAGATGAAACAGATTTTAACGCGGTGTAGTTTATGAGACATATTATTTCAGTTATATTAGAAGATGAAGCTGGCGCTCTGTCAAGAGTTGCAGGTCTTTTTACCCAACGTGGTTTTAATATTGAGTCACTTACTGTAGCTCAAACGAATGATCCAACGCTCTCAAGAATGACAATTGTATCCTCAGGAAGTGAGCGTGTACTAGAGCAGATTGTAAAGCAACTTAATAAACTCATTGAAGTAGTTAAAGTGAGTGATTTGACGAGTCAAGATCATGTTGAGAGAGAGTTAATGCTTGCAAAAATATCATCAACTTCTAAAGAGGGTGTTGACTTAAAGGAACTGGTGGAAATCTTTGGTTGTAAAGTGGTTGATGTAAAAGATAAGATATACACCATAGAAGTATCAGGAAAAACAAAGAAAATTAATGCATTTTTGGATGCAATAGAGCCATCAAATATTATTGAAATCTCAAGAACAGGAGTTACTGGGATCTCAAGAGGAAAAAAACTAATCTAAATTATAGGAAATAAAATGAATAGATATTACGATAAAGATGCTGACCTTTCAATTATTCAAGGAAAAAAAGTAGCTATTATTGGCTATGGATCTCAAGGCCATGCTCACGCCAATAATCTGAAGGATTCAGGAGTAGAAGTAGTTGTTGGTCTTAGAGAGGGGTCGTCTTCAGCGACTAAAGCTAAAGAGGCTGGTTTAGGTGTTATGTCCGTTGAAGAGGCTAGTGGATGGGCAGATGTAGTTATGGTCTTGGCACCCGACGAATTCCAGGCAAGTATTTATTCCCAAGATATAGAGCCTAATTTAAAAAAGGGCGTTGCTTTGGCTTTTGCTCATGGTTTAAATATTCATTTTGACATGATTATTCCTAGAGAGGATCTTGATGTCATTATGATTGCTCCAAAAGCTCCAGGCCATACTGTTCGTTCAGAGTTCGTTAAGGGTGGCGGCATTCCAGATTTAATTGCAGTTAAGCAAGATGCCTCTGGTAATGCAAAGGAAATTGCACTTTCGTATGCTTCAGCAATTGGTGGTGGAAGAACGGGCATCCTCGAAACAAGCTTTAGAGAAGAAACTGAAACTGATCTGTTTGGAGAGCAAGTTGTTTTGTGCGGCGGAACTACTTCATTAGTTCAAGCTGGCTTTGAAACACTAGTTGAAGCTGGATATGAGCCTGAAATGGCTTATTTTGAGTGTCTACATGAGTTAAAGTTAATCGTAGACTTACTATATGAGGGAGGCATTGCAAATATGCGTTATTCAATATCTAATACCGCAGAATATGGCGATGTGACAAGAGGCCCTAGAATAGTTACCGAAGAAACCAAAGCCGAAATGAAGAAAATTTTAAGTGAAATTCAAAGCGGTGCTTTTGCTAAAGAATTTGTTAGCAATGTTGGTGACTTGCCAGGTCGTCGCGATGTTCAGCGTAAACATCAAATTGAAACTGTTGGTGAAAGCTTGCGTTCAATGATGCCTTGGATTGCAAAAAATAAATTAGTTGATCAATCCAAAAACTAAAACTAAGTAATTATGTCATCTTTTTTAAAAAGTCATGACTGAAAAAATACCAAGCAAAAGAGGAATTTACCTACTGCCAAGCGTTTTAACAACGTTTGGTATGTTTGCTGGATTCTATTCAATTATCTCATCAATCAATGGTGAATTCACCATAGCTGCTATTTCAATAATGATTGCTATGATGTGGGATACACTTGATGGTCGTGTAGCTCGACTTACAAATACTCAGAGTGCATTTGGTGCTGAATATGACTCACTTGCAGATTTGGTGTCATTTGGTTTAGCCCCAGCTCTTTTGGTTTATGAGTGGTCGCTATATGAACTAGGAAGGTTTGGTTGGCTCGCTGCCTTTGTGTATTTAGCTTGTGCAGCTTTAAGACTTGCTAGATTTAATACTCAAGTTGGTATAGCTGATAAAAGGTTTTTTCAAGGACTGCCTTCACCTGCTGCTGCTGGCGTAATTGCTAGCATGATATGGCTTAAGATTTGGACATTTGCATCTTTTGATTCTGAGGTCATTTCTTTAGGGTATTACCTTGGTGCAGGTATTACAATCTTGTGCGGTATTTTGATGGTTAGTAACGTTCGATACTATAGTTTTAAAGACTTGATTCTAAAAAAGCCTCATTCAGATTCCTTTTATTGATTGTTTTGAGTCTAATCATTTTGATGTATAAACCAAACATTATATTATTCACTGGGTTTTTTCTCTATTTGCTCTCTGGTCCTTTTATCACTATTACTGGACTCAATAAAAGGCGAATCGAGAAAAAACAAAGTAAAGGATCTTAAGTTCCTCTATAATCTACGCGTATGAATAAAGTATTTAATTTATTAACTTCACTTTCACTGAGCAAGCTCTTTGCTTTGTTACGATTATTGCCGTAAGGCAATAATAATCATAATAGACGAAGGTCTATCACTACAACTTAAGATAAAATTCGGAAAAATAAAAGGAGCAAGCAATGTCCGAAAAACTAATTATATTTGATACAACTTTAAGAGATGGAGAGCAATCACCTGGTGCATCAATGACCAAGGATGAAAAAGTTCGTATTGCCAAAAGTTTAGAAAAGATGAAGGTAGATGTTATTGAAGCTGGTTTTGCGATCGCCTCACAAGGTGATTTTGAGGCTGTTCAGGCGGTTGCTAAAGCGGTAAAAGATTCAACTATATGTTCACTAGCAAGAGCTCTCGATAAAGATATTGATCGTGCAGGCGAATCTATTAAAAATGCAAACTCGTCTCGAATTCATACCTTTATAGCGACATCAGATATTCATATGAAAATGAAGCTCGGGATGACGCCTGATGAGGTTGTAAGCCAAGCAGTTCGTTCAGTAAAAAGAGCTACTAAGTTTACTGATAATATTGAGTTTAGTCCTGAAGATGCTGGACGTTCAGATACGGATTTTCTTTGTAGAATTATAGAGGCTGCAATCAATGCAGGCGCTACTACTATTAATATTCCTGATACCGTTGGGTACAGTATTCCTTTCCAGTTTGGTAATACTATGAAAGAGCTGATAGAGCGAATTCCAAACTCTGATAAAGCCATCTTTTCGGCACACTGTCATAATGACTTAGGGCTCGCAGTTTCAAACTCTCTGTCGGCTGTATTAAATGGTGCNAGACAAATAGAGTGTACGATTAATGGGCTAGGTGAAAGAGCAGGAAANACCTCCTTAGAAGAGGTTGTAATGGCTGTTCGAACAAGGCAGGATGTTTTTGGTTGCGATACTAATATCGATGCTACTGGGATTCTTGCTGCTTCTAGACTAGTTTCATCAATTACAGGTTTTGTGGTTCAGCCCAATAAAGCGATTGTCGGAGCGAATGCGTTTGCTCATGAAGCAGGCATTCATCAAGATGGCGTTCTAAAGCACAGAGAGACTTATGAAATCATGAAGGCTGAAGATGTTGGATGGAATAATAACTCTCTAGTTTTGGGGAAGCATTCAGGGCGAAATGCATTTAAATCAAGATTAAGCGAGTTAGGCGTTGAGTTTGAATCTGATGAAGCTCTCAATGATGCGTTTTCTAGATTTAAAACTTTGGCTGACAAGAAGCATGATATTTTCGATGAGGATCTTCAGGCACTTGTTTCAGAGGCTCAAACAGAGTCAACAGAAATTATNCGTTTAGTTTCACTAAAAGTTTCCGCTGAATCTGGAAAAGTAAATACTGCAAATGTAACACTTTCAATAAACGGTGATGAGCATAGTGCTTCAGCTTCAACCTCGGGAGCTGTTGACGCAACTTTTAATGCTGTCCTGTCTTTGGTTGATATAGATCCAAAACTTCAGCTGTATTCTGTTTCAAATGTGACTCAAGGAACAGATTCACTTGGAGAGGTTAATGTTCGTTTAGAGCATGAAGGAAAAGTCTTTAATGGTCAAGGCGTTGATACCGATATTATTACCTCTTCAGCAAAGGCTTATGTTCATGCACTGAATAAAGTGATGGCAAATGTAGAGCGCGCACATCCACAAATATAAAGATGCAGTCAAGAAATGATTATCTCGAGGCGCTTGGAATTCCAGACTTTTTGTACTCTAAAGTCGATCTTACTTCCAGTATTTCATCTCCACTAAGCATCATGGTATTAGAGTTAAGTTCAAAGGACTCTTTTTGCGAAGCCGGTAATACTCGAGATTTGCTGGTTAAAATGTTGGCTTCGATTGGTCTAGATTTGAATAGTGTTCATCTGGCTTCGATTGAAAAAAGTAATCTTGACAGTTTTATTGCCGATAATCCTGCTCAGGTTGTATTGGTTATGGATTCAACATTTAAGTCAGATAAGTCATCTCTTTTTTCGACATACCATCCAAGAGATGTTATTAAAGACTCACATCTTAAGCGTGAAACTTGGGAAATTTTAAAAAAGGTAAAACAATGTCTCAAGTAGATTACTCACTTAAATCTTACAAAAGACCAAAGCTTGAAACGCCAAATGGCGAAAAAAAACTTTTGCTGCATTCATGTTGTGCTCCTTGTGCTGGTGAAATCATGGAAGCGCTTGCGGCTTCTGATATTGATACGACGATTTATTTTTATAATCCGAATATCCATCCTAAGGATGAGTATGAGCTCAGAAAAGATGAAAATATTCGCTTTGCAGAAAAACTAGGCATGCCAATTATTGATGCAGATTATGATAGGGATGAGTGGTTTGAAAGAACCAAAGGTCAAGAAAATGAACCTGAGAGAGGAGAGAGGTGTTCTACTTGTTTTGATATGAGATTTCAAAAAACAGCTAAATTTGCATCTGAAAATGATTTTGATATTATTTCATCCACACTCGGTATTTCTCGATGGAAGGATATGAATCAAATCAATGAGTCCGGTGCAAAATCTTCAGCGCCTCATAAAATTCCATACTGGGATTTCAATTGGCGTAAACAAGGCGGCTCTTCCAGAATGCTTGAATTATCCAAAAAAGAAAACTTTTATCAGCAAGAGTACTGTGGGTGCGTCTATTCTTTAAGGGATACAAATAACTGGCGCATTGCCAAAGGGCGCAATAAGATTGAGCGAGGAGTTAAGTTCTATCAAGAGGCTAAGCTTAAGCTTTCACAAATCGATTAGTTCTCGATCAAATATAATAATAATGATTTTTGAACGTGAAGGCGATTTTCAGCTTCACTCCAAACAACGCTTTGATTCCCATCTATAACCTCAGAGCTAACCTCTTTTTCGCGATAGGCTGGTAGACAGTGCATAAAGATGGCATCCTTTTTAGCTTGATTCATCATATTTTGGTCTACTTGAAAGCCCGTAAAGGCTAATTCTCGTTGCTTTTTCTCAGATTCTTGGCCCATACTAGTCCAAACATCGGTAACGATTATGTCAGCATTTTCANAAGCCATCAGAGGATCACTGTAAAAGTTAATGTTCTTTTTGTAATTTTCAATGAACAATTCAGATGGCTCATATCCCTTGGGCGTTGCAATTGATAATTCAAAATCAAAGATTCCAGCCGCCTGCATATAGGTTTGACAGACATTGCAACCATCTCCAATCCAGGCAATCTTTTTATTTTTGATTGAACCATTCATTTCTTGATAAGTCATTAAGTCAGCAAGTATTTGACAAGGATGCGATTCATCTGACAGAGCATTAATGACGGGTTTACTAGAATGCTTAGAAAACTCAATAATATCTTCATGTGAAGACAGTCTGAGCATAACTGCATCAACCATCGAACTAATAACGATTGCACTATCAGTAATGGGCTCTCCTCTTCCTAGCTGAATATCTTTTTCAGATAAGAAAAGTGACTGGCCACCAAGCTGAGTCATTCCTGCCTCAAAAGAGACTCTAGTTCTTGTTGAGGATTTATCAAAAATCATAGCTAATGTTTTATTTTTTAGAGTGTCATTGATTTGACCAGATTTATGCTCTTTTTTAAGCGATATTGCTTGGTCAATAATTCCCTGTAACTCTTTTAAGCTGAGATCGTCAAAGTTAATGAAATGTTTAATCATAATTATTTCCTAGGTGCTAATTAGCTTGATGAGTTTGCTAATTAATATATCAATTTCTTCTTTCGTAATTATCAAAGGTGGCAACATTCTTATAGTAGTTCCAGTCACATTAATAAGAAGGTTGTCTTTCAAAGCTTTTTTGACTAGTTGACTGCAATCAATAATATTGCTATCAAGACCAATTCCAATCATTAGTCCTTTGATACGAAGTTCTTTAACAGCAATATTATTTTTTATTTTGTTGTCAAATTCTGACCTAAAGTACTCGCTCATTTTATTGACGTTTTCAAGTACATTAGTGTTTTGAAATACATCAAGAACGCCAAGTGCTGCTGAGGTCACTAATGGATTTCCACCAAAAGTAGAGCCGTGGGTTCCTGGAGTGAGCATTTTTGAGGCTACTCCTTTTGCTAAACACGCACCAATGGGAACTCCATTGCCAAGACCTTTGGCCAGACATAGAATGTCTGGAGTAATTTGATTGTGCTCATGAGCAAAAAGTTTGCCAGTTCTCCCCATGCAAGATTGAACACCATCAAGAATTAACAACCATCCATTTTTATTGCATAACTCTTGAACTTTATTTAAGTAATCATTTTTTGGAATGATAATTCCAGCCTCTCCCTGAATTGGCTCAACCATTACAGCAACCACATTAGCATTACTTTGATAATCACTAATGGCNTCAATGTCATCATAATTAACATGAATAAATTCACTCATTAATGGTGCAAATCCGGCCTGAACTTTACTTTGTCCGGTTGCGGAAAGAGTCGCCATTGTTCGCCCATGAAAACCTTGATTAGCGGTTAGAATTACTGGTTTTTCAATGTCTTTACTTCTGGCAAAAAGCCTTACAATTTTTATTGCTGCTTCATTGGCTTCAGCGCCAGAGTTTGAAAAGAAAACTTTGTCCATCTTGGCAAGAGTGCAGAGCTCCTTAGCAAGCTTTTCCTGATTTCCAATTCTATAAACATTCGAAGTATGGAGAAGTTGCTGCGATTGATCGATAAGATTTTTTGTTATAACTGGGTGACAATGACCCAGGTTCACAACTCCAATACCTGAAAGAGCATCAAGATACTGATCTCCTTTTGTGTCAGTTAACCAGCATCCTTCTCCTTTGACAAAGGTCACCTCGAGAGGAGAATAGTTAGACATTAAGTTGGACATAAATATTATATTATTAGTTAAACAAAAAAAGCCCCATAATGGGGCTTTTGAAACTAGGTCTTTTTTTGATTTAAGACAAATTAGCCGCCATTAATAAACAATACTGAAGACAAGATCTTCGAGAATTGAGTCGTCTGGTTTTGCAAGATATTGTTGGCATTCGAGTTTCATAAATCCTAAAAGAAATATTATAACCTAAATGTAGTAGGGATATTTTCTGTAATTGTTTAAATATAAAAGATAAAAAAGTTAAATAAGAGATGCATTTTATGACACAATATAAATGCAAGAAAAACAATTTTATTTCATTAATCTAAGGAGTAAAAATGCAATTAAACCTTTCTGGTCATCATCTCGATATTACATCTGCCATCCGGCAACACACAAGCGATAAGCTTTCCAAAATTAAACATCACTTTGACAATGTAATGAACGTCAATATGATTTTAGAAGTTCAAAAAGATATTCAGACTGCTGAAGCGACCATTCATGTCAGTGGTGCAGACTTATTTGCAAAAGCACAAAGTAATGACATGTATGTTTCTATAGATCAGCTAATCAATAAATTAGATTCTCAAATAATTAAACATAAAGAAAAACTACATAACCACAGAGCTTAGCTCATATAAATTATAATATGTTGTAATAGCTGCATACCAATTCTTGATTGTTATGCAGCTCAAAACAACTGGTAATAGATATGGCTGAGATTGAACTGACGAGTTTCGAAGTAAGTCTCCAAAATTTGATGATTGCGCTTGAAGCATCTGACTATGATGAGGCCAAACAACAAATTAAAGATCTCCATCCTGGAGAAATTGCACTCTTACTAGAAGCAATACAGCCCAAAGATCGCTCGGTCCTGTGGCCAAGCATTGAAATTTCAATTCAAGGGGAAATTTTAAAAGAGGTTAGTGAGGATGTTCAGTCTCAACTTATTAGTGAGATGACCGTTGATTCACTTGTCAAAGCTACTGAAAAATTAGATACTGATGACTTGGCTGACATTGTTCCTAATATGCCTGAGTCTGCTGTTCATAGTCTTTTATTGACACTTGATTTTAAGCATCGTGAGCGTCTTAACAAGATTCTGAGTTATCCAGAAGATTCAGCCGGTGGTTTAATGAATACTGACTTTATAACTGTCAGACCAGATGTATCAATCAGGGCAGTAATCAGATACTTAAGATTGCTCAAAGAAATGCCTATTGATACGGATCAAGTTTTTGTAGTTGATCGAAATTTTAATTATCTTGGATCTTTATTAATAACCTCCTTGTTAACTGAAGAACCTCAACGAATGGTTGAGACATTAATCAACAATGATTTTTCCAAGCCAGTTAGTGCTGATACTGATGAAACAGAGGTTGCTCTCTTGTTTGAACAAAGGAATCTGATCTCTGCTCCAGTAATTGATGAAAACAATCAGCTGGTTGGAAGGATAACGATTGATGATGTTGTTGATGTCATCCGTGATCAGGCAGAGCACTCAGTCATGTCAATGGTGGGTTTGGATGAAGATGAGGATGTGTTTGCACCAATCATTCAAAGTTCAAAAAGAAGAAGCGTTTGGCTTGGAGTTAACCTAGTCACTGCTTTTATAGCTGTGTATTTTATTGGTCTTTTTGAAGCCACATTGCAACAGAAAATTGCTCTTGCAATTTTAATGCCGGTTGTTGCTAGCATGGGTGGTATTGCTGGAACTCAAACCTTAATCATAGTGACTCGAGGCATTGCAACCGGAAGGGTGACTACTGCAAATATTAAGACTTTAATTAATAAAGAGGTTGCTGTCAGTGGATTAAATGGAATTATTTGGTCTATAGTAATTGGCTTAATTACTTATTATTGGTTTGCAGATTTACTTTTAAGTCTAATTATTGCGTTAGCAATCATAACGAATTTAGTTGTTGCGGCTTTTTCAGGGGCTTTTTTACCGCTACTTCTCTCAAAACTAAAAATTGATCCTGCACTAGCTGGTGGCGTTATTTTAACAACCATTACCGATGTTATTGGTTTTGTCGCTTTTTTAGGTCTCGCTGCTCTATTTATCTAGAAAGTTACCAATACTAAATGAAGCTAATTTATACCCACGAAAATCGAATCATGGCTCTTAATATAAGAAATGTGCTTATCAATCATGGATTTGATGTCGCCCTTAATAATGAATTTGCTTCAAGTGCATCGGGAGGGCTAGCTCCCTTTGATACCTGGCCTGAAGTTTGGTTATTGAAAGATGATGATTTTGATAATGCTAAAAAAATCATTGAATCCATATCTTATAATTCTATACAAGCAGCCTGGGAGTGCAAGAAATGTCAGGAGGAGAATGATGAATCATTTGATTACTGTTGGAAGTGCCATGAAGAAAATGAATAATTTAATTTAAAAGTATAAAAAGTAATGGAATTAACAGTTTGGTTAGGTTTATTGGCTTCGGCACTTTTCATTAGTATTTCTCCAGGTCCTGGGGCTATATTTTCAATTAGCCAAGGTACACAAAACGGCTTTAAGAGAGCATTAATTGCTGTAGTTGGTTTACAGCTTGGTTTGATGAGCCAGATTGTTTTTTTGCTATTTGGCTTAGGAATTCTAATTGATCAGTTCCCTTCAGTTTTCATTGTGATAAAAATCATTGGTATGGCTTATTTGATCATTCTAGGACTTATGCAATGGCTTAAAAAAATAGAACAAATAGCAACTACAGAAAATCAATTAAAGGGCACATTTAGTCCTTTGAAAGCACTTTTACAAGGTTTCTTTGTTAACCTAACGAATATAAAAGGAACAGTTTTTTTTCTTGCTTTAATCCCTTTATTTATTGATCTTACAGCACTAAAGTTATCTACGTGTTTGATATTTATCTCAACGCTAATTGTAATAGATTTNCTAGTAATGACTGGCTATGTAACCCTTGCTGAGCTATCTAAAANTTTACTNTCAGATCCAAAAAAAATATTATGGCAAAATAGACTCACTGGNGCCACATTAATTCTTGTTGGATTAGTGATGGGNACTTCCTGATTAATATATTGATATGAGCATCTTTCATCTAGCATATACAGTAAGTGATCTTGATTCTGCAAGACAGTTCTATGGGGAGCTTTTAGGATGTAAAGAGGGAAGAAGTTCAGACACTTGGGTTGACTTTAATTTCTTTGGGCACCAGCTTTCATTGCATGTTGGCGAGTCAGGTTATAGAAGTAATACAAACTCAAAGGTGGATGATGTTTCTGTTCCAATGCCTCATTTTGGATGTGTATTGGAGTGGAATAGTTTCCATGACTTGTCGACTAGGCTTCAATCCAAAGGGTTGACATTTATTATTAGTCCTTCAGTTCGATTTAAAGGCTTAGCTGGAGAACAAGTGACTATGTTTTTTGAAGATTTTTCTGGCAATGCACTTGAATTTAAAGCTTACAAAAATCCTTCTGAGGTATTTTCTTAAATAATGATGAAAATGAATAATGTTTGATATTTTGAGTCAAGAGGTAATTATTGCTTTTATTGCTGCTTCAATAGTATTAAGCTTTGTGCCTGGTCCAGATAATATCTTTGTAATGACTCAGTCAGCATTAAAGGGTTGGAGGGTAGGTTTTTTTACAACTCTTGGGCTATGTACTGGGCTAGTGGGGCATACTCTCTTGGTAGCTGTTGGAGTAAGCGTTATTTTCCAAACTAGTACTATTGCGTTTAATGGCTTAAAGATCCTGGGGGCTTGTTACCTTGTTTATTTAGGTTGGCTGTCTCTTAAAAATGAGGAGCTAGTCCTTGGTGAAAGCAAAGAAAAAAGTACCAATCAATCCTATTATATTACAGGCATAATCATGAATCTGACCA
>JGI26119J46589_1000143_pt1 | contig 16474 bp, 15 predicted proteins | sample AOAMet_54_BLW_10_2_FD_46589 | JGI IMG/M metagenome (IMG submission 46589)
TCAAACCTGTTATCAACTGCACTTATATTTATAATAGAATGAATTTTAGATAAAGATTGGTATAAAGGAAAAGCAAAATCATTTCCCCCACCTACAACAATTAACTTAACATTTTGCCTAAGTAACTCATCACTTATTGTCTTAAATGCGAAGTATGTATCATTATAATTATCTCCATTTATTAAATCCCCTAAATCTAAAATATTTACATTCCAATCACCATAGTANAGAGAATATAATTCTNTTCTAAATTCATCTAAATCAATAAAATTAGATTTTACTTCAACTGAGTTCCTGTATTCTTTTATTCCAATAATAGCAATATCAATTTTGTTGTAATCAAACTTCTTAATATCGTACAGAATAATTTTATTTCCCAAACTATCGTTTGGAAGTTTATTTTTAAAATCGATAAGTTTTTTACTAATTGGAGATAAATAGTCACTAGTCATAACTATTTCTTTGACTTAGATTTTTTAGGTTTTTTCTTTTTAAAGTAATCACCTACATTATTCTCATTAAATTTATCTAAATCTGTACCCTTAGGGAATTCTACTTTAACTTTTCCTTTTATTAAATTAAATCTTCCCCATCTAGCTTTTTCTAATCGAATTCCAAGATCATCCCAAACCTTTAATAGCTTTTCAGCTTCCTTTTTCTTTTTAAGTTCAATTAATTCAAAACAATCATTTTCACTAAGATTATCAAAATCGTATGATTTATTAACGTTTATAAACAAACCGTTCCATTTAATAAATGGACCAAACCTTCCTTTTCCTTTACTTATATCATAACCTTCATAAGTAGCAATTGGAGCGTCAATTCTTCTTTTTTCTAAAATCAGCTCAATAGCTTGTTCCAAAGATACTTCAAGAGGACTTAAGCCTTTAGGTAGAGACACAAATACATTATTATGTTTGACATATGGTCCAAATCTACCTGCATTCGATTCTACGCTTAAATCTTCAAAATCACCTAAATAACAAGGTAATTTAAAAAGCTGCATTGTTTCTTCAAAAGTAATTTTACTTATTTTTTGATCTGGAAGTAGCCCTGCGAATATTGGTTTTTCTTCTTCATCAACAGTTCCAATTTGAGCCATCGGACCAAATTTACCAAGTCTAACACTCACCTTTCTTCCGCTCACTGGATCAACTCCAAGGACTCTTTCTCCAGTTTCTCTAGTTGCATTTTGTTGTACATCCTCAACTGTAGAGTGAAACGGACCATAAAAATCTTTTAAAATACTAGTCCATTCTATATCACCGTTGGCAATTTTATCAAAATCTTGTTCAACACTGGCGGTAAAATTATAATTTAAAATATTTTGAAAGTTATTAACTAAAAAATCTGTTACAATCATTCCAACTTCGGTGGGCACTAATTTTCCTTTGTCAGAACCTGTATTTTCTGTTAATATAGAAGTTTTTATTTCATTATTTTGAGTGAAAAGTTGTCTATAATTTCTCTCATGTCCCTCATAACTACCCTTTACAACATATTTTCTGTTTTGAATAGTTGTAATTGTTGGAGCGTATGTGGATGGGCGTCCAATTCCTAATTCTTCTAACTTCTTAACCAAAGAAGCTTCAGAATATCGATATGGCGGTCGGCTAAACTTTTCAGTTGCTGTAATTGAGTTACCAGATAATTGAGTCCCTCTTTGAAGATTTGGAAGCAATCCCTGAGAATCTTCATTTTCATTATTATCAATTCCCTCAATATAAACTTTTAAAAATCCGTCAAATTGAATTATCTCACCTTTACAAGTAAACTGATTTTCGTACTTGTCAGATGATATTTTTAAAATGGTTCTTTCTAAGATTGCATCACTCATTTGAGAAGCGATAGTTCTAAGCCAAATTAAATTATATAATTTAATTTGATCAGACTCCATATTAACTTGTCTATTTTCAAAATTGGTAGGCCTTATGGCTTCATGAGCTTCTTGTGCTCCTTTATTTTTATTTGAAAATTTTTTTCTTTTATGATAATTATCTCCGTAAGTCTTCGATATAACTTTTCCAGCGGCATTCAAAGCATCATCAGAAAGATTGACACTGTCGGTTCTCATGTATGTTATATTTCCAGACTCATATAATCTTTGAGCTGCAGACATTGTTCGACTTACTGAAAATCCTAATTTTCTAGATGCCTCTTGTTGCAAGGTAGAAGTAGTAAATGGAGCTGATGAAGATTTTTTAAACGGTTTCTTTTCAACAGATGAAATTAAAAATTTTGAATTTATACTTTTTTCCAGAATACTTTTAGCTTCTTCTTCAGAGCCAAAAACTCCAGTTAATTGAGCATCTAAAATATTATCACTTGAATCAGAAAATTTTCCTGAGATTTTGAACGAAGAGACAGGGACGAAATCATTTATCTCATTTTCTCTATCTACTAATAATCTAACAGCTACAGACTGAACTCTTCCTGCAGAAAGACCTCCTTTAACTTTTCTCCATAAAATTGGAGAAATTTCAAATCCAACTAATCTATCAATTATACGTCTTGCTTGTTGAGCATTAACTAAATCATAATTTATTTCTCTTGGATTTTCAATTGCATTTAAAATTGCTTTTTTGGTAATTTCCCTAAAAACGATTCTTTTAGTCTTTGCTTTTTCTAATTTTAAGCTTTCAAATAAATGCCATGCAATAGCCTCTCCTTCTCTATCTTCATCACTAGCTAACCAAACGGTATCTGCTGAGGAAGCCTGTTTTTTTAATTGCTTTACGATATCTTTTTTATCACTTGAAATGATATATTTTGGCTTAAAATCATTATCTACATCAATCCCAATTTCTTTAGATGGCAAATCAGAAATATGACCATAACTGGAGGATACTTTAAAGTCAGATCCAAGGTATTTTTCTATAGTTTTTGCCTTAGCAGGAGATTCAACAATTACTAAATTTTTAGACATTTAAAATTGATTTTGAGATCACAAAAGTATATTTTTTTTTTTATTCAAAATTTAGAGCAACTAATAAATAGTATATTTTTGATTAAAATTTATACTGACATATTGTCACATATTGTTATATTTGCATAAAATTTACACAGATTAATTGACTATGAGTATTGGATTGAAAATAAATAAAAAAAAAGTTTCTAAGAAGTTTTATATAGAAAGTTACGGATGTCAAATGAATTTTGCTGACAGTGAAGTTGTCGCCTCAATTGTTTCTAAAGAAGGTTACAACTCTACCAATACAACTCTACCAACGATTTAAATGACGCTGATTTAATTTTACTTAACACATGCTCAATTAGAGAAAAAGCTGAACTAACAGTAAGAAAGAGACTTGAAAGTTTTAATAAATTAAAAAGAAAAAATAAAAATTTAAAAGTTGGAGTCCTTGGCTGCATGGCTGAAAGACTTAAAAGTAAATTTTTAGATGAAGAAAAAATTGTTGACCTAGTTGTTGGTCCTGATGCTTATAAAGATATTCCTAATCTTTTAGAGGAAATTAATGAGGGTAGAAATGCTGTAAATGTTATTTTATCTAAAGAAGAAACATATGGAGATATTAGTCCAGTTAGACTCTCTTCAAACGGAGTTACAGCTTTTGTTTCAATAACAAGAGGATGTGATAATATGTGTACTTTTTGTGTAGTTCCATTTACAAGAGGACGAGAAAGAAGTAGAGATCCTAAAAGTATTTTAGATGAAATCAAAGAATTAAATAATTCAAATTATAAAGAAATTACTTTACTGGGGCAGAATGTAGACAGTTACTTATGGTATGGTGGGGGATTAAAAAAAGATTTTAAAAACGCTAATGAATTTGTTAAAAAGACATCTGTTGATTTTTCTAAACTTCTAAAACTTGTTGCAGAAGCATACCCTAAACTTAGAATTAGATTTTCAACATCAAATCCTCAAGATATGAGTTTGGATGTTATAAAAACTATGGCAAATTATGATAACATATGTAATTACATTCATCTTCCTGTTCAGTCTGGAAGTAATTCGATATTAAAGTCAATGAATAGACAGCATACAAGAGAGGAATACTTAAACTTAATAAAAAATATTAAAGACATTATACCTAATTGCGGAATTTCTCATGATATGATTACTGGATTTCCTAATGAAAGTGACATAGATCATAAACAAACTTTAAGTTTAATGAGAGAAGTGAAGTATGATTTTGGATACATGTTTAAATACTCTGAAAGACCTGGTACTTATGCTGCAAAAAAATTTGATGACAATGTTAAAGAATCAGTAAAAAAAATAAGATTACAACAGATAATAGACTTGCAACAAGCACACAGTCATTATAGAACTAAACAGTATATAGGTAAAATAGTGGAAGTTTTGATAGAAAAAGAATCTAAAAAATCTAACACCCATTGGGCGGGAAGAAATGAGCAAAATACGATGGTTGTTTTTCCTAAAGGATCACATAAAATAGGTGATTTTGTTAAAGTAAAAATTTTAAAATGTACATCTGCTACTTTAATTGGAGTTAGTCAAGATTTATAAAAAAAATATTATGGAATCTAGTACACAAAATATTAAACAAAGATTTGGAATAATTGGTAATGATCCAACTTTAAACAGATCTATNGAAAAAGCAATGAGAGTATCTCCAACTGATATTTCTGTCTTAGTTACAGGTGAAAGCGGAGTTGGAAAAGAAAGTTTTCCAAAAATAATTCATCAATTATCTCATAGAAAACACAATAAATATATTGCCGTTAACTGTGGAGCTATTCCTGACGGAACTATTGATTCAGAATTATTTGGACACGAAAAAGGAGCGTTTACTGGTGCAAATAGTGCAAGAAAAGGTTATTTTGAAGTCGCAGATGGTGGTACTATTTTTCTCGATGAAGTTGGAGAACTTCCATTAACAACTCAAGTTAGACTTTTAAGAGTGTTAGAAAATGGAGAATATATAAAAGTAGGTGCCTCAGANGTTCAAAAAACTAATGTAAGAATTGTTGCTGCCACCAATCTTGATATGGAAAAAGCAATCCAAAAAGGAAAATTTAGAGAAGATTTATATTATAGATTAAGTACTGTTGAAATCAAAATTCCTCCATTACGAAACAGAAGAGAAGACATTCATTTATTATTTAGAAAGTTTGCAAGTGATTTTGCAAAAAAATATAACATGCCAACCATTCGACTTAATGAAAATGCTCAGCATCTTTTAAATATGTATCGTTGGAACGGAAATATTCGTCAATTAAGAAATGTCGCTGAACAGCTTTCAGTTTTAGAAGAAAAAAGAGAAGTTTCAAGTCAGTTGCTTCAATCTTATTTACCAGAATTCAACTCTACATTGCCAGCTTTAATTAATAAAGATAAATCAGCAGACGATTTTTCAAATGAAAGAGAGATTTTATATAAAATCTTATTTGATATGAAAAAAGATTTAAATGACTTAAAAAAAATAACAAATCATCTAAACAGTGATGAATACAAATCTGATNTAAAAGAAAAAGATTTCAATTCATTAGATAGTTTACACGAAAAATTAATTAGAGAAAAGGAGACAGAAATTATAGAAATTAAGGAAAAAGAAAGTATTTTTAATTCAAAAGAAGATAAATACCACTTTGCTGAGGAAATAAAGGAAGAAGAAACACTATCAATTCACGATAAAGAACTTGAGTTGATAAAAAAAGCATTGGAAAGAAATAACGGCAAAAGGAAAGCAGCAGCAATTGAGTTAGGAATTTCGGAAAGAACTTTATATAGAAAAATTAAGCAGCATGACATCGAATTATAAAATAATAACATTATTGTTATTCTCTATTATATTAGAGAGTTGCGGNAATTATTCTTTTACAGGAGCTTCAATNCCTGAAGGAACCGAAAGTTTTCAGGTTAATTTTTTTGAAAATGAAGCAGGCAACTCAATGGGCTCAATATTTGAACCTGGGTTGGATAGAGATTTTACCATAGCTCTTCAAAATATTTTACAAAACCAAACTAATTTACAACTTTTGAGCTCGGATGCTGATTTAATTTACGAGGGTGAAATAAAAGAATACAGAGTCAGTCCTATGACCTCTACATCAAACCTTCAAGCTTCACAAAACAGACTTAGTGTTGGAGTAAATGTAAGATTTATAAATATTAAAAAAGAAGAAGATAATTTCGAAAGAAAATTTTCATTTTATTTTGATTATCCTGCAGAAACACAATTGTTAAATGTAAAATCTGAAGCTCACGATATAATATTTGAAAGAATTACACAAGACATTTTTAACGCATCATTAGCAAAATGGTAGACATTAGTATAGACAATTTTAATAATCTTGTGAAAAATCCAAATGACATTAATTTGGATCAAAGTATTTTAATAAAAAAAATAATCAAAAAATATCCATATTTTCAAACAGCACGAATTATTGAACTAATTGGTTTAAAAAAATTTAATAATATTAGGTTCAATAGTGCTTTAAAAACTAGTTCAATCTACTCAACTGACAGAACGGTTTTATATGATATAATAGAACTTGACAAAGTAATTTCTAAAAAAACTAAACCTATTCTTTCTTCAGAGAATACCAAAAACTCATTTATTAAGTGGCTTAAAGTAAGTAAACATCTATCAAACAACGAATCATCACAAGAATCGCTCATAGAAAATTTTTTAAAAGTTACTCCAAAGATTAATCCTGAAAAAAACATTTCAAATACTGATTTAGCATCTGATTTTAAACTCACTAAAAAAGAATTTATGACAGAAACTTTAGCTAAAATTTATTTTAAACAAAATAAATTTGAAGAGGCAATAAGAGCTTATGAAATTCTTTCCTTGAAATATCCAGAAAAAATCAGTTTATTTGCAGACCAAATCAAAACTATAAAGAATAGTTTAAAAAATAAAAGTTATGAGTAGTTTTTCAATTTTTTTAATATTAATATTAGTAGTTTCTTTTTTACTTGTGTTGGTAATAATGGTTCAGAACCCAAAAGGTGGCGGATTGTCATCCTCATTTGGCGGCGGAGATTCTCAACAAATAGGTGGAGTAAGAAAAACTACCGATTTTTTAGATAAAAGCACTTGGGTATTAGCTTCTTTATTACTAATTCTAATATTACTTTCTAATATAACACTTGACAGAAACAACGAAAATATTGATTCAAAACTGTTAGATTCTAATAATTTAGAAACGGCAATTCCTGAAGCATTGCCTGATGAAATTCCTCTGGAAATTCCAGTTCAGGAATAATTTTTCACAAACTAAATGTCAGCTTGTCACTGAAAAAAACAATCTTTGATCATTTTGTCATAATAATTACCTTGGCATGATTGCTGTAATTTAATATTAAAAATAAAATTATGAGTAAATTAAACATTAAACCATTAGCTGATAGAGTATTAGTAGAACCTCTTGAGGCAGAAACTAAAACTGCATCTGGAATAATTATCCCAGATACAGCTAAAGAAAAACCTCAAAAAGGAAATATTGTTGCTGTTGGACCTGGAACTAAGGAAAACCCTGTAACAGTTAAAGTTGGAGATTCTGTTTTATATGGAAAATATAGTGGAACAGAGCTTAAACTGGATAGTAAAAATTACTTAATTATGCGAGAATCAGATATTCTTGCAATTGTTTAAAAATTAAAAAATAATAAAATGGCAAAAAAAATACAATTTGATGTTGAAGCAAGAGAAGGCCTTAAAAAAGGAGTTGATGCTTTAGCAAATGCAGTGAAAGTAACTTTAGGACCAAAAGGTCGTAATGTTATTATAGGTAAAGCTTTTGGTGGTCCACAAATCACTAAAGATGGAGTTACCGTTGCTAAGGAAATTGAGTTAGAAGATGCATTAGAAAACATGGGAGCTCAAATGGTNAAAGAAGTTGCTTCAAAAACTAANGATTTAGCTGGTGATGGAACTACTACTGCTACTATTTTAGCGCAAGCGATTGTGAAAGAAGGTTTGAAAAATGTTACTGCAGGAGCAAATCCTATGGATTTGAAAAGAGGAGTCGACAAAGCAGTTGAAGCTATTGTAAAACAGTTAAACAAAAATGCAGAAACTGTTGGGAGTTCTTCTGACAAAATAAAACAAGTAGCCTCAATATCTGCTAATAATGATGAATCAATAGGGTCTTTAATTACTGAAGCATTTGAAAAAGTAGGAAAAGAAGGTGTTATCACTGTTGAAGAAGCTAAAGGAACTGATACTTACGTTGATGTTGTTGAAGGTATGCAGTTCGATAGAGGATATCTTTCTCCATATTTTGTTACAAACTCTGAAAAAATGGAGTCAGACTTAGAATCTCCTTATATTTTATTGTACGATAAAAAAATATCTGCAATGAAAGATTTATTACCCGTATTAGAGCCAGTAGCTCAAAGCGGAAAACCATTACTGGTAATTGCTGAAGACGTTGATGGAGAAGCTCTTGCAACTTTAGTTGTAAATAAATTAAGAGGTTCTTTAAAAATTGCAGCTGTGAAAGCTCCTGGATTTGGAGATAGAAGAAAAGCCATGCTTGAAGACATTGCTATTTTGACTGGTGGAACTGTAATTTCAGAAGATAGAGGATTTACATTAGAAAATACTACAATTGAAATGCTAGGGTCTGCCGAAAGAGTAACTATCGATAAAGATAATACTACTATAGTAAATGGAGCAGGAGTAAAAGAAAATATTGAAGCTAGAGTGAATCAAATTAAGGCTCAGATAGAAACTACAACATCAGATTACGACAAAGAAAAGTTACAAGAAAGATTAGCGAAATTAGCAGGTGGTGTCGCTGTACTTTATGTTGGTGCTGCATCTGAAGTTGAAATGAAAGAAAAAAAGGATAGAGTTGACGATGCGCTTCACGCAACTAGAGCTGCTGTTGAAGAAGGTATAGTAGCTGGGGGTGGTGTTGCATTATTAAGATCTAGAAAAGTTTTAGAGAAAATAACGAGCGAAAATTTAGACGAAGTTACTGGTATTCAAATTATTTCTAGGGCTATTGAAGCTCCGCTAAGAACAATTGTTGAAAACGCAGGTGGTGAAGGTTCGGTTGTTGTTGCAAAAGTTATGGAGGGGAAAGGTAATTTTGGATATGATGCAAAATCAGAAACTTATGTTGATTTATTGAAAGAAGGTATAATTGATCCTAAAAAAGTAACAAGAATTGCTTTAGAGAATGCTGCATCGGTTGCAGGAATGATTTTAACAACTGAATGTGCTCTTGTTGATATCAAAGAAGATGCTCCGCCGGCAATGCCTCCAATGGGCGGTGGCGGTATGCCAGGAATGATGTAATCACAAACATATAACTGCCCTTTACGGGCAGTTTTTTTTTATGTACGAAAAAGAATATTCAATAATTGAAAAAAAAATAGAGAATCTTAATATGGATGATTCTCTGAGTTTTGTTTGTGAATTTCTGCAAAAAAATATTAAAGGATACGACTGGGTTGGATATTATTTTCACAACGATGAAAATCAATTAGTTCTAAAAACATATTTTGGTTTAAAAACTGATCATACAATCATTCCNTTTGGAAAAGGAATTTGTGGACAAACTGCTGAATCTAATACGCACATGATTGTGGATGATGTTAATAATGAAGAAAATTACATCTCTTGTAATATAAATGTCAAATCTGAAATAGTAGTTCCTTTATTTTCAAATAATATAAATATTGGTCAAATTGATATTGATTCAAACACTCTAAGTAGATTTAAATTAGATGATTTAAAATTTTTAAAAAAAGTAAATATTTTAATTTCAAAAAAAATATAAAATTTTACAAAAACTCTACTTTTTTTTTAAAAAAAAACTACTTTTATAATATACTTTTTTCCATAAAATTATGCTAAAATTAAAGTCAGCCTTAATATCTGTTTTTAATAAAGACGGATTAGAACCAATTGCTAAGAAACTCAACACACTTGGTGTCAAAATTTATTCTACAGGAGGAACTGAACTGTTTTTAAAAAAAATTGGTATCCCTGTAATTAGAGTGGAAGACGTTACTGGATACCCGTCTATTCTTGGAGGAAGAGTCAAAACACTTCATCCTAAAATTTTTGGAGGAATTTTAAACAGAAACGACAATAATAATGATGTAACTGATCTTGAAAATTTTAAAATCCCAAATATTGATTTAGTAATCGTTGATCTCTATCCTTTTGAAGAAACAGTAAAATCCAACGATACTGAACAAAATATAATAGAAAAAATTGACATAGGTGGTATTTCACTAATTAGAGCTGCTGCTAAAAACTTCAAAGATGTAATGTGTATTTCTTCAAAAAACGACTATTCAGATTTTTTAGAAATACTTAACAACAACGGTGGTGAAGTCAATTTAGAATCTAGAAAAGACTTTGCATCCAGAGCTTTCAATGTATCTTCTCATTATGATACAGCTATTTTTAATTATTTTAAAGATGACAACAATTCTCTTAAAGCAAGTTTTAAAAATGGGAAAGAACTACGTTATGGTGAAAACCCACATCAAAATGGTACGTTTTATGGCGATTTTAATTCAATGTTTGATCAATTACATGGAAAAGAGCTTTCTTACAATAATTTACTTGATGTTGATGCAGCTGTAAATTTAATTTTAGAATTTTATAATGATATACCAACATTTGCAATATTAAAGCACAATAATGCATGTGGATTGGCTTCCAGAGATTCGCTCATAGATGCTTATAAAGATGCTTTAGCTGGTGATCCTGTTTCTGCTTTTGGAGGAGTTTTAATTTCAAATAAAAAAATTGATTTAGAAACTGCTAAAGAAATTAACAAACTTTTTTGTGAAGTTGTGATTGCCCCTAGTTTTGAAAAATCTGCTGTTGATTTGTTAAAATCTAAAAAAAACAGAATATTACTAGTGTTAAAAAACACAGAATTAAATAAACAACAATTAAGAACTTGCTTAAACGGAGTTCTTACTCAGGATAAAGACAATATTACAGATTCAATCTCTAACTTCAAGACATGTACAAAAAAATCTCCAAACGATGAAGAAATTAAAGATTTAGAATTTGCTTCAAAAATTTGTAAACACACAAAATCAAATACTATTGTTTTAGCAAAGAATCTACAATTAATAAGTTCAGGAACAGGTCAAACATCAAGAGTTGATGCTTTAAAGCAAGCCATAGAAAAATCAAACAGCTTTAAATTTGATTTAAATAATTCAGTTATGGCAAGTGATGCGTTTTTTCCTTTTCCTGATTGTGTAGAAATAGCTCACAAAAATGGAATTAGCTCAGTTATTCAGCCTGGTGGTTCAATCAAAGATAATCTTTCAATTGAATATTGTGATAAAAATAATATTTCAATGGTTTTGACTGGAACTAGACACTTTAAACATTAATTTTTATTAACTTGTAATATAACTTTTTAAATATGGCTTTTTTTGATTTTTGGACTGAATCGATAGCGATAGATCTTGGAACTGCAAATACACTTATCATACACAATGACAAAGTGGTTGTGGACAGCCCATCTATTGTTGCTATTGACAAAAAAACTGAAAGAATAATTGCAGTTGGAAAAGAAGCAAGTCTTATGCAAGGTAAAACTCACGAGAATATTAAAACAGTAAGACCTCTTAAAGACGGAGTCATTGCAGACTTCAATGCTTCAGAACAAATGATTAGTTTACTGATTAATAGTATTCCGTCTCTTAAAAAAAGATTTTTTACCCCAGCATTGAAAATGGTTATCTGTATTCCCTCNGGAATAACAGAAGTGGAAATGAGAGCGGTAAGAGAATCTGCAGAAAGAGTAAATGGAAAAGAAGTTTATTTAATTCACGAACCAATGGCAGCAGCTATTGGAATTGGAGTTGATATAATGCAACCAAAAGGAAATATGATAGTTGATATTGGTGGTGGTACAACAGAAATTGCAGTGATAGCATTATCTGGTATTGTATGTGACAAATCGGTAAAAGTAGCAGGAGATGTGTTTACAGGAGACATTATCTACTACATGAGAACTCAACATAATCTTTTCATTGGAGAAAGAACTGCAGAAAAGATAAAGATTACAATTGGTTCAGCTTCGGAAGAATTAGAGAGTCCACCTGATGATATTTCTGTACAAGGAAGAGACTTGTTAACTGGAAAGCCTAAGGAAGCTATGATTTCATATAGAGAAATTGCTAAGGCGTTAGATAAATCAATAATAAGAATTGAAGATTCTGTTATGGAAACATTATCTCAAACGCCACCCGAACTAGCAGCAGATATTTATAATACTGGAATTTATCTTGCTGGTGGAGGATCAATGCTAAGAGGTTTGGATAAAAGACTTTCAAAAAAAACTGATTTACCAGTGTTTATAGCAGAAGACCCTCTAAGAGCAGTAGTAAGAGGAACTGGAATTACACTTAAAAACATTGAAAGATATAAAAGTGTGTTAGTGAAATAGTTCTTAAATTATGCAACAAATCATTGATTTCATTATAAGAAAAAAAGATGTTGTAGTTTATTTTATCTTATTGTCATTATCATTAGCTCTTATATTAAACTCAAACTATTTTCAGAAATCAAAAGTCTTACTTTTATCCAATAATATTTCTAATTACACTAAGGAAAATTTAAATTTCTTTAACGAATATTTTAAATTGAAAGAAGTCAATTTTCAGCTTTCTGAAGAAAATTTAGATCTCAAAAATAAATTAGAAAAAACTAATATAAATACAGGGTTAGACTCATTAAGTAATTTAAATTTTTCATATAAAAATGCAAAAGTAATTTCTAACAATCTGTCCTCATTTAAAAATAAAATTATTATTAATAAAGGAAGTAATGATGGAGTAAAAAGTGAAATGGGAGTAATCAGTTCCAATGGAATTGTAGGTATTATTAATAATACAACACCAAAATTTTCGTCAATAATATCAATTTTAAATATTGAAATGAAAATAAATGCAAAAGTAAAAAGAACAAAACATTTTGGAACTTTAGAATGGGACGGCTTTAATACTAGGCATTTGATGTTAAACGATATATCAGAAACAGCTAATATAAAAGTTGGGGATACAATAGTTACAGGCGGAATGTCATTAATTTTTCCAGAGGGAATTAATATTGGGATTGTATCCGAGATAATCAATCAAAATGAATTTAATGATTCTGTTGTAAGATTTGTAGGAAATATTAACAAAGCTAAATATTTAGACTTTGAGTTTAAAGAAAATTACTTAAATGTTGAGGTTAAATTACATAATGACATNAGTAATTTAAATAACGTTTATATAATTGAAAGTTTCAACAAACAAGAATTTCAAAAATTAAAAGAATAATGGCAAGTGTCTATTTATTAATTTTAAAAAGATTTATATTTTTTACTCTGTTACAAGGATTAATTTTTAATAATTTTGATTTTTTTGATATTTACGATCCCTATATCTGTCTAGTTTTTTTAATTACATTTCCAATTAAGATTAACAAAATTACTTTTATGATAATTAGTTTTTTCTTTGGATTTGTTCTTGACTTGTATTCAGATTCTATAGGAATTAATGCTGCTGCTTGTTTATCAATTGCTTTTTTAAGGTCATATATTTTAAGTTTTGTGTTTGGCTCATTTTATGACCCACATGGTNTTAAATTAATTAAAAACTATGTCACAGAGTCAACATTTTCACAAAAATTTTTATATCTAAGCTCTNTCATCATAATTCATCATTTAATTATTTTTTCATTAGAAACCTTTAGTTTTAATTTTATTTCTTTGGTTATCTATAAAACATTAATAACATTCTCAATTTCTTTAATTTTTTGTACAACATTTATTTATATTATGATTGAAAATGAAAAATAAGTTTCTTCCATTTTTAATCGTTACGACTTCGATAATTTTTATTCTTCGTCTTTTCTGGGTTCAGATAATAAATATCAATGACGTTAAACTATCGAATAAAAACTCTGTTGAGAAGATTTATAATTACCCAGAAAGAGGTTATATTTTTGACAGAAATAATAAATTATTAGTTGAAAATGAGCCTTTTTATGATTTGATGATAGTGCCTTCAAAATTAAAATCAATTGATACCATAGAATTTTGTAAAATATTAAAAATTGACAAAAAACTATTTATAGATAAAATAAAAAAAGCAAAAAACTACTCTAGAATTAAACCTTCAGTTTTTTTATCTCAAATTTCAAAGAAAGATTATGCCATTCTTCAAGAAAAATTATGGAAATATGAGGGTTTTTCTGTAACCAAAAAATCTAATAGAAATTATCTTCTAAATTCAGCTTCAAATATATTAGGTTATATAAGTGAGGTTAATGACTATGAGATTAAAGACGATAGTTATTATGAGTCAGGAGAATTAATTGGTAGGCAGGGAATTGAAAAAGCTTACGAAGAAAAACTCAGAGGAGTTAAAGGAGTTAGCTATTTTCAAAAAGATAATTTTAATAGAATTACAGGTAGATATAAAGATGGTATTTATGATACAATTTTCAAGCCTGCTAAGGATATTAACTTAACAATTGATGTGGATCTTCAAATTTATGGAGATTCACTAATGATTAATAAGTTTGGAAGTATAATTGCAATTGAACCTGAAAGTGGTGAGATTCTATCACTTATAAATGCTCCAAACTTTGACCCAAACTTACTAATTGGAAGAAACAGATCAAAAAACTATATCAAGCTTAAAAACGACACAATAGGAAAACCACTTTTTGATAGAGGATTACAAGGACAATACCCCCCAGGATCAACATTTAAATTAATAAACGGTCTCATAGCCTTAGAAGAAAATATCATAACATCAAATACTAAAATTTCATGTAACGAAGGACATTACTATTCAAAAAATAGATTTATGAGATGTCATTGTGAGCCAGGAACTTCTAATGACTTAAATACAGCAATTTATAACTCATGTAACACTTATTTTGCTACGATATATAAAAACACTCTAAACAAATACTCTAGCTCTAAAGAAGGAATAAATAATTGGAAAAATCATGTTGAAAGTTTTGGTTTAGGCAATTATTTAGGATATGATCATCCTTTAGGTAGACCAGGCTTAATACCTGATGCTAAATATTATGACAAGTGGTATCCAAACAATAGATGGAGAGCTGCAACAACTATTTCGAATGGAATTGGACAAGGTGAAATTTTAACAACTCCCATTCAATTGGCAAATATAACTGCAATAATTGCGAATAGAGGATGGTATAAAACTCCACATTTAGTAAAAAAAATAAGCAATGACTCAATTAATTCGAAATTCTTAGATAAAAAACACACATCCATAAAATCTGTTCATTATGAAAAGATAATTAATGGAATGTTTGACGTGATTGAAAAAGGAACAGCTCAAAATTCAAAAATAAAAGGAATTGAAATAGCTGGAAAAACCGGAACTGCAGAAAATTTTATAAAAATAAATGGAAAAAGATCTCAACTAACCGATCACTCTATCTTTATTGGATTCGCTCCAAAAGAGAATCCTAAAATTGCTATTGCAGTTTTTATAGAGAATGGATATTGGGGTACAAGATGGGCCGCTCCAATAGCAAGCCTTATGATGGAAAAGTATTTAAAAAAAGAAGTTAAAAGAAAATATCTTGAAAATTATATTTTGAACGGAAATCTAATGGAAGAATATTTAAAACCTTATACAAAAAATAATTTTTCAATTAATGAGTGAGGTTAATATAAAAAAAATAGACTGGCTAAGTGTTTTTATTCTTAGTATACTTATTGCTCTTGGATTAGGAAATATATTTTCATCATCTCAAATTTATTTATTAGATTCTGTTTTTTCTTTTAATCCATTTACAAAGCAATTATTTTTTGCAATTATTTCAGTTTTTATTTTCTTCTTCGTTCAAATTCTTTCCATTAATTTTTTTTTAAAATATTCGAGTATTTTATACATCCTTTCAATACTGTCTTTAATTGGACTTTTTGTTTTTGGAAATGAAGTTAATGGTGCATTGGCTTGGTATAAAATAAATGGATTTAGTATTCAGCCAAGTGAATTCGCAAAACCAATAACCGCTCTTGCCTTAGCAAAATACCTAAGTGATATTAATTCAAATATTAAAACAATTAAAACTCAGTTTTATTCATTTTTAATAATTTTAATTCCAATAACTTTAATTATACTTCAACCAGATCCCGGAACTATAATTATTTTCTTAAGTTTTATTTTAGTTTTTTATAAAATAGGTCTTCCCTCTATATATATGAATCTATTCGTGGGATTTATAATATTGTTTTTTGCTACAATTCTTTTAACTCCAAAAAATGTTATTCTTTTTATAATTGCATCAATGATAATTTTTCTTTTTTTAAATAAGAAAAATAAAAAAGTTGTAAAAAAAACATTTATTTATGGCCTAATTTTTTCTGTATTTGTATTTTCTGTTGACTTTATATTTAATAATATTTTTGAAGAACGCCACAGAAATAGATTTAATATTGTAATGGGGATAAAACAAGATAATCAAGGAATTGGATATAACACAAATCAATCAAGAATAGCATTTGC
>JGI26119J46589_1000146_pt1 | contig 16290 bp, 16 predicted proteins | sample AOAMet_54_BLW_10_2_FD_46589 | JGI IMG/M metagenome (IMG submission 46589)
TACACTAATAGCTGTACATCCTGAAAATGATCCTCAAAAAATAGGGATGGATATTGCTAAAGCTTACGCAGTAGCGACTGGAGGAGATAGGGCAGGTGTATTGGAATCTTCCTTTGTAGCTGAAGTTAAATCTGATTTGATGGGAGAACAAACTATTTTATGTGGAGTTTTACAAACAGGCTCTATACTTTCATTTAATAAAATGGTTGAAAATGGAATTGAACCAGGATATGCTTCAAAATTAATACAATTTGGATGGGAAACAATTACAGAAGCATTAAAGCANGGCGGAATCACTAACATGATGGATAGATTGAATAATTCTGCCAAAATTGAAGCTTTTAATATCTCAGAGGATTTAAAAAAAATAATGAGACCATTATTTGAAAAGCATATGGATGATATTATGTCTGGACATTTTTCATCAACTATGATGGAAGATTGGAATAACAATGATGTAAATTTATTAAACTGGAGAGCAGAAACTGGAAAGACTGCTTTTGAAAAAACATCTCCATGTGAAGATGATATTTCTGAACAAGAGTTTTTTGATAATGGATTATTAATGGTTGCTTTTATTAGATCTGGCGTGGAGTTAGCATTTGAAACAATGACAAGCTCAGGAATTATTGATGAATCAGCTTATTATGAATCTCTTCACGAAACTCCATTGATTGCTAACTTAATAGCAAAGAAAAAATTATTTGAAATGAATCGAATAATTTCTGACACTGCTGAATATGGATGTTATTTATTTGATCATGCCTGCAAGCCATTATTAAAAGAATTTTTTATAAAAATTGATTCAAAACACATAGGTAAACCTTATATTCATGCTGAACAAATTGACAACACAAGGTTAATTGAAGTGAATGAACTTATTAGATCTCATCCAGTTGAGATTATTGGAAAGAAATTAAGAACATCAATGACCTCAATGAAAAAAATTGTTTAAATACAAAAACTAATTATGAACAACATTCCAAATGAATTTAAGATTAACAAACAAATTAATCATAAAGAATATTTAATTGATGGTATAATAAGTAAATGGGACGGAAATCAAACCAACGTATATTCTACACTTTTATGTGATAAAGACGATAAAGAACCGTATCTACTTGGAAATACACCCGAAATGTCTGGAGAATACGCTTTAAAAGCTTTAGAGGCTGCACATTCAGCATTTAATTTTGGTCAAGGTGTTTGGCCAACAATGAAAGTTTACGAAAGAATCCAATGTATGGAGACTTTTGTTGAAAAAATGTTAACTAAAAGAGAAGAAGTTGTTAAACTTCTAATGTGGGAAATTGGTAAAAATTTAAATGATTCAAGAAAAGAATTTGACAGAACTGTTGAATATATTAAAGATACAATTGTTGAATATAAAAGAATCGATAGAAAAGGGGCTACTTTTCAAAATAAATCTGGTGTAAGAGCTTTGATTCGAAGAGGACCACTTGGTGTAGTTTTGTGTTTGGGACCTTATAATTATCCTTTAAATGAAACATTTGCATTGTTAATACCTGCGATTATTATGGGTAATACAACAATTTTTAAACCAGCTAAACATGGNGTATTACTAATTGCTCCATTACTAGATGCGTTTAAAGAATCTTTCCCACCAGGTGTTGTTAATATTGTTTTTGGAAGAGGAAGAGAAATTGCAACTCCAATAATGAAAAGTGGTAAAATTGATGTTTTAGCTTTGATAGGCCATAGTTCTTCAGCTATATCACTTCAAGATTTACATCCACAAAAGAATAGATTAAGATTAGTTTTAGGTCTTGAGGCTAAGAATCCTGGAATAATATTAAAGGATGCTGATATAGAATCAACAGTAAAGGAATGTATTTCTGGTACATTGTCATTTAATGGTCAAAGATGTACAGCTTTAAAAATATTATATGTTCACGAAGATATAAAGGAAGAGTTTTTATCAAAATTTGTAACTGCAGTAGATGAATTAAAGTTAGGTTTACCTTGGGAAAACACTTTACTTACTCCATTGCCTGAACCTGCTAAACCAAAATATATTTCTGATTTAATAGAAAATGCTGTTAATCTTGGAGCTAAAATAATGAATAAAAAAGGTGGGGAAAAACAAAAGAATTTTGTTTTTCCAGCTGTATTATATCCTGTAAATAAAGATATGGACGTTTATAAAGAAGAACAGTTTGGACCTGTTATTCCAATTATTTCTTTTACAGATATTTCAACACCAATAAAAGACATGTCTGAATCAAATTATGGCCAACAAGTAAGTATTTTTGGAAAAGATGTTGACACATTAGGTCCAGTTATTGATTCTATGGTTAATTTAGTTTGTAGGGTTAATTTAAACAGTGCTTGTCAAAGAGGGCCAGATATATATCCATTTACAGGAAGAAAGGACTCTGCTGTAGCAACTTTAAGCGTTCATGATGCACTAAGATCTTTTTCTATAAGAACATTTGTAGCTTCAAAAGATAATGATCTAAATAAAAATATTCTTAGAGAAATGATAGATTCTAAAAAATCGCACTTTATTAGAACTGATTACTATCTCTAACTGTTAAGCATTACTGGCATAACGAGCATTGTTATCTCTTCTGAATCAGAACCAGGCTTAGTTGGTGTAAGAATACCTGCTCTATTAGGTAAAGATAATTCTAACTTGACTTCATCTGAATTTATGTTAGACAACATTTCTGTTAAAAACCTTGAATTAAATCCAATTTGCATGTCATCTCCGTTATAATTACAGATCAATCTTTCTTCAGCTTTGTTGCTGTAATCTAAATCTTCTGCTGAAATCACAAGTTCATTTCCTGTTATCTTAAGCCTAACTTGGTGAGTTGTTTTATTAGAAAAAATACTGACTCTTTTAGTTGAATTTAAAAACAATGACCTGTCAATAGTTAGAATATTTGGATTTTCTTTTGGAATTACTGCTTCATAATTAGGATACTTTCCGTCTATCAACCTGCAGGTTAAAGAAAGATTAGAGAAAGTGAATTTTGCATTACTTTCATTAAATTCAATTTTTACTTCAAATTCATTTGTAGCTAAAATTCCTTTCAAAATATTTAATGGTTTTTTAGGCATTATAAATTCAACCAGCTTATCAGATTTATAATCAGTTCTTACATATCTTACTAACTTATGTGCATCTGTAGCTACGAACGTTGAACTTTCACTTGAAAACTGAAAAAAAACTCCACTCATAACAGGTCTTAAATCATCATTTCCTGACGCAAATATTGTTGTATTAATTGCCTCAAATAAAACTTTAGAAGAAATTGATGAGTTATTAGGATCAGTTATAGGTAAAGTTTTAGGAAATTCTTCTCCCTTTGCATAAGCTAAAGCATATTTTCCATGATTTGAACTTATCTCAATAGTATTGTTTTCTAATATATTAAATGTAAGTGGTTGTTCCGGAAATGTTTTTAAAGTATCAATTAGTAACTTAGCAGGTACTGCTATAGAACCGTTATCTTCAGATTCAATTTTTAATTCAGCACTTAAAGTTGTTTCTAAATCGGAAGCTGTAATTTTTAATACAGATTCAGAAATATCAAATAAAAAATAATCTAAAATAGGAAGAGTATTGTTTGTGTTTAAAATGCCTCCTAAAACTTGAATGTTTTTTAGTAATAATGAGCTTGATGTTATGAATTTCATAAAGTATATTAATGATTAATAAATATATTAGAAACTATTGTCATAATAAAACATATTTATTAACACTGGTTAATTAAATTTTATAGTTATTACATCTCTGTAATTTAGTCCAAATAAACTAGCTGCACCTCCAAAAGTATGTGGATTGCTTTTGTATATTGATAACTCTAAGTAATTTGATTTATTAAATAGTGCAATTTTTTTACCAATTTCTTTTCTATTTTCTTTTTTAATATCAAATCTAATGGCATTTCCGTAAGAATCAACTATTTCTTTGAAAATATAGTTTCTAGCATTGATTTCAAATGGTCTTGTTTTTCCAAATTCTAAAAATATTTTTTTAGAAATATTTGTAACCACATTATCGTAATTGTCTACATATATTACATTTCCAGAAATTTCACTAGTTTTTTCATTTAAAATGGGATTTAAATTGTATAATTCTTTTAAAATGTTTATTTGATTCCCTACTAAGTCTATTGATCCCCCTCTATATATATGCGCTGCTATTTTTACAAAAACATCAATAACTGAAAATGTTGAAACTTTATCATTGTGGATATTAATTTCGATAATTTTTTCGGGATTGATTTTAGATGCAAGTAAGGACATAATCCCGTTATTTGCACATATAAAGTAGTGATTATCTAAAATTATTGCTAAATGACTTTGTTCAATTGTTTTTTCAGAATCTATTCCAATAATGTGAATAGAGCCATCTGGAAAATTTTTATAACTATTCTCGATTATATAAGCAGCTTCTACAATATTGAATGGTGATATATTGTGTGATATATCTACAATATTTACATTGTCTAATTCTTTAAACAAGGCACCCTTTACAGAACCTACGTAATGATCTTTATTTCCAAAATCTGTTGTTAATGTAATAACACTCATTTATTGATAATAAAATAATATTTAAGGCTAAAAATTATATAAATTTACAATATGCCTTTAATAAAAACATAAGTAATTTGAAAAAACTAGAATATTTTATAAAAGACATTCATCCTGTCGAGTTTTTTGATAAAAAAAACTTCGATGTTGTGAAAATAATTAAGAATAATTTTCCGTCTGTTAAAATTATTATTAAAGGNGATAGAATCGTTGCTAACGGAGATGAAGCATTAATAGTTCAGTTAAGAATTAGGTTAGACTCATTAATTATTATAATGAAAGATAATGACAGTATTAATGATAAAACCATCAATTCAATACTATCGGGTCAAGGGGAGAAATTAATTAGTTCATTAAGTGGAAAATTGATTTTACATGGTGTTGGAAAGAAAAAGATTAAGGCTCATACAATTAATCAAATAAAAATAGTTGATGCATTTATAAATAATGATATGGTGTTTGCTATTGGTCCAGCTGGAACCGGAAAAACATATACTGGAATAGCAGTTGCAGTCAAAGCTCTTAAAGATAAAGTGGTTAAAAAAATTATTTTAACTAGACCCGCAGTTGAAGCAGGGGAGAGTTTAGGCTTTCTTCCTGGAGACATGAAAGAGAAATTAGACCCATATATGCAGCCCTTATACGATGCTCTTAAAGAAATGATTGAAACTGATAGGCTGGAAGATTATATGAAGAGAGGTGTTATTGAAATAGCCCCATTAGCATATATGAGAGGAAGAACACTTGATAATGCATTTGTGATATTAGATGAAGGGCAAAATACAACTCATAACCAAATGAAAATGTTTTTGACACGTATGGGTGTGAATGCTAAATTTATGATTAATGGAGATCCCGGTCAAATCGATTTACCTAGAAGAGTAATGTCTGGTCTAAAAGAAGCTAACCTTGTCCTTAAAAATGTNGAGGGAATTAAAATGATATATCTTGATGATTCTGATGTTATTAGACATCAAGTCGTAAAACGAATAATAGAAGCTTATAAAAACTCAGAACATACAAATTAATTTATATGAACACATTAACTAAAACAGATTTTAATTTTCCTAACCAAATTTCTAAATATTCTGGAAAAGTAAGAGAAGTATATAAAATTAAAGATGATGTTCTTGTGATGATTTCTACAGATAGGCTATCAGCATTTGACGTTGTTCTCCCCAAAGGAATTCCTTACAAAGGTCAAATATTGAACCAAATTGCTTGTAGAATGCTAAATGCTACATCACATATAGTACCTAACTGGTTGATTTCTTCTCCAGATCCTAACGTTTCAATTGGAGAAGCTTGCGAGCCATTTAAGGTTGAGATGGTTGTCAGAGGTTATTTATCAGGGCATGCCGCGAGGATTTATAAATCTGGGGAAAGAATAATTTGTGGAGTTAAAATGCCAGAGGGAATGATTGAAAATGATAAATTTAAAAATCCTATAATAACTCCTACCACAAAAGCAGAAAATGGCTCACATGATGAAGATATTTCAAGAAAAGAAATACTTTCAAATAACATTGTTAATGAGAAGGATTATATTGTTTTAGAAGAATATTCATTAAAATTATTTAACGAAGGAACCAAAATTGCAAAAAAACAGGGTTTAATACTTGTAGATACCAAATACGAATTCGGAAAAAATAAAAATGGACAAATCATTTTAATAGATGAAATACATACTCCTGACTCATCAAGATATTTTTATTTAAACAGTTATCAAGATTTGCAAAATTCTAAGCTTCCACAGAAACAACTTTCTAAAGAATTTGTCAGACAATGGTTGATAGGTAACGGGTTTCAAGGAAAAGAAAATCAAATAATTCCAGAAATGTCTGATGAATATATTAATGGGGTCTCAGAAAGATATATTGAGTTATATGAAAAAATAACTGGTTTAAAGTTTGAAAAAGAAGAATTAAATCAAATAAATAATAGAATAGAAAATAATGTTTTAAACTATTTTAATTAATAATTTTCAAAAAATCTTCTATTTCAATATTATTATCTATCCAATTAATACCTTCTTTTCCTCTCAACCAAGTCATTTGTCTTTTCGCAAATCTTCTAGAATTTTTTTTAATTTCATTTATTGCATTATCAAATGAAATTTTTTTCTCTAAAAAAAGAAATAATTCTTTATATCCAACAGAATTTAAACTTCTTAAGTCTTTATACTTAAAAAGATTTTGAACCTCATTTAATAAATCATTATTAATCATTTCATCAACTCTTTTATTGATCCGATCATAAAGACAATTTCTATCAGATTTGATAGCAGTATTTATTATTTTAAAATCGTGAGCTACTTTCTTGTTTCCTAAAAAGGAGGAATATGGTTTATTTGAACTTAATGAAACTTCAAGAGCTCTTATTAATCTTCTTTGGTTATTTATATCAACCTTTAACATGTATTCAGGATCTAATTCATATAGTTGATCTTGTAAATATTTTATTCCGAATAACTTATATTTCGAATTAATTAAGTTTCTAACTTCAGAACTAATTTCTGGAAAATTGTCCATTCCATTAACTACTGCGTCCATATACATCCCTGAACCCCCAACCATAATTATAAAATTATTTGTTTGAAATTCATGTTTAATAATTTTTAAAGCTTCAATTCGAAAATCATTTACAGTGTAATTATCAAAAATAGATTTATGCTGAATACAATAATGATTTACTCTAGATAAATCGTTTTGTGAAGGAACTGCTGTGCCTATACTCATTTCTTTATAAAACTGCCTTGAATCACAAGATATTATAGAACAATTTAGTTTTAAAGCAAGATCTAAACTTAAATTAGTTTTTCCTGAAGCAGTTGGACCAGAAATAGTTATTAATTTTTTATTCAAAATCAACGATTTTTTCGATTTTATTTTTTTTTAAATATTTTAAAATAACTTCTTTAGAATTTTCTATAAATTCNTTTTTTACTATTAATGAATCTAAAACATCAAAATTATTAATTTGATGATTTAATGTAAAAAAACCATATCCAAGATATGTATTATCTTTAATTACAACAACACTCTTTTCATCAATATCTCTTCCCTTGTCTACTAATAACATGTTTACATGTTTGTAGCTTAGATCTTTAACCAATTGATCTATTTGTACATTATTATCAATATTTAAATCATTTAATGAGTATTTGTTTTTTAAATACTGAAGTCGATTGTTAGCAGTTTTTAATGACGAATAATATTCTAAATAATTTATATTATCATCAAAATGACATATTCGTAAATATTTATGACCTTCTAAGTTTTCACATAACTCCAAACAAAATTTTCTAATTATTTTCTTTAAAAGTTTATTAAATTTCGGTTTATGTTTTTTAACTTCATTATTTTCCTTCAATAAAGCAATTAATTCACTTCCAGTTCTTTCAAAACTGATGTCACATATTTCTAATTGAATGTTTAGTGATTTTTTAGATTTTCCAGTTAAATGTTGATTTACTCTATTTTTTAAATTATTACTTTTCCCTATATATATTATTTTTCCATTTTGATCATGGAAATAATATATTCCAACTTCGTTAGGTAATTTATTTATTAATTTTTGCCATTTATTTTTAGGACTTGTTTTTGTGTTTATTATTAAACTGTTTACAATTACTTTTTCAGTATCTTTTAAAAGTAATAATTTAAACAACTCAACAGTTGCTAATGCATCTCCAGAAGCTCGATGTCTATTTGAAATAGGTATACCTACGCTTTTAACTAAATTCCCAAGTTTATAAGAATCTAAATCAGGAATTATTTTTTTTGACAGTTTAACAGTACATAATTGCGGGATATTAAATTGATAACCTAATCTATCAAATTCGATTTTTAACATTCGAAAATCAAATGACGAATTATGAGCAACCAAAACTGAGTTGTTCGTTATTTCTAATATTCTTTTTGCTATCTGATAAAATTTTGGAGCATTTACTAGCATTTTATCATTAATGCCTGTTAAGTGTTGAACAAATGGTTGAATAGGAATTTCTGGATTAATTAAACTTATAAATTGATCAACTATTTTTTCTCCATCAAATCTATAAATTGCAATTTCAGTAATACCTTCTTCATTATATTTACCACCAGTAGTCTCTACGTCTAATATTGAATACAATTTTTAAATTATTTAATTCTAGTTCCAAAAATAGTGCTACCTAATCTTATCATATTGCTATTGCATTTAATTGCTATTTTGTAATCCCCACTCATTCCCATTGAAAGTATATTCAAATTCAAGTTCGTTTTATGTTTATTGTAAAAATCATTTAGCTGATTAAATTCTCTTTCAATTATTGATAAGTCAGATGAAAAAGATGCCATCCCCATCATTCCTTTTAAATTTATATTTTTCAAATCTTTCAATTTATTTAACTTGATTAGTTCATCAAATTCAGCATAAGTGAAACCGAATTTTGTATTGTCTTTGGAAATGTCAATTTGAACTAAAACATTAATTATTCTTCCGTTTTTAAAACCTTGCTTATTAATTTCAATTAATAATCTGTAGCTGTCTACACTATGTATTAAATAAACAAAAGGAGCAATCTGTTTTACTTTATTTCTCTGCAAATGACCGATCATATGCCAGTTTATATCTTTTTGAAGAGAATTATATTTTTCTACTAATTCTTGTACTTTATTTTCGCCAAAATCACGCTGACCATGGTTATAAGCTAGTTCTATAAGATTTTTAGACTTTGTTTTACTAACAGCAATCAATGAAACATTTTCTGGAATATTTTCAGAAATTTTAATTAAATTTTCAACTATTTCCATTGACCTTTTTAATTATTTCGATAGCTAATTCAAGAGCTTTATATCCATCTTTAAAACTTACTTGAGGAGATGTCTTGTTAATTATAGATTTAGCAAAATCATTATGTTCTTCTATAATTGAATTAACAGATTTTGATTTAGGATTTGAATAATAAATTTGTTTTTTATCCCCTTTAGAGTTTTCAATAACCATAGCATAGTTATCTTTTTTTTCTTCAAAATCAGTAATCTTTACAATTTCACTCTTTTTATCTAAAAAATCAATAGAAATGTATGCGTTGTTTTGAAATAATCTAGTTTTACGCATATTTTTCAATGAAATTCTACTTGCAGTAAAATTAGCAACTGCACCATTTTCAAATTCGACTCTAGCATTTGTTATATCAGGGGAATCACTAATCACTGAAACACCATTGGCACTAACATTTTTTATATTTGAATTTATCACTTTAAGTACTATATCTATGTCATGAATCATAAGATCTAAAACAACAGAAACGTCATTTCCTCTAGGATTGAATTCTGCTAATCTATGACATTCAATAAACTTAGGTTCCTCTATCATGTGTAAAACAGATTTAATTGCTGGATTAAACCTTTCTACGTGTCCAACCTGACCAATAAGATTATGTTTTTCTGCAATTTTAACAAGTTCTAAAGCTTCTTCTAAAGTTGTTGTTATTGGTTTTTCTACAAAAACATGTTTCTTGTTTTCTAAACACATCTTAACCATTTCAAAATGTGAGGGTGTATTAGAACAAATAAATAAAGCATCACATTTAATAATTAGTTCAGAAACATTGTCGTACAAACTAAATTCTGAACTAAACTTAGTTTTTAAATCTTTGTTTTTATCAAAACATCCGATAACTTTAAAAGTTTTGGACTCTGACAACAATTTAAGATGAATCGAGCCCAAATGTCCAATTCCAATAACTCCTACGTTTATCATTTATTTTTTTTTCAAAAATACAATTCTTATTTATTAAATTTAAGTTTAATTTGATATGGAAGATTCATCAAAACATCAAGGACAAAGAAAAAGATTAGTAGATGTTTTAATTTCGAAAGGAATTGAATCTATTAGTGTAATAAAAGCTTTATTAAAAGTTCCAAGACATTTGTTTATAGATAAAGATTTTGAGAGTCATGCTTATTTAGACAAAGCTTTTCCAATAGATTCAAATCAAACTATTTCTCAGCCTTATACAGTAGCTTTTCAAACCTCTTTACTTGATTTATGTGAATCTGATAAAGTTTTAGAAATAGGGACTGGATCAGGATATCAAACTGCAGTTTTAATGGAAATTTCTAAAAATGTTTACACAATAGAAAGACAACATAAATTATACAGAAAAACCAAAAAATTATTGTCAAAACTGAATTATTATCCAAACAGGGTTGTATACGGAGATGGATATATAGGTCTTAAAGAAAAACAACCATTTGANAAAATACTAGTGACTGCTGGTGCCGAAGAAATTCCTAAAAAATTATTAATTCAACTTAAGATTGGAGGTAAAATGGTTATTCCAGTTGGAAAAGAAGTTCAGGAAATGATAGTGGTTAAAAGAATATCTAAATTAAGATTTGAAAGAGAAAATCATGGAAACTTTAAATTTGTTCCTTTTTTAAAAGACGTAAATTAGATTTTCTTAAGTCTGTCTAAATTTATTTTATTTTCTCTCTCTTTAATAACTTGACGTTTATCATAAGTCTTTTTACCTTTTGCTAGTGAAATTAACACTTTTGCAAACCCTTTTTCATTTATAAATACTTTTAAAGGAATTATAGTTAGACCTGTATTCTTAACATCCTTGTTAAGTTTTTTTAATTCTTTTTTATTTAACAAAAGTTTTCTTTGAGATTTAGTTTTGTGATTATAGTGGTTTCCAAACTCATATTCATCAATAAACATGTTAATTATAAATAATTCTTGATTATCATTAAATTCACAAAAACTTTCTGAAATAGAAGCTTTATTAAGTCTAATCGATTTAATCTCCGTTCCAGTCAAAACTATTCCAGCTTTATATTGATCTATCAACTGATATTCAAACTTTGCTTTTTTATTTAATATATTTACCTGCTTATTCACAAAGACGAAGTTACAAGTATTTTTAAAAATGGCTAAACTAAACTGGATTGAGGTTAATGATTTTAATGATTTTAATGATAATAATGGTTTTATTGTAATATTTAAACATTCTTATAGGTGTATAATTAGCAGGATAGTTTTAAAAAAATTTGAATTTGAATCTGATAATAGTATTACAAATATCAAATACTTTCTAATTGATGTTCTTAAAAATAGAGAAATATCAAACAAAATTGCTTCTGTCTTTAATATCGATCATGAGTCTCCTCAGTTAATAATTATTAAAAACGGAGAATTAGTTCATAATTCATCCCATTCTGATATTTCATTTAGTGATGTTATCCATAGAGTTGATTAATTGTTAATTATTTATTAATAATATGTTTAATATATCTATTGGATTAAGAAATTGGTTCTTAAATTTACATTCTAAAATTTAATAAATGAGTGTAGACACAGAGATTTTTAATTTAATTGTTAAAGAAGAAAACAGACAATTAAATGGAATTGAATTAATAGCATCTGAAAATTTCACAAGTCCTGATGTAATGTTGGCAACAGGTTCAGTATTAACAAATAAATATGCTGAAGGTTATCCTGGAAAAAGATATTATGGCGGTTGTGAGGTTGTTGATGAAATAGAAACTATAGCAATTAATAGAGCTAAAGAACTGTTTGGAGCTGCTTATGCAAATGTTCAGCCTCATTCAGGATCTCAGGCAAACACAGCTGTTTATCACGCTTTTTTGAATCCAGGTGATAAGATTTTAGGTTTTGATTTATCTCATGGAGGACATTTAACACATGGTTCACCTGTTAATTTTAGTGGAAGATTATATAATCCAGTATTTTACGGAGTAAATGAACTAACAGGAAAATTAGATTATGACAATATTTCTGAGATTGCTTTAAAAGAAAAACCAAAATTAATTATTGCTGGAGCTTCTGCTTATTCAAGAGATATTGATTTTGAAAAATTTAGAGAAATTGCTGACTCAGTTAATGCATTTTTATTGGCAGATATTTCACATCCGTCTGGTTTAATAGCAAAAGGAATTTTAAATGATCCAATACCTCATTGTCATGTTGTGACTACCACTACACATAAAACTTTAAGAGGACCAAGGGGAGGTTTGATTTTAATGGGTGAAGATTTTGACAATCCTTTTGGTTTGAAATTCAAAAATGGGACATTAAAAAAAATGTCNTCATTATTAGATCTAGCTGTTTTNCCTGGTAATCAAGGAGGACCACTAGAACATGTTATTGCTGGAAAAGCAATCGCTTTTGGAGAAGCATTAACTGATAATTTCATGTCTTATATGGTTAAAGTTCGTCAAAATGCAAAGGCTATGGCAGAAGAATTCATTAAAAGAGATTATAAAATCATTTCAGGAGGTACAGATAATCACATGATGTTAATTGATTTAAGAAATAAGAATATTTCAGGAAAAGATTGTGAATTAGCATTGGTTAAAGCTGACATAACAGCTAATAAAAACATGGTTCCGTTTGATGATAAATCACCTTTTGTAACTTCTGGAATTAGATTTGGAACACCTGCAATTACAACAAGAGGATTGGATGAAAAAGATATGGTATTAATTGTTGAATTAATAGATAGGGTTATAAACAATTATGAAAATTCAGAAATAATTGATTCCGTTAAAATTGAAGTAAATAAATTAATGAAAGGAAGATCTTTATTTAATTAATTTTTTTTCAACTATTTGAATTTCAAATAATTTGTTCCAGTTTTTTCCTGTAATAAAAAATGTTTGTCTTTTTTTATTATACGCTATTCCATTTAAAACATCTAGCTTAGGATGATCTTTTACTTTTTCCTTTAAACCACTAAAATCTATCACTCCTTCAACTTGACCATTTATGGGATTTATTATTAATCCAACTTCTTTATTAAATTGATAAGTATTTGCATAAATTTTATTATTAAACCATTCAAGTTCATTAATCTTATTAATTACTTTATTGTTTGTAACAACATTAACGAAATCAATTTCTTCTAAATTATTACTATCCAATTTCCATATTTTTTCAGTTCCATCTGATTTGTAAATATATTTTCCATCGTTACACAATCCCCAACCTTCAACACTGTTATTATAATTAAATGAGTTTAATAATTTGAAATCATTCAAATTATAGACAAATCCCATTTTACTTTTCCAGGTTAATTGAAAAATTTTATCATTTAAAATTGTAATTCCTTCTCCAAAATAAGATTTATCTAAAAATAATTTTTCTAAAACCTCTCCTGTTTGATAATTAACCTTTTTTAACATTGAATAACCATATTGACCAGTTCCTTCATACAAAAAATCATTATTACTAAATTCAAGCCCTTGAGTATAGGAGTTAATATCGTGTGAAAATTCATTAATAATTTTATAGGAATATATTTTTGGTTTTATTGAGGAATAAATAACAAATTCTTTATTTATAATATATTGTTTGTCATCAACACTAAAAGTAGCTTTTAATATATTTTTTCCTAATTTGTTATTCAATAAATAAGGACTAGAAACTAAATTATCATCAATTTCAAACTCAAGATTAGAAATGATTTTACTTGAGGGATTATTAATAAAGAATTCTATTTTATCATTGTTTTTTAGAAATTCTTTTGTTTTGATAATATCAATATTAAAGTTCTCTTTTGACGCAGAACCACATGATGATATTAAAAAAAATAATATTAGTATAGTTGATCTAATTTTCATTTAGTTTTTTTTCAAATTTAGTTATTAATTATTTTTTCTAAAGATATTTATTTGATAAAACATATATATATTTGCAATGGGCAAGTCTTACACAACCAGCTCCTATTTAATTCCCCCAGGGTGGGAACACAGCAAGGGTAGATAGTTGTAGCGGTGTGATGTAAGTAGCTTGCCCTTTTTTTTAAAATATGTCTAAAGTTATTTTAATCACAGGCGCATCCTCAGGAATAGGAAAATCTATTTCTCTATTTCTAACTTCAAAAGGATATAAAGTTTATGGTACCTGTAGAAATCCGAATAAGTATGATATTTCAGAGTATGCATTATTAAAATGTGATATAACATCTAGTGTCGAAATAAAAAAAACAATAAAATATATTCTCAGTATTGAAAACCGAATTGATGTATTGATTAATAATGCAGGTATTGGAATTACCGGTCCACTTGAAGAAACATCTGAGACAGATATTAAAAGTGCATTCCAAACGAATTTATTGGGGCCAATAGCAATAATTAAGGAATGCATACCATCAATGAGAGAAAATAATACTGGTTTAATAATAAATATTACTTCTGTGTTAGGTTATTTTGGAATTCCCTTTAGAGGAATCTATTGTGCTACTAAAAGTTCCCTTGAAATCATAGGCGAAGTATTTAGCATGGAACTCAAAAAGTTTAATATTAATGTTGTCAATGTAGCTCCTGGAGATTTTAAAACAGACATAGCCTTAAGAAGAATTGATTCTAAATCAAATAATTTATCATATTACACAGATGATTATTCTAAATCTTTAAAATCCGCAAATAAACATGTCGAAAATGCATCAAATCCAGACTTGGTTTCAAAGCTTATTTATAAAATAATCAATACAAAAAACCCAAAAATTCATTATAAAGTGGGTCAGTTTATTCAAAAATTTTCAATAGTTTTAAAGAATATTCTTTCTGATAGATTATATGAAAAAATACTTTTATATTATAGTAAAAATTAAACTATGAAATTCTTTATCGATACTGCAAATCTTGAACAAATTAAAGAAGCACAAGACCTAGGTGTTTTAGACGGAGTTACTACTAATCCATCATTGATGGCAAAAGAAGGAATAACTGGTCATGAAAATATTTTAAATCACTATGTTAAAATATGTGAAATTGTTGATGGAGATGTTTCTGCAGAAGTAATATCTACTGATTTCAAAGGAATGATTAAAGAAGGTGAAGCTTTAGCTAAATTACATCCGCAAATTGTTGTAAAAATTCCAATGATATTAGATGGAGTAAAAGCTTTAAAATATTTCTCAAATAAAGGGATTAAAACAAATTGTACTTTAATATTTTCCGTAGGTCAAGCACTAATTGCTGCTAAAGCTGGAGCAACTTATGTTTCACCGTTTATAGGTAGATTAGATGATATTTCAACTGATGGTTTAAATCTAATTTCGGAAATCGCTAATGTTTATGATAATTACGCTTTTAACACACAGATACTTGCAGCTTCTGTGAGGCACACTATGCACATTATAGATTGTGCAAAGATCGGAGCAGATGTTATGACAGGACCATTATCTTCAATTAAAGGTCTAATAAAACATCCTCTTACGGATATTGGTTTAGAGAAATTCTTGTCAGATTATAAAAAAGGAAATTAATTATCATTTAAGTACTTTTCTAAGCTATTAAGATTAAATATTTCTAATATAACACCATCCGTTCCTGTTATAAGTACCTTATTTAAGTTATTTAATATCATTTTTTTACTCATTATTTCAAAATTTGCTGTTCTAAAGTTTCTAATTCTTTTGTTGTTGAATTTATTTAAGTAATTATTTTTCCATTTTATATTCTCGTCATTGATATTTATTAAATTGAAATTATAGTTTGAATGTTTAGCACTTAATAAATTGACTTTATTAAATAGATTTACTTGATGTGCATTTTGATCATAAGACCAAAAAACAAAAATATTTTTATTATTAAAATTAACATGAGAGCTAATTTCTTTATTAATGTTTTTTTCATTAAAAAGATTTATTTGAGGAAAAACTTTTCCTGATTGAAGAGAAGCAATATTATCATAAAGCATTGAAAT
>JGI26119J46589_1000154_pt1 | contig 15642 bp, 13 predicted proteins | sample AOAMet_54_BLW_10_2_FD_46589 | JGI IMG/M metagenome (IMG submission 46589)
ATGTCAGGCTTTTTAAGAGGATATCTTCGAGGTGAGAGTCTCGAAAAAAGTGCTAATTATGCTAACGCGTCTGGCGCATTGGTTGTGTCACGTCACGGCTGNGCTCCAGCAATTCCTGGAGAAAATGAGTTACTTTACTACATTGAAAATGCAGCCAATATTCCAGACCCAACATCAGACATAACCTTAAATCATCTCCACAGAGTGAGNTTTAGAAGCAAAGAAGAGCAAGAAATTTTTGGATTTGCTTTTGATCATCGAAAACAACTTGCTGACCTTGCAGAAATGTATGGAGAGGGTTTAAGCAAAATTACAGAACTTAAAAAACTATTTATTAGATCAGTTGAAAACACTATAGAAAAATTAAATATTCCAGAAAAAAATATTGGTGTATTAATTGACGATACTTATGGTGAAGATGCCCTCAATTCAATTGCTGAAAAAGCATGGTGGATTGGAAGACCTGTAGAGCTGCCAGGATCACGACCTTTAAAGTTTGAAGGCCAGCAGTCTATTGGTTCAAAGTTGCAGTCATGGCCTCTATCACACGTTGTTAAGTGCTTATTTTATTACCACCCAGATGACTCAGATGAGCTCAAAACTAAGCAAGAACAAAAAGTTAAAGAGCTCTATTTTGCTTGTATTCAAAGTGGACATCAATTGTTACTTGAGGTTATTCCTCCTTCAGAATACGAAATGGATGAAGAAATAATTCCAACCGTTTTAAAGCGATTTTATGACCTAGAAATTAAGCCTGACTGGTGGAAATTGCCAGCTCTTAAGGATAAATCTTGGGTTCAGGTAAGTGATGTTATAAATTCATATGATCCTCATTGCCAAGGTGTATTATTATTAGGTCTCTCTGCGCCAATCGATACTGTTAGAGAATCATTTAGTGTGGCGGCAAAATATAATATTTGTAAGGGCTTTACAGTGGGCCGAACTATTTTTTATGAGCCAGCTAAACTTTGGATGCAACATAAAATAAGTGATCAAGAGTTAGTTGATTTTGTTTCAACTAATTACAATGAATTGATTCAATCTTGGAAAAAATATAAAGAGGAAATATAAAAATGAAAACTATTAGACTAACAATGACTCAGGCTATAGTTAAATACTTATCGTCCCAATTTATTGAAACAGAGGAAGGTATTCAGCCAATATTTGCCGGTGTGTTTGCTATTTTTGGGCATGGAAATGTAGCAGGAATTGGGCAAGCCCTAAATGAATGCCAAGACAAGCTGCCAACATATCGAGGACATAGTGAGCAAGGTATGGTCCATTCTGCAATTGCCTATGCTAAGGCTAACAACCGTCAAAGAATGATGGCGTGTACAAGCTCAATCGGCCCTGGGGCAACCAATATGGTTACAGCAGCTGCACTCGCTCACGTTAATCGATTACCCGTTTTACTTTTGCCAGGAGATTACTTTGCAAGTAGAACGCCAGACCCTGTCCTTCAGCAGTTAGAAGATTTTTCTGACCCCACAGTAAGCGTGAATGACTGTTTTAGGCCAGTCAGCAGATACTTTGACCGAATCATGAGGCCTGAGCAAATAATTAACAGCCTGCCTGTTGCAATTCAAACATTACTAGATCCTGAAAATTGTGGCCCAGTTACTCTCTCATTGCCTCAAGATGTTCAGGCAGAAGCGTTTGACTATCCTGAAGCTTTTTTCAAAAAGCGAACACATAAGATTCGCAAGATAAAAGTTGATGATGATGAGTTAAATCGTGCAGTTGACATTTTAAAAAACTCAAAAAAGCCTCTAATCATTGCTGGTGGTGGAGTTCATTATGCTAAAGCTTGTGATGTGCTCAAAGCATTTTCTAAAAAATATCAAATTCCAGTTGCAGAGACATCTGCCGGGAAAGGCGCAGTGACATGGGACCACCCAGGTTATGTTGGTGCAATTGGTGTGACTGGATCAAGTGCAGCTAATAATTTAGCAAGAGAAGCCGATACGGTCTTAGCTATAGGCACAAGACTCAATGATTTTATATCGGGATCAAGGGCGTTATTTTCTGACAAAACACTTATACAACTTAATGTTGCTAGATTTGATACGATCAAGCACAATGCTTTTTCTTTGTGGGGGGATGCAAAGTTAGGAATCAGTAATTTAGATGAATGTCTTAATGAATGGAAGGTATCTGAAAACTGGTTTAAAGAAGCAGAAGCAGAAGCCTCAAATTGGAATAACTATTATGATGACATTACATCAATTAATAGCTCTTCCGCTGCCGAGGGCAGTTTACCAACAGATGCACAAGTACTTGGCGAAGTTAAGCGAAATGGTGAAGCAAGTGACATTGTGGTTTGTGCGGCTGGGAGTTTGCCTGGAGAGCTTCACAAGCTTTGGAGAACTGAACAAACTGGAGGGTACCACTCTGAATACGGATTTTCCTGTATGGGGTATGAGATAGCTGGAGGACTGGGCGTAAAAATGGCAGAGCCAGATCGTGAAGTCATTGTACTTGTGGGTGATGGATCATATTTAATGCTTAATTCAGAGCTAGCAACCAGCATCATGTTGGGCCACAAAATTATTGCTGTCATTCTTGATAATAGAGGTTTTTCATGTATCAATCGACTGCAAAATGCAACTGGAAACACCTCATTTAATAATTTATTGAAGGATTGTAAGAGTATCGATGATGGGCATCCAGAAATTAATTTTGCAATGCATGCACAGTCTCTCGGAGCAAACTCAGAGCATGTTGAAAATATTGATGATTTAGCTGCTGCACTAAATCGCGCTAGATCATCAACTAAATCTTATGTTATTAGTCTGGTTACTGACTCTCATAAAATTAGTCCTGAGGGCGGTTGTTGGTGGGAGGTAGCTGTGCCTGAGGTATCTTCAAATGAAAAAAGTGAACAAATTCTTAGTTCATATAAGGAATCTAAAACAAAACAGCCATACTAGAAATGAAAGAAGAAGCAGTTAAAACAAATCAACAAGTTTACTTTAGTCAATCTGATATTGATTATGATGATTTAGCTAAAATCTGCTCTCAAAAAACTCTTCAAGAGGATTATCCCTTTGCTGATTCAGTTTCAAATAATGTTGTTATTTACGATGCGAATTACCTTGAGACATTTATTGGCGATTCAGAAAATGAATTAAGATTAAAAACAGAGCTGCATCAGGTTTTGGAAGGAGGTCCTGGTGTTTTTGTTATTCGAAATCTTTATAGGCATGATGCAATTGACCAGAGTAATAATATCTTTGAAAAAATCGTTGAAAGCGAAGGTAACACTAGTAATGATCATTTTGCCTCTGGAACAAATACAAGAATCTGGAATGCCTTTCAAAAAGTTGCTTTAGAGGATCCCGAGGCATTTATTAGTTACTATTCAAACAACCTCTTAAAGTTAGTTGCAGAATCCTGGTGTGGGCCAAATTCTCAAATGACTGCTCAAGTTAACATTGTAAGGCCTGGTGGTGAAATGCAAAAACCACATCGTGATTATCATTTAGGCTTTCAAGAAAACCAAGTTGTTGAACTCTTTCCTATTTCAGCTCACCGCCTTTCAAACTACTTAACTCTTCAAGGTGGGGTCGCTCATACTGATATGCCATTAGCGTCTGGACCAACCATGGTTTTGCCATATTCACAGCAATATGAACTGGGTTACCTTGCCTGGAGAGATAATGCATGTACTGACTTTTTTAATGACAATGCAGTTCAAAATCAAATGAATAAAGGCGACGGCATTTTTTTTAATCCTGCTTTATTACATGGAGCAGGGTCAAACACTACAAAAGACTTTCATAGAATTGGTAACCTTTTGCAAATTTCATCGCCTTTTGGAAAGACTATGGAGAGAATAGATTATTTAAAAATCATTAACCGAATTTATCCTTTATTGCTGGAGCATTCAATTAATAAAACTCTTTCAGAAAAACTAATTGAGAATGTCCTTGTGTGTGCAACAGACGGTTATGCGTTCCCTACAAATCTTGATAATGATAAAAATTCAAATTCTAAGTTGCAGGGAATGACTATGTTTGAACTAACTAAGCAATCACTTCTAGATTTGGTTAATCTAGAAAACTTTAGCTTAAAGCTTTTGGAGCATCAGAAAATTAGATTTACTAATTAAACAATATTAACAATAATTTGGAGAATTAAGATGAGTGTAAAACTTGGTGTTAGTCCGATTTCATGGACTAACGATGATATGCCTGAACTGGGTAAAGATACTACCGTAGAGCATTGCCTTAAAGAAGGAAAGCAAGCTGGTTTTAGTGGATTTGAATTAGGAGGAAAATGGCCTAAGGATTCAGCAATATTAACACCGTTATTTGATAAATATGACATGGACGTAGTTTCTAGTTGGTTTTGTGGAGGCTTATTAGCGGACTCTTTAGAGGGTGAAATAGAGAGAATAACCCCACATATGAATCTTCTTAAAGATATGGGGACCGAGGTAATTGTTTATTGTGAAATGGACTCTTGTGTTCATGGAGATATTAGTTCGCCGCTTTCAAAACGCCCTGTCCTTGATAATGAACAATGGGAAGAGTGGACTGATAAGTTGAGTCAGTTGGCCAAATATACGTTGTCACATGGAATGAAGCTTGCTTATCATCATCATATGGGAACAGTAGTTCAAGTCGAGGAAGAAGTAGACAAGTTAATGGCTATGACGACCCATGATCTTGGATTGGTATTTGATACTGGTCATTTAATTTATGCAGGCGCTGATCCTTTAGAGGTTTATAAAAAACATAGTGGAAGGGTTATGCATATTCACTGCAAAGATGTTCGAAGTGAGATATTAAATCGGTCACTAGAAACTGACTCAAGTTTTTTAAATTCAGTTTTGAATGGGGTATATACAGTCCCTGGCGATGGTGATTTTAATTTTCCTGAGCTATTTAAAATGGTGAGTGATAACAATTTTAATGGATGGGTGGTTGTAGAGGCTGAACAAGACCCAGCAAAAGCACATCCACTAACCTATGTCACAATGGGCTATGAAAATATTAAAAGTTACTGTGAAAAATTGGAATTCAAATAGAGGAAAAAGAATGAAAACTATTGGTGTAGGAGTTATTGGTACCGCTTTTATGGGCAAAGCCCATTCTATTGCTTATGCAGCTGCAGGAAGTGTTTTTGGAGATGCCTTAAGACCTAGACTAGAGATTATTTGTGATTACAATCCTGAAAGAGCTGAAGTAATGAGAACTGAAATGGGTTTCTCTCGGTGCACTAGTAATTGGATGGATGTTGTGAATGACCCTGAGGTACAGTTGATTTCAGTCTGTGTTCCCAATTCGCTTCATAAAGAAATTTCTGTGGCTGCACTCAAGCTTGGTAAGCATGTTTGGTGTGAAAAACCAATGTCTACTAATTTAGCTGATTCTGAAGCTATGTTGGCTGCTGCTCAAGCCAGTAAGGCTCAAACTATTCTAGGCTACAACTATACTCAAAACCCTGCAGTTCAAAGTGCTAGAGAGCTTATTGAAGAAGGAGCTATAGGCCGAGTAATTGGATTTCATGGGATATATGATGTTGATAATGAGGCTGATCCAGATCGCCCTCATTCTTGGCGCATGAATAGAGAAGCCTCTGGTTCTGGTGCAAATGCTGACGTTATGTGTCATTTGGTTAGTATGGCTCATTATATGACTGGTAGCTCAATAACTAGGCTAGTGGGAGATTACGATACTGTTCACAAAGAGCGAACTGATCCTCAAAATCCAAGCCAAACATTACCTGTTGATAATGATGATGTTTGTACTGCATTGGCTCACTTTGAGAGTGGCATTAAAGGAACTTTGAGAGTAAGCAGAGTGGCCTGGGGAAGAAAGTGCGGATTAAGTTGGGAAATACATGGNTCACAGGGGATGATCTGTCATGATCAAGAGCGTTTGAATGAAATTAAGCTTTACACTAGAAGNGATGATCCGAGGCAAGAAGGCTTCAAAACGATTTTGAGTGGCCCTGCTCAGCCACCTTATGATGCTTTTTTACCGAATGCAGGACATAGTCTAGGCTTTATCGATGTCAAGGTATGTGAACTTAAACATTTACTAGATTCAATTGAAACTGGCAAGCCAGTATGGCCAAACTTTGAAGATGGTTTAAAAATTGAAAGAGTGATGGATGCAATAGACCGCTCCGCAATGACTGGACAGTGGCTTGATGTCTAAATCCAAACTGCTCAATATGCACTTCTCAGAAAAACGACACTATGATGCGCTAGTGGTTGGGCGAGCTGGGCTTGATCTTTATCCTCAGCCTGTAGGGAGCAAGACTCGAGATGCAGAATACTTTGCAAGTGATGTAGGTGGGTCTGGAGCAAATATAGCTATTGCTATGAGGCGTGTAGGAGGGAAAGTGGGGCTTATTTCAGCGATATCTGATGATCCTGTTGGAGAGTTTGTTAGAAAGAGGCTTGATTTTGAAGGTGTCGAACTTCAGTTTATGCAAACTACCTTCGGGGATGAGCGAACTAGTTTGGCAATTGCTGAAGTGCGTCAAGAGGACTGCGAAGTAGTAATATATCGTAATAACCCTGCAGACCTCAGAGTCGTCTTTGATGACAATATATCACTTGCCATTGAACAGAGCAGTAATCTAGTTGTAACTGGTACCAGCTTGATTGAGGCTGATTCACGAAAACAAACTTTAAAAATGATGGCGCATGCGTATAAAAATAAATGCAAAGTTTGGTTAGATTTAGATTATCGAAAATGGAATTGGCCAGATCAAGAAACGACGCGTTTGGTTTATCAAGAGGCTGCACTGCTTGCAAATGTATTGGTTGGCAATGAAGAAGAATTTCAAATTCTTCAAGAAGATATTAATTTACAAATCAGCCAGAGTGGCTCAAAAAATCAACTCATGATTCTTAAACGAGGCAAGGATGGCTGCAGTCTTTTTTTTGGTGAAGATCGACTTGATACAGGAATTTATAGCTTACCAGCTCTTAAACCCTATGGTTCAGGTGATGCCTTTCTGGGCAATGTCATAATGAATTATATGTCTTCTGAGGACTGGCAATTGGCAATAGAAGCTGGAAGTGCTGCTGCAGCTTTAGTAGTGTCAAAACAAGGATGCTCAAGTGCAATGCCAAAAATGGAAGAAATTGAACTATTACAAAAAAACACAACCATTAAACCAAAAACAATTTGGAGTTAAATATGCATATCCCCCATCATAACAACAACAACAAGGCAATCGTAGACTGCAATAATGAAATAGTGCCTCTATGCTATTTCAATATTGTAAAGCTGAGTGTTGGAGAATCTTTCACTTATCAGCTCTCTGATTATGAGACGTGTATTGTTCCTGCAACAGGAAGTGTTGATGTACAAGTTCAAGGTCAAACTTTTAAAGCAGTTGGAAAACGAAACCATATTTGGGAAGCTGACCCTGAAGGTGTCTATGTTCCAGTCGGTTGTGAAGCTAAATTAGTCTGCATCAGTGATGAGGTTGAAGTTTTTATTTCAGGCGCTAAGCATGATCAAACTCATGATGCTTTTGTCATTAGGCAAAAAGATATTGACAAAGTTCAGTATGGATCTGATGACACTAAAACCCATCGTAAAATCAAACATATATTAGGAAAAGATCCAGCTGGAAAGGTTGGAAAGTTATTAGTAAGTGAATTATTCACTGTTGGAGAAGGAGGCTGGTCTGGCTTTCCACCTCATAAACATGAGACAGATATGCTGCCAGATGAGAGTCGGCATAATGAAGTTTATAACTTTAGATTTAATCCTTCAAATGGTTTTGGTGCTCAATTTTTAACGCCTGATGGAGAGGATTTTGGGCCTATCTATCACGTACGAGACGGGTCTACATTTTTCTTTGACAAGGGTTATCATCCCTGCGTTGCGGCACCTGGCTTTGAAATGTATTACTTTACTATTTTAGCTGGTGAGACTCAAAGGCCGTTACATATGAACTATCAAAAAGAATATGCTTATCAGCTTGAAACCATTCCTGGCATGCAAGACATGCTTAATAAATTTAAATAATGATTTCAAATCTCAAAGATATTCTTTTACCAGCCAGTAATCAAGGTTACGCAGTCGCATGCTTTAATGTTTTTGGCTTTGAGGACTCAAAGGCAGTTGTAGATGCTGCTGAAGCTAGAAATGCATCTGTCATTCTTTCAATCAATCTTGATATGCGTCAGTTTATGTCTATGGAGCAAATTATTGGAATGCTAAGACCTATGGCTGAGAGCTCAAAAGCGCCCGTTTGTATTCATCTTGATCATACGTATGAAGTTGAGGTGGTGAAGCAAGCAATAGATACCGGGTTTACCTCAGTAATGTTTGATGGTTCTCAATTACCAATTGCTGAAAATATCGCTCATATACGTGATGTGGTTTCTTATGCCCATCCAAAAGGTGTATCGGTTGAGGCTGAGGTAGGTTCTGTTCCATATGCATCAGGAAGAGATCATATCAAGTCAGCATTAACTGAGGTTTCAGATGCTTTAGCTATGGAGCAACAGGGCAGTCCTGATGCACTGGCAATTTCAATTGGCAATGTCCATCGCCTAGAGAGCGGATCTGTAGAAATTGATATGAAGCGTTTTAATGAACTTGAAAAGGCACTAAGCATTCCCTTAGTTATTCATGGAACAAGTGGCTTAGATGATAAAGATATTAAAATATTATCAAAGCGTCACGTCACTAAATTTAATGTTGGAACAGTTTTGAGAAAAAGTTTTGGAAGTTCATTAAGAGCTACACTGAACTCTAATCCGGAGCTATTTGATAGAATCACAATCATGCAACAAGTGATTCCCGATTTAAAAGATACAGCAACAAAGGTTATTGATCTGCTTGGCCAATAAAACCAGGATTAATCATCTCCTACTTAGATATTGCTTTTGAAAGACTTCTAATGACTTCTTCTGTCTCTTGCCAATCAATGCATCCATCAGTGACTGATACGCCATATTGCATGTCATCTTTATTATCTAATATTTTTTGTTTACCCGAGAATAAGTTGCTTTCAAGCATTACACCAAAAATTGATTTATTACCTAAAAGTATTTGACTTTTAATGTCTTCAATAACTTTACCTTGATTTCTATAGTCTTGATTTGAGTTATCATGAGAGCAGTCAATCATGATTCTTTCAGCTAAACCGTTTTCTTTGAGAAGTTTTTCGCAATGATTTATAGCATCTTTATCATAATTAGGCTTGACTCCCCCTCTAAGGATTATGTGAGAAGATTTATTACCTTTTGCCTTGAATGTAGAAATCTGTCCTTTGTCATTAATCCCTAGAAAACTTTGTTTTGAAGAGCAGGCTTTAATGGCATTAATAGCCATAGTTAAATTTCCATCGGTACCATTTTTAAAACCAACTGGCATCGAGAGTCCACTTGACATTTCTCGATGGGTTTGTGATTCAGTTGTTCTTGCCCCAATCGCACACCATGAAATCAAGTCAGCTAAGTACTGAGGTGTGATCGGGTTAAGTGCCTCAGTCCCAGTGGGAATATTTTTTTCTGCAAGCCATGCTAAAAGCTCACGCCCCTGGCGAAGACCCTTTTCTACATCTAGCGAGTTGTCCATATCTGGGTCACTAATTAAGCCCTTCCAGCCAACAGTCGTTCTTGGCTTTTCAAAATAAACTCTCATAACGATGAAAATTGATTTTTCAACCTCTTTTTGAAGGGTAGTAATTTTAGAGCATACTCTTTGGCAGCATTAATATCATGAATTGAACATGGCCCAACAATTACAATTAATCTGTCATCATTTCCTAAAAAAATGTCTTCAACAGTATTTCGACTCGATAAAATGTTCTCTTTGCCTTGCTCGCTGACAGAGATTTGTTGTCTCAACTCAATCGGTGAGGTAATAACCGTTTCGGTTTCAATATTTTTATTGTGAATTTGATTAGTCATGTAAGTCTATTTTATTACTGTGACCGAAGATTTAAACATAAATCTAAAGTTTGTTTTATAAAGTTTGTGCTACCTATGAAATTATTAATTAAAAAATTGCTGTTATTTTCACTTATTTTCCTTGTTGGTTGTAGTTCAACGACTTTTGTGTATAACCGGATTGATTTTTTATTACCTTGGTATCTTGAAAGTTATGTGGACCTTAACCGAGAGCAAAAACAGGATTTAAAGGAGTTATTAATTCCATTTTTTAAATGGCATAGGGAGGAAGAATTACCTAGTTATGTAGCTATTATTGAGGACTTAGAGTTGACTCTTGATTCTTCAGTGGAGTTTGAGAGTATCGCTGAAATAACTAATGATGTTGAAGAATCTTGGTTCAGACTGGAGGATAGAATGCTTTTGTGGGCTATACCCATGACGAGAGATCTGTCTGAAAAACAAATAGATGGGTTTATTCAAACTATGGAAACTAAAACAGAGCAGCGTGAAAATGAATACTTAAGTCGTAATTTGCTAACCTATCAGAATGATAACTATAAGCGTTTAAGAAAAAACTTAAGGCGCTTTATGGGNGGTCTCAATAAAGATCAGCTTGATCTGATTACNACCGCAAGTAAAAAAATGATTAGAGTAGATGGTCAATGGATTGATAACCGAAAGGCTCTCATTGAAAAACTTAAGGTCATTCTTGAGAGAGGTGATGGCTGGGAACTGGCTCTTGAAAATATAACTCACAGGGACGATTTAGTAGCTCAGAATTATCGTAAAACTTATGCGCACAACATTTCAGTAAACCAAAACCTTCTTATTGAAATATTAAATTCACGCACTGATAAACAAGATCTGAAACTACGCACGCAACTTTCAAGATATAAAACTGATATTAATAATTTGATTAAGCAATAANAGATTACCAGCGTCTTTTCATTCTCCCTCTAAAGATATCTGATCCCCAGTTAAGAAGAAGCCCAAGGAGGGCTGCGCCTGCAAGCCATAGATAAGGAAGGCNGCCATTAGATTTGAATATTATTGCTCTATAAGCGCTTCCAATTGAATCAAAAGGAATCCAGGTCCCAATGAGCTCTAACCACTCTGGCGCTGCGCTCAAAGGAATCATAGTTCCACTCAGCACTGATTGATAAAAGACAATTGGAAGAATTAAAACCATCGCGGAAAGTCCGATAATAGTAAAAATTCCAAGGAAAAGCCAACTCAAACAGACACTAATCAGCCAAGGCGCTAGCCAAAGCATGATGAATGAGCCCCATTGCAGAGTAGAAGTTGTAACAACGATTGCTAAAACCAAGCTGGAAGCTCCCATTGTCATTATTGGAATAACAGTTCTTACATAGGCTCTATTCAGAAGAGTCATTTGATTAGTTGCAAGAAAAAGCAGGACGGATCCAACCATCGCAGTCAGCCAGGTCACAAAATTCATGACAAAGGGCGACGGCATAGAGGCAAGGCTTTGAGCTTTATACAAAGTTTCATTTTCAATCATGATTGGCATCTCAAGGCTGGACTGCTCATTTTTAATTTTTGATAAACGAAGGTTTGAAACAAAAGTAGAGAGTCCCATCTGGAACATTGATGGGAGCTGCTTCGCAATCTGAGTTTCAGAGACAGTTAAGTGTTCTGTACTGATAACTTTGACAGCTATGCTGCGATCACTTAATGCTAGTTCTGAAAAATTTTCTGGAAAAATAATGACTGAAGAAATACTACCTTTAGACAGTGCTTCTTTCGCCTCATCCGCAGTCTTAAATAAACCCACTCTGAAGGGTAATGATCTAGACAATGATTTTATTGCCTGAGTTGAAATTCGAGGAATCGTTATACTTGTATCTAGGTTTACTATCCCGAGTTTAAAGTTCGATGCAATTTTTTCGGGATCGTTCGGAGCTGTCAGATTGAATAAAGAAAAGATTAATGATAAGGATTGGGACAATAACCGCTGCCCTAAATAATTTGCTACGACGAAAATCATTAAGTGAGGAGGGCATTAAACTGAACCAAAATAAATTAAACAATACATAAACTCGCCTATTTAGTCAAACTGGAATGGTTGTCTTCAAGAATCATTTCAGCTGCTTTCTCTGCAATCATCATGGTTGGTGCGTTCGTATTGCCAGATACAAGTTCAGGCATGATTGAGGCATCAACAACTCTTAATCCAGAGACTCCATGAACCCTGAGACGATCATCAACTACNCTTTCTTCATCATGTCCCATCTTACAGGTGCCGACAGGATGATAAATACTTTGACTATGATTTTTAGCCACTTCTAATAACTCCTCATCCGATTCAAAGGAATAGCCGGGAACATATTCATCAAGAATATTATTTTTAATCGAATTAGCCTTCGCAATTTTTCTTGCAACTTTAATAGAGTCAATTGCAATTTGTCTATCAGATTCTGTCGATAGATAGTTTGGAATGATTGTTGGGAGATCGTTTGGATTTGAAGATTTAATTGAAACTTCTCCTCTACTTTCCGGCCTTAAGTTACAAATAGACATTGTAAATGCAGAAAATGGATGAACACCATCTCCAGGTTTATCAGCACTTAATGGCTGCATATGAAATTGTATATTAGGCCTTGAGCCGTCCAGGGAGGTATTGGTAAAGGCAAAGACTTGACTTGCGCTCAGTGTTAATGGACCCGTTCTAAAAAGCATATACTGAAGACCAATCAGCCCTTTCTTCCACCATGTGTTGAGCTCATCATTCAAGGTTCTTGTGTTAGTTTTATAAACCATCCTAACCTGGAGATGGTCCTGCAAGTTTTTTCCAACTGAAGGATTGTTATGAATTGTTTTGATACCCAGTTCACTTAAGTGTTTATCATCCCCGATTCCAGAAAGTTGTAATATTTGTGGTGAACTGATTGCTCCTGCAGACAGAATAACTTCTTTNTTTGCATGAATTATCTGATTAGATTGTCCTTTATTTTGAGAACATTCAACACCAATCGCCTTTGACCCTTCAAAAATTACTTTTCCCAGTTGTGTATTNGTAACAATGGTCAAATTTTTTCTAGATCTAATTTTTCTGTTTAAAAATGAACGGTATGAGCTTCTTCTGAAGCCTTTATGTGTTGTTTGTTGAAAATAGCCAACCCCTTCTTGCTTCTCTCCATTGCAATCTGAGTTGAAAGGAATCCCTACTTCTTCAGAGGCTTGGATAAAAAGGTCAGCTATTTCTCTTCGAAGTCGGAGATTAGAAACTTTAAGTTCTCCATCAATACCATGGAATTCATTTGCACCATTTTCTTGACACTCAAACTTTTTAAAATAAGGAAGAACATCTTTATATGACCAGCCTTTATTTCCCAGCTTCTCCCAGTTATCATAGTCATGTCTATCGCCTCGGATATAGAGAAGTCCGTTAAGGGCACTGGAGCCTCCAAGTACTTTTCCTCTTGGCCAATCAATCCTTCTGTTATTTAAACCTTTGTCCTTTTCAAGTTTATACATCCAATCAAATTTGGGATTATTCATGGTTTTGAAATATCCAACTGGGACATGAAGCCAGATGTTATTGTCTCTTCGACCAGCCTCAATCAATAGAACCTTGTTTTCTGGGTCTAGAGAGAGTCGGTTGGCGAGCAAGCATCCTGCTGAGCCTGCACCAATAACAATGTAATCGTATTCCTTAAGCATTTTTATATGTGTAATTTATTATCACTACCTATTAAATGTAGTTTTATTTTTTTAATAAAGATTAGACTGACTGGACTTCAATTATAGGTAAAACTTTAAAGCATCTAGTTATGAATAAAAAAATAGATTGACTTACGTTTTTTTTATAAATAGATTGAAACATATATATCAATTGATGTATACTGGTTGTTAGCTAAATGCATATTATATTGTGTGTTTAACTACTTATATATAAATTATTAGGAGATTTTATGTTTAAAAGTAAAGTTGGTTTATTGGCCGCTGCTGTCGTTGCGTTTAGTTCAAGCGCTATGGCTGATGGTCATATCCATTTAAAAATACAATCTGTATTAAACTCTACTGGTAGTGAAGTTGGCTATGTTAGAGATTTTGCAGAAGATGTTGCTGCATTGACTGATGGCAGAGTAACGATGGAAGTCCTCCCTGGAGGTTCTGTTGTACCTAACTCTGACCTTATTGATGCTGTAGACGCTGGTCTAATTGATGGCGGATTTGCATGGACTCACTACTGGTCTGGTAAGCACCCAGCAGCAATGCTGTTTGGCTCACCAATCGCTGGAGCTGGCCTTGGTATTGATAATATCGCATGGCTTTCTTGGTTCCACAGTGCGGGTGGTAAAGAGTTATATGATCAATTATGGGACGAGATGGACCTAAACGTTGTTGGCTTGATGCTTCAACCAGTTGGTCCTGAAGCGCTAGGTTGGTTTAAAGAGCCAATCAATAGTATGGATGACTTCCGTAAGCTAAGATTCCGTGCACCTCCAGGAATCCCAGGTCAAACATATAAAGATATTGGTGTTGCAGCTGTAGCTATGGGTGGTGGTGATATTCTTCCAGCACTTGAGAAAGGCGTAATTGACGCAGCAGAATGGTGCTGCCCAGAGCCGGACAGAGACTTTGGTTTCCAGAAAGTTCTTAAGTACTATTACCTACAAGGACTTCACCAGAACGTTGTGAATGCTGATATGTATATCAACGGTGACAGATGGAATGAAATTTCTCCACGTGACCAAAGAGCGATCCATGTTGCTGCAAGAGCAGCAAGACTTGACTCTATGTCAAATCGTATCTATGCAAACGGTATTGCAATGGCAGACTTGCTAGAGCAAGGCGTTCAGCTAATGGATACGCCTGATGACTACTTCGTAGAGTTTATGGCTGCTGCGAATGCAACACTTCAAAAGAACGCTGATGAAAATGCATTCTTTGCTGAAGTATGGGCATCACAGAGAGATTTCGCTGAAAAAGCGGTACCTTTCTGGTCAGGAGCTCAGTCTTCTAACGCTAAGTTAGGTTTAGCTTTTGCGAAAACTTTACAGTAAAGATTTTTCGTAAAACTTAAAAACTAAGTTGCCAATAGTGAAAACTGTTGGCAACTTTTTTTTATCTAAATATGTTTTTTCTAACTTCAGGTTCTCCTTTATCCTGAAGTTAGAAAAGCCATATTAATAGAAGGGTTTTATTTAATGAATCCTAAAATTTGTTACAATAGCTGTAGTGTTTTTTTAGTTTTATAATTAGGTGCATTTATGTCAGAAAAAGAAGATATTGGTGAATTAGACATTACAGATGAAATGATCGCTGAGGGCAGATCATACACCGGGGTCATGCCGGATGATATGCCTAAGTTAATGGCAAAAACGATTCTCAGTATTGACCTCTTTAGTCTCAGGGTTGGTCAGATTGCATGCTGGTTGACCGTTCCAGTATTCACTGCCATGTTTATTGAGGTTGTGGGAAGACACTTCTTTGGCTCTCCAACAATGTGGGCATATGATATTAGCAGAATGGGTGCGGGAGCAATGTTTATGCTCGGTGCTGGTTATGCTTTATCCAAAGGCGTTCATATACGAGCAGACTTTATGTATCGAGATTGGTCGGTCAAGACTCAAGCAATCATTGATTTAACGCTCTACATATTATTTTATTTTCCTGGGATTATTGGTGCAGCATGGGCGTGCTACAAGTATGCCTATAAATCTTGGTCGATCATGGAAAGAGGAATGGATACTGCCTGGATGCCTTACATGTATCCAATTAAGTTTGCCCTATTTATT
>JGI26119J46589_1000159_pt1 | contig 15329 bp, 18 predicted proteins | sample AOAMet_54_BLW_10_2_FD_46589 | JGI IMG/M metagenome (IMG submission 46589)
GATTCAATTGGAGTCACTACTCTAAATAAACTACTAATCGACCTAGGATCAGGAAAGAGAACTGGAAATATTGTTGCTGAAAGGTTTTATTCAGGGCTGCAGATTAGAAAAGAAAAAGAAAACATAGAAAATAGGACCGTTCCTATTATTGACAATCATATTGAAGGTGTTTCAGTAGTATTTGCTAAATGCTGTCATCCTATCCAAGGCGATCCAGTCATTGCACACTCAGATACAGAAAGAGGTATTGTGGTTCATCATCAAAGATGCAAACAAGTATCCCCATATATCAATAAAGATCCAAGATACTTCTCTGCTTATTGGGATGCCTCTAAAAAATCTCATTTATACCTAGCAATGCTCAAAATTACTACTGAAAATAAAATAGGTGTTTTATCAGATATTGTTTCTATATTTGCAAAGGCAGGAATTAATATTGAGCAAGTAAATACCAAGGCAGTCGATCAAAAATTTTCTGAGTTCACATTGGAAGCAAATATTGAAAGCCTTGATGAGCTCAAAAGAATTATGTCCAAGGTAAGATCAAAAAAATTCACAGCTAGCTGCTCAAGAATCATTAATGATAAATAATAGAACGAAACTATTTTTTATTATGTACAATTCACTTTTCAATAACATCAACTAACTTAAAAGAGAACGACATTATGGCTAAAGAAATAATTTTTACTGAAGACGCTCCAAAAGCTATTGGTCCATACTCTCAGGCTGTTAAATCAGGTAGTTTTTTATTTGTTTCGGGTCAGGTAGCCTTGTGTCCTGTCTCTGGTGATCTTAAGAACTCTTCAATAGAAGAGCAGGCCGAACAAGTAATTAAAAATCTAACTGCAATATGTAAAGCCGCAAATGCTGGTCTGTCCGATATTGTTAAATTAACTATCTACATTACAGATATGAATGATTTTTCTATTGTGAATCAAGCCATGGAGAGTCATTTTGAATCTCCTTATCCAGCACGGGCAACCATAGAAGTTTCAGCACTTCCGCTTGGAGTTAATGTAGAAATGGATGCAATAGTAAATTTAGATGAATAAAAGTCTCCTATCTATTAATGATTTATCTAAACAAGAAATACTTGATCTTATAGAATTTGCCAGAAACTTTAAAAATGATGATGGTTCTTTTAAAAAAGAAACCCTTTTTCCAGATAAAACAGTTGCAAATGTTTTTTGTGAACCGAGCACAAGGACAAAATCATCATTTGAAATTGCCGCTAAAAATTTAGGGTGCAGTGTGATTGGTTTTGATGCCTCAAGCTCATCAATAGAAAAAGGGGAATCAATATACGAAACTATTGATGCGCTAGGCTTAATGGGGGTAGATCTTTGCGTTCTCAGGCATCCTGATTCAGTTATTCGTGAACTAGATGAATATATGCCTGAAATGGTTTTTATCAATGGTGGAGAAGGGTCGATATCTCATCCAACTCAAGCCTTAATTGATTTAATGACTATTATTGATAGTAAAGGCTCTATAGATGATTTAAATATCGTTATTGTTGGTGATCTTGATCACTCACGCGTTACATCGTCCTTCATAGAAGGTATCTCTAATTTTTCTTTTAACTCATTAACATTCTGCGGGCATCCAAGCATGTGTTCAAAGTATTTGGATCCTGCTCTGGGAAGATATGAACCAGACCTTGATTTAGCTGTTCAAGATGCAGATGTGATTATTACATTAAGAATTCAGCATGAAAGATTTGAAGAAGAGCTAAATCTTGATCTTGATGATTACAAGCATGCATATGAATTAACATCAGAAAGAGTGCAGCAGGCAAGAGGTGATGTGATAGTCATGCACCCAGGCCCGGTTAATTATATTGAAATATCTGAAAGCGTTTATCAGTCAGATAATTCGGTAATAAGAAATCAGGTTGCAAACGGCGTTGCTATAAGAATGGCTGTATTAGCTAGATATCTGAGCAGCTAGGGTTTTCTTAACAGTATTTACTACTGTGATTGTATTTTGATCTATTTCGATATTAACCTGATCGCCTTCTGAAAGTTTGTCTAAATTAGTTATATCTAGAGTTTCAGGTATCAAATGAATATAAAAGTTTGTTTTATTTACCTTGCCAATTGTTAAGCTGCAACCATTTATACCTATATAGCCCTTTTCCATAACGTAATCTAAATATTTTTTTATTAATGATATTTGTATATCTTTAGTATTTTTTCTATTAACAGTTTTGATAACTTTAGCAGTGAAGTGAATATGACCTGACATCAAATGACCTCCGATTTCAGTTGAAGCTTTTATAGACCTTTCGAGGTTGACTATATCCCCTTTATTAATATTCTTTAAATTGGTCTTGCTAATAGTTTCTTCTATTACATCAAATTTTAATGTTTTAGAGCCACTATCTTTTGAGGTAAGACAGACTCCATTTACAGAAATACTCGCACCTCTCTTCAAATTTTTATCAAAACCTTTTGGGGTAGTTATTTCTAAAGACAGGTAGTCTTCATATTTTTTTATTTTGGCAACTTTGCTTTTGACTGAAACAATACCTGAAAACATTTTATGCTCCCCAGTTGTCTCTATAAGCCTTCAGCTCCCCTAGATGAGCGGTATAGTCTGAATTGTTTTCAGTAAATGATATAAGCGTATCAAGATTAACTATAGATTTAACAGTTATACCAAAATCATTTTGAAGTTCTTTGGATGCAGATATATCAGCAGAACCTTTTTCTTGTCTATCAAGACCTACAATAAATATTTTTGGAATAGCACCAGTTTTGCTAATAAGCTCAATCGACTGTCTTGCAGCCGTTCCTGCAGAAAGCACATCATCAATTATCATTACATTACCAACAGGATTATTTCCAATAATATTCCCACCTTCCCCATGATCTTTAACCTCTTTTCTATCAAATGAAAGAGGGTAGTTATTACCATTTTGACTCAAGAGTACAGCAACCATAGACCCTAAAAAAATACCTTTATATGCAGGACCATAAATACAATCATATTCCATTTCAGTTTCATTAATTGCTTGAACATAGCAATTAGCTAACTCTGAGAGATTACCTGACAGCATCTTAGCTGCATTAAAAAAGTAGGGGCTTGTTCTGCCAGATTTGAGAGTGAAACTACCGAATTCTAATGCTTTTGCATCTAATGCAAGATTTAAAAATATTTTCTGGTAATTTTTCACTTATTTTAAGCAGGCCTTTTGTTTCTGAATAATATCCGCAATAGCAGCGCTTCCAATATTAAGCATATCATCTAGCTGCTCTCTATTAAATGGAGCTTCTTCACCAGTTCCTTGAATTTCAATTATTTCAGAGTTGTCAGTCATAACTAAATTTAAATCAACTTCAGCACTGCTATCCTCTTTATAGTCCAAATCAAGAGCAACCTGACCATCCAGAACTCCAAGAGAAACTGCAGCAACATGTGACTTGATCGCTCTATGGTCATCATGATGGTTTTGAAGAGCTAGAAATAATGCGACACAACCACCTGTTATTGAGGCAGTCCTTGTTCCACCATCTGCTTGAATTACATCACAGTCAATATTAATAGTTTTTCCTTTAATGTACTTTAAATTAACTGCCTGTCTTAAGGATCTTCCTATAAGTCTTTGGATTTCTTGTGTTCTGCCACTTTGTTTTCCTCTTGCAGCCTCTCTTCCCATTCTTTCATTTGTTGATCGAGGAAGCATTCCATATTCTGCAGTTACCCAGCCCTCATCACTACCTCTCATCCATCTAGGGACATTGGTGTCTATAGAGGCTGTACAAATAACCTTTGTATTTCCAAAGGAAACAAGGACAGAGCCTTCAGCATGAACATTGATATTTGGTTCAATTGTAATTTCTCTAAGCTCGTTAGGCTTTCTATTATTGCTTCTTTCCATAATTTTTTCCCATCGGATACGATGATCCTGTAACTGTATTTAGCTTAATTGCTCTTTAACAATTTTACTTACAACACCCATNTCTGCAGTTCCCGCTGCAATAGATGTTTTAAGAATTCCCATAACCTTGCCTATATCTTGCATNGAGGCAGCCTCAGCTTCAGCAATTGCTGCTGTTACTTTNGTGGTTATCTCTGATTCATCAAGTTGAGTAGGCTTATATTTAGAAAGAACGTGGTTATCTCTGATTCATCAAGTTGAGTAGGCTTATATTTAGAAAGAACTTCAACTTCTGACTGCTCTTTTTCTGCTAAATCCGCTCTACCTCCAGAAGTAAACTGGGCAATAGAATCTTTTCTTTGCTTAATCATTTTATTGATAATTTGCAAAGCTTTAGCATCATCAATAGATTCTCTGTTGTCTATTTCAAATTTCTGGACTTCTGATTTAAACATCCGCAAGGTATCACGAGTTAACTCGTTTTTATCAAGCATTGCTTGTTTGAGGTCTGACTGAATTTCTGAAAGAAGGGTCAAGGCTATCTGTAGGATCTTTGTCTTGGGAAAGAGTACTTTCTATTAGATTTTCTTGCACGTTTAACAGCAGCTGCCATTAAGCGTTTTCTTTTTTCAGTTGGCTTTTCATAAAATTCTCTTGCTCTTATNTCAGGAACAATTGCTGCTTTTTCGCAGGCACGTTTGAACTTTCTTAGACCAATGTCAAAATGTTCTGTTTCTTTTATTATAATTGAAGGCATAATTAGTCGCGTAGTGTAGGCTGTAATTACAATTTTTGCAAAACATTTTTATGAAAACTTTAGGAATAGAAACATCATGTGACGAAACGGCAGTAGCTGTATATGATTCTGAGCATGGCATTATTGGTGAATCTGTATTTAGTCAGATAAAGATGCATGCTGAGTATGGAGGAGTAGTTCCTGAATTAGCTTCTAGAGATCATTGTGTAAAGATAATATCGGTATTACAGGAAGCAATAAATCAGGTTGATCTTCAATCCATTGATCAGGTTGCATACACATCTGGACCAGGTTTATTAGGTGCTTTATTGATAGGAGAAAGCTTTGCACAAGGAATCTCAAGCGCACTGAATGTTCCTCTTATACCAATTAATCATTTAGAGGGACATTTAATGTCTCCTGTTATGGAATTCCCTGAGATCAAAGTGCCATATATCTGCTTATTGGTTAGTGGTGGCCACAGCATGATAGTGGATGTTAAAGATAGGGGTGATTATAAGATACTTGGTCAATCTCAGGATGATGCCGTTGGAGAGGCGTTTGATAAGGTTGGTAAGCTTCTTGGTCTACCTTATCCCGGCGGTCCACACATAGAGAGACTAGCCTTGAAAGGAAACCCCAAAGCATATGATTTTCCTAGGCCTATGATGCATAGCGATAATCTTGATTTAAGCTTTAGCGGTCTCAAGACATCTGTTTTGTATACTGTCAGAGATATAGATGATTTAACAGATAAAGTTAAGGCAGATATAGCCGCCTCATTTCAGCAGGCAGTAATAGATGTATTAACAAAGAAAATAAAAAAAGCAGTAGAGCTTTCAGGAAGATCAGAGGTGATCATAGCTGGTGGTGTAGCAGCTAATAAAGCTCTCAGGGCTGCAATTAAAGATTTAGAAAATACTATTAATATTAGAGTTTATTACCCTTCACTTAAGTATTGTGGAGATAATGCTGCAATGATTGCCTTTGTTGGCTCTCTAAGATCTTCTGATAAAATTAATATTAAGGGATCATCTGTAAGGGCTAGATGGCCATTAAGCGAGCTAACAAAATGAAAGATATTATTTACATAAAAGATTTACGAGTTGAAACCATAATAGGGATCTTTGATTGGGAAAGAAAAGTAAAACAAGAAGTTTCTATAGACATGGAGTTTCCTTTTGACTGTAAAAAAGCAGCTGCAACGGACTCTATTGATGACACTATTGACTACAAGGCCATCTGCAAAGGCGTAATTAAATTTGTTGAAGATTCATCTTTTCAGCTTCAAGAATCACTTGCCGAGGGTATAGCTGCGCTTGTTAAAGAGGAATATAACGTAGAGTCCATAAAGCTCAGAGTATCAAAACCAGGCGCTCTAAGAGGCGCTAAAGATGTTGGTTTGGTCATTCACAGATAATGAAATTTTATCTCTCCCTGGGCAGTAACATTAATGCTGAAGCAAATATTATTCTTGCTATAGAAAAACTCCAAAAAATATTAGATAACAGCGAATACTCGTCAGTTCATCAGACTAAAGCAGAAGGGTTTGAGGGTGATGATTTTTTAAACCTTGTTGTGTCTGGAGATAGCGAACTATCTTTCGATGATCTTAACAAAAAATTAAAAGATATTGAGGATGAGGCAGGAAGAAATAGAGATGCTCCAAAATTTAGCGCCAGAACCTTGGATATAGATATAGTTCTTCAGGTTGATGATGAAGAAATTATATTTGAGAGCGATGAAGTTGCAAAATATTCATTCGTCTCAGAGCCACTTAAAGAACTGCTTTAAACAAATAATTTTTCTTATTTAAAGTTTTTCTCAACAATAGACCAAGCCCCATCTGATAAAGGATAAACTTTCATCCCTCTATCTTCTGCGTGTTTACTTGCTGCAGTCCCATCTCTAACTCTTCCTAATATTCCCTGACATATTGCAGCAACTTTAAATATATTAAATGCCATATAGAACTCCCAATTAGCTGACATGTCTTTGCCAGTAGCCTCTGAGTACATATCTCGGTATTCCATTTCATTAGGCACACCAAGCTCTTTCAATTTTGCATAATCATAATAGAGAGGCTCTGTTCTCCATGTTAAGCAATGGTAGCTAAAGTCTGCCACAGGATGCCCTAAGGTGGATAGCTCCCAGTCCAAAACTCCAATAACTTCTTGGTTTTTCATAATCATGTTATCTAAGCGGTAGTCACCATGAACAATAGAAGTTTCATCATCGTCAGGAATATTATTCGGTAGCCACTCAATTAGATTATTCATAGCTTCAATATTGTCAGTTTCTGATGCCATGTACTGTTTTGACCATCTAGATACTTGTCTTGCTACATAGTTTCCAGGTTTACCATAATCGCCTAGACCAACTTTTTTGTAATCAACGCTATGAAGAGCTGCAAGAGTTTTATTTTTATTTTGATAAACTTTAATACGTTGTTCTTTGGTTAAAGAGGGCAGCATTGGATCCCAATATATATCACCATCCAAACAATCCATGACAAAAAATTCAGTTCCAGCTACATCTTCATCTTTACAGAGCCCATATGTCTTTGGAACAGGAACGTCAGTTTCGTATAAAGCTGTAATAACCTTATATTCTCTATCCACCGCATGAGCAGATGGTAAGAGTTTTCCTGGAGGCTTTCTTCTTAAAACAAGATTTCTACCTTCAGTAATAATCTTGTATGTTGGATTGGACTGTCCGCCCTTAAATTGCTCAATAGTTTTAATAGCTCCTGCCCCTTGGACATTAGCATCAATCCAAGGCTGCAGTTTTGAAATCTCAATTTTTAAGTTTTCGGCAACTTCTTTGGTACCAGAAAATATTTGTTCATATTTTTGTGCATCATTTGTCATGACAATGATCTTCCCCCATCAATTTTAATAACTTGTCCTGTTATATATTTTGCTCCGGCAACAAACTTAACTGCCTGGGCAATATCTTTTTCAGAACCCATTTTTTTTAAAGGTATATTTGAAATTACTTTTTCTTTTTGCTCATCGGTCCATACAACATCCGGCGGCTCAAGCATTGCTCCAGGAGCAATGGCATTAACAGTAATTTCGGGAGCTAGTTCTCTTGCTAGACCTTTAGTTATGGATTCTAAGCCACCTTTGGCAGCTGAGTATATAGAAAAATTTGCAACACCCTTGCTCAAATTAGTGTCTGTGATATTTATAATTGAACCATTAGATTCTTTTAATTTATCTCTAAGACCATTAATTAAAAAAAGAGGCCCTTTTAAATTAGAGCCTACTAAGTTTGTCCAATGCTCTAAAGATATGTCTTCAATTGGAGTTGGATAAAAGGTAGAGGCATTATTAACAAGGATATCTATAGTCTCAAAAAGACCTTTAGCCTCATCCACCAATCTCGTCACTTCACTATCTACATCTAAGTTAGCTTGAATAATTTTTGCAGTATTTGGATTTTTCGAATTAATTTGATTTGCAAGTTTCTCTGCATCATCTTTGGATGAGTTGAAGTGAATAATAATATTCCATCCTAAATCAGAGTAGGTAAGGGCAATTTCTTTACCAATTCTCTTTGCAGCCCCTGTAATTAAAATTGTCTTATTCATTTAGATTCTCTATAACTTGTTTGAGTAGTTTAATCTTTTCTTCTTCAATATGCTCATTTGAAACCTTTGATAATATTGAAAAATCCGTATTCTTCATTCCTTCTACCAATTCGAGTATTAATTTCTTTGTTTCCTTGAGCTGAGGGAGGCATACAAGATGTTTTATTAAATCCTCATCCCGCTCCAGACGTACATTTTTAAGGATACCTAAAAGACATTCTTCATCAGGGTTAGCTGGTATTTTAGATAAGGCTTTTAAGGTCTGCGATGCATTTATAAAACTATTTGGTATTGGCAGATCCTTCCCAATCAAAAAACTATTATTAATTTGGAGTTCGGCCCATCTTATGGATGGATCATTCACTGATGAGCACCCTGAATTTTTAAGATCCTTGAAATGAAAGACATGCATTTCATATTCAATTAAAGTTTCAAAATAAATACTTGGGTTGTTTGAGGATAAAGCCCTTTCTGTCTCTGCCCATATTCTATTCTTTGAAAGGGTACTAATTTCACCAAGATCAATAATAGTATTTATGAGTTTTTTGGTTTCTTTAGATATCACAAAGTCTTTTAGATGATCATAAGTTCTAAATCTTGCCAGTCTTATAGCTCTCAAGGGATCCTCAGAAAATGCATCAGAAACATGTCTAAAAATTTTATTTTTTATATCGGCAATGCCATTAAATGGATCAATTAGTCTGCCACTATCATCTTTGGCGATTGCGTTTATAGTGAAGTCTCTTCTTGAAAGATCCTCTTCAAGAGTTACTTCTTTCCCATAATAAAAATTAAAACCATGGTATCCATGTCCAGTTTTTCTTTCGGTTCTTGCTAGGGCATATTCTTCCTTTGTAGATGGATGCAAGAAAACTGGAAAATCTTTACCAATAGGCTTAAAACCTTTCTCAATCATTTCTTCAGGAGAGGAGCCAACAACAACCCAGTCCCTATCTTTTGCTTTAGTTTCTAAAAGAGCGTCTCGAACAGCACCCCCAACTTCATAAATCTTCATGCTTTTTTAACTTGAAATAATTTCCTGTCTTCTAATCTTATCGCTGTGAGCTTATTTCCCCAAACACATCCTGTATCAACTCCTATTATATTAGTTAATTTAGTTTTACCCTCGAGAGCTGCCCAATGCCCAAAAATAATATATTGATTCTCTTTTAAATTTTTGATTGTTTGGTTGAACCATGGAACATGTATCTCATCAGCTTTATTTTTTTTAGCCTTCAATTTTAACGAACCATCTTTTCCAAGAAATCTCATTCTAGTGAAGTAATTAATAATAGTTCTAGATCTCTTATAGCCCTTAAGGTCTGAATTCCATATCTTAGGAGTATCTCCCCATATATTTTCTAAGATCTTAAAAGAATCATCTTTCATCCCAGTTTGTATTTCTTTTGAAAGTTTTTTAGCCATCCTGATATCCCAAATATAAGGTATACCCGCATGAGATATCCAAAAAGTTTCTTTTGTTTCTTTAATTTTGATCTCTAGTAATAAAGGTAATTTTTTTAACCAGGAATGATATTTTTGAATATTTTTTGAATCTAAAACTTTTTTTAGTGATTTATTTTTCTTTTGATGTTCTATTAGGTAAAGCAAATAGAAGTCATGATTTCCCAATACTGCTTTTATAGATCCTTTGTGCCTCATGCAAAACTCCATCACTTCAAGAGATTGATGGCCTCTATTAACAAGGTCNCCAGCAAAGATAATTTTATCTTTATTTGGGTTGAATTTTATTTTTTTTACAAGTGCTTGAAGTTCTGAATAGCANCCCTGAACATCGCCTATTACGTAATGAGCCATTATTCTTTATAAGACTCAGCTAGTTTTATATATTCTTCAAGTGAAATTTCTTCTGGCCTAAGATTATTATCAATATCTAAACCAATCCAATCAAAATCTTGTTTTTTTAAATTATTCCTAATACTTTTTCTTCTAGATACAAATGATAGATCTATGACCTTATAGAGATTTGTAATTAATTCAGGNTCAAGATTAGAGTTTTCTTTTGGAGTCATTCTTATAAAGCTAGACATCACCTTTGGTTTAATATCAAAAGATTCAGGNGGCACATCAAATAAAATTTCAGCATTAAAGAAGGCAGAAATTTTTAAGGATAATTTNCCCCAATTTTTGGTTTTGATATTACCGGTTATTTTTTCGGCTACTTCTCTTTGAACTAAAAAATGCATATCTTTGATACAGCTCGACCATTGAATAAATTTCAAAATAATTTGGGTAGATATATTGTATGGAAGGTTTCCTACTATTCTAAAGTTACCCTCATTAAGAAAATCTAAAGACGTTTTAAGAATATCATCATTGACGAAGTTAAATTCAGCTGGCCCATTTAAGTTTTTAGACAAGTATTCAATATTCTCTCTATCGACATCAATAGCTTTTACTTTAATACCTGGCTTGTTGAGAGTTTTTGTAAGAGCCCCCATCCCAGGACCAACTTCTAAAAATTGATCTCCAGAATATGGAGAGACTGACTGACCCATCAAAAATAATAGCTGGATCAGATAAGTAGTTTTGCCCAAACTTTCTTCTTATATCTCTCTTATCCATTAGATAATTTTCTTTGCAGCTCTTAACGCCTCTTGAAAAGAAGCAACATCTGCCTTGCCAGACCCGGCAATATCTAATGCAACACCGTGGTCCACAGATGTCCTTATGATAGGTACTCCGAGGGTAATATTAATGGAACTTCCAAAACTTAGTGCTTTTATAACAGGTAAAACCTGGTCATGATACATTCCAAGATAAGCATCAGTTTCTTGTAATATTTTTGAAGTAAACGCAGTATCAGCTGACATAGGCATAGATACATTAATATTATTTTCTCTTAGTTTTATTACAGCTGGCTCTAAAACATTTTTTTCTTCTGTTCCAATTTTTCCACCTTCTCCAGCATGAGGATTTAAACCAAGCAGCTTTATTCGAGGCTCCTGAATTTTAAATTTCGATACTAGCTCATTATGTAAAATCGTAACTTTGTTAATAATAAGCCTTTCAGTTATTAACTTTGGCACTTTTTTTAAAGGAACATGTGTTGTTGCAATAGCAACCTTAAGTTTTTTTGAACCCAGAAGCATTAAGACGTCTTTGCTGCCTGTTCTTTGCTGAATATACTCAGTATGTCCTGAAAAATTACTNTTAAGAGATATTATATTTTCTTTGCTAATAGGGCCTGTAACTAAAGCAGTTTTGGAATTTAATGATTGGTCAATACCAAAATCGAGATTTTTAAGAACATATGCTGCATTAGATTTATATAACTTCCCAGGTTTTGTATTTCTACATTTTGAGATCTCTTTAACTTGAATAGTTCCAATCTTGTTTGAATTAATATTATCTAAATTATCAATAGTACATACTTTTATTTTTTGCTTAAGCAGTAATGCTCTATCCTCAATAAGCTTTTTATCAGCTATGCATACAATAGGAATTTTGATTTTTTCCCAAAAGGGGAGGCTACATAATTGAATAATTAAATCAGGCCCAATGCCCGAGGGTTCTCCAGGGGAATAAAGAATTTTCTTCAATCTAGGTCTTTAAATTCAACAAATGCTTCTGCTCGCATCGATCTTAAGGAGTTCTCAAGCGCTTCATCATACTTTCTAGAATAAAGAACTTGATAAGCTTGATCTTCAATTAACTCAGCTGTTTGATCATGATTCCTTGTTTCCATAACCTCTAAAAAATGAAAACCAAACTGGGTTTGAAATACATTAGATAAAACTCCAATTTCTGAATCAATCATGGTTTCTTCAAATTCTGGTGCCAGAACGCCTTTACCCAACCAGTCTAAAACACCACCAAGCTTTGCAGATCCAGGATCTTCAGAAAATTCTTCAGCAAGCAATTCAAAACTTTCACCATCCACAACTCTTTGTCTAATAGCATTAAGCTCAGCTTCTGTTTCTTCTTCGGTCCTTATAGCTGAAGGCATTAATAAAATATGTCTGGATAGCCATTGATCTTCATATCGAACAAAAGTACCTCTTTTATCTTGAAGCTTAAGTATGTGAAATCCTGCGCCACTCTCTAAGGGCTCAGTTACAAAACCTACATCTTTTCTATTTATAGCATCGGCGAATAATTTAGGCATATCAGCTGCTTTTCTCCATGGCATAACTCCACCAGTTGAAGCATTCCCACTTAATGAAATTTCTTTTGCAAGTTCAGAGAAGTTTTCTCCATCGCTAATCCTTTTAAGCGCAGAGATCGCATCATTTTGGGTTTTCACTAGTATCTGATTTACTAATAATTCTGGTTCCAATTCTACTAAAGACTCATCCGTTGCCAAAAACGCCTCAAACTCTTTAGCAGTAATATCAATCTCTGATTGAACCCTTCCTCTTTGAATTCTTTGTATGATCATCTCTTTACGAATCTGTTCTCTAAGATCTTCATATTTAGTACCCTCATTTTCTAAAGAGGTTATAAATTCTTGAAGCTCCATTTTATTGTTAGCAGCAACTCTTATCATTGTTTGATTTAGCTCAGAGTCACTTATTCTCACACCAGCCCTATCTGCCATTTGTAACTGCAATTCTTCAATGATTAGCCTTTCCGCTACTTGTTCTAATAATTCTTCTTTAGGAGGCTTTGGAATATTTTGCTGGTCATACCTGGCTGTCATCTCTTCAAAATCATTATTTATTTGAGATTCCATGATGACACCATCATCAACAATAACAGCAACCCTATCCAGTATTTCGACTGCAGAAAATAATGAAGGAATCAAAAGAACAAATGAGGGTAAAAATATTTTTTTCATATTAGATTTAGTAATTAAAAAGTGAATTATTCAGTAGTCTATTTATTTTATTAGTGGAGGAATTAAAGCCCTTGAGTTCAAACTCAAAATTTATTCGTCCCTTGTTTTCAATCTGAATAATATTATCCCATGCTTCTGCCAAATGGGGATAGTAAATATCTTTATTAATATATTTTGAAAGATTTCTATCTGATCCAGTCATTCTTAATGCAAAACAACAGTTCTCATATTCTATACCTACGATACTCTCAATATTTTTATTAATTTCATCATCATGTTTTAGTTTTGCAATAAATTTAAATTTGGAGCTTAGCCTGATATCACCGAATATTTCTGAATAACTCATAGGGAAATTAAAATCACCCGACATTCTCCTGTATCTTTTAGCAATTCCAATCGACCCACCATTAAAATCATGCTTTAGGGTTAATCCACCTAACGGCATTTTTTTATTTTTATTAAAATATCCTCCGTAAGCCATTAGCATGGTATTTCTATTAGGCATCCACTTGCCCATGACAGTTGTAGGTCCTCTATCCATTGGCATCCCATCCATTTTAGTTGATTCCATGCTCATAGAGGCATCTAATATGCTATGACCAGACATCATTGGACGCATCCAAACTTTTCTATCATCTAAAAAATATTTCTTGGAAACAGATACTGACAACTTTTCCATGCCCATTATGATTTTTTTATACTTTAAGCTGAGGGTGTAAAATTTTTGATCTCCAATTCTATCCATCCCAGAAAAACGCAGATTATTAAATAATTCATTATTCATAGATAGTTCGTCTGCATCAAATATTGGGTTATTTGATTGATCCTTATATGCTGTGTAACCAACAAATAGTCTAGGCTCAATAAAGTAGTTATTGTCTTGAGAGTTCCTTATAAAAATAGAGCTAATGTCAATAGATGCATTGGGCACATTCACATCATTAGTTGCTTGAGAGTTCCCAGAAAGATTATATTTAATAGAACTGATTCCAACATTTGCAACGATCTTTATTCCTTTAATATAACTATGATTTTGCAAAGAAAGATCTGAATAAATTCTTGAACCCTCAGCAGGATTATTGATAAGTCTAGGATATTTACCAGACATATCCTGATTGCCAAAATAGCCATGAATAGAGCTAGCCTTAAATGAAGATATATTGAGCTGCTCTTTTAAAATAATTTTTCCAAAACTTTTTGAATAGTTAAAATCAATCGATGGAGATTGCTCATAACCATTGGTTAGAATAGGGTTCAGAGTTTGATAGCCTTGATGTTTTATTTGCACAGATGCATTTTTAAAAGTTTTTGATAAAGAAAAATTTTGACTTAAGTTTTGTATTCTCTGATAACCAATTGAAGTTATGTCTCCAGGGATATCTCTAAGAAAAAGACTATCCGACACTTTCGACCAATCTAAATCAATTTTTATTGATTCATGCTCGAATGTATCGAAAATATTAAAGGCCCATCTTGGAGAATTACTGCCATATCCTTCTTTTTCATATTCGTTATCTTTACTAAAATAAATAAGATCTAGGTTTCGTAGGTTTCTATTTTCTCCATGCAGAGACCGGAAATTTAATTCTAACCCTTGTCCGCGCTTTGCAATCATCCTTGGGGCTATTGTTATATCAGAAGACGAAGACAGCACTTTGTAATATGGGAGTGTTATATCAGCCCCATCCGATGAAAAAGATAACGAGGGCTCAAGAAATCCTGTCATCCTTTCAGTTGACGTTGCAAAGGGCAGTTGCGGCAATGCAAGAACAGTTTTGCCCATTACTTGAAGTTTTATTGATTTAGCTAAGCCTCGATTAGTTTCCGCATTCAATCTAATTTCTTTAGCTTGTATTACCCACCCCTTGTTCGGGTTAGCGCATGAAGATATCGATGTATTCGCTAAATTTATTATGCTATTTAACTGCCCATCAAGGCTTTCAAATTTAAAAATAAGGCCTCTTTCATCAAGGTAGGCCTGACCATCAAAAAGAGATAATTCGCTATCTTTTTTATTAAAAAAACCATTTTCTGCTCGAAAGTAGAAGTCTTTTAAGAAGATTTCACCACCATTAAAAAATTGTATTTTTCCATTATCTCTATCCAGATTTGCATTCTGTGCTTTTAATAAGCCTTCTGGAAAATCTAAAGTAACGTTACCATCAAGAACAAGATTCTTATTATCAGTAAACTCAAATTGATCTGAATTTACCTTAAGATCTTGACCTTCCTTTACTTCACCCATTAAGGGTGAATAGGCTATACATCTACTTACATTTGACTCGGATGTTGGAATTAAAACCAATTCACTTAT
>JGI26119J46589_1000160_pt1 | contig 15258 bp, 10 predicted proteins | sample AOAMet_54_BLW_10_2_FD_46589 | JGI IMG/M metagenome (IMG submission 46589)
AGTCAGCATGCCTGCTCCCTCAGGGGGCACGGATGCTCACCTCGTTGAAACAGTGATTGAGGTCGTTGTCAAGCACACCGGATATCCAGCTGATTTTGTTGAATTGGACCAAGACTTGGAAGGAGAACTTGGTATTGATACGGTCAAACAAGCCGAGATCATGGCAGACATTCGTGAGAAATTCAGCCTTCCAGTCGATGAAGAGTTCATTCTATCAGACTACCCGACACTCAACCACATGATCGCCTACATTCAGCGAATGACTGGCGGCGATGTGGCTGTTGCAGCTCCGGCCGTACCTGCTGCACCTGTGCCAACCGTACCTGTGCCAACCATACCTGTACCAACCAGCCGCACCTGCACCTGTTGCTGTGAGCAAGCCAACCACCGCCCCAGTCACAGGAACAGTGGACGATGCATCGCTCAATGCTACGGTTGTTGAAGTGGTGGTCAAGCACACTGGTTATCCAGCAGACTTCATTGAGTTGGACCAAGATCTTGAGGGCGAATTGGGGATTGACACAGTCAAACAAGCCGAGATTATGGCTGACATTCGAGAACTCTTCAGTTTGCCATTGGATGAAGATTTCATTCTTTCAGACTACCCGACGTTGAACCACATGATTGGATACATCCAACGGATGCAAGGAGGCGCCTCTCCTGCACCTGTGGCCCCATCCACGCCCATTCCAGTACCGGTGCCAGTGCCAGTGCCAGATTCACAAACAGAGGCCCCTGAAACATCTGCTGCACCTGCGCCAATGGCCTCCAACAGCGACGTCGACTCCCAATTGGTTGAAATCGTCGTTAAACACACCGGTTATCCTGCAGACTTCATCGAAATGGATCAAGACCTTGAAGGGGAATTGGGCATTGATACGGTCAAGCAAGCGGAAATCATGGGTGACGTACGCGATGCCTTTTCCCTGCCTTTGGATGAGGACTTTGTTCTCTCCGACCACCCGACATTGAACCACTTCACCGCTTACATTCTTCGGATGAAGGGTGATGTGGAAACTCCTGAACCTTCAACGCCTGCAGCCGCCACACCACCACTTGCATCAACAACCACAACTCTTTCGACACCAACGCGCCGTTGGCAAATTGAAGTTGAAGCAGCAGAAGGGATTGGTGCCCCACTCTCCTTGGAAGGGACAGCCGTTGTTACCGACGATGGCTGGGGCATTGCAGAAGCGTTCTGCCAGCGCCTCGAAGCGGATGGCATGAGCGCAATCCGAGTTGGATTTGAAAGCAACATTCGCGACATGTCGATTCAACACGAAGGGAAGCGCACCGTGTACAGAGCAGATCCTGGCAATCCAGAGCATGTTGCTGCGGTGTGTGAGGCCTTGGCCGAGCACAACGTCACTGCCTTGCTGCACATGGCTCCGCTCAAACTGGCCAGTGCTTCATGGTCGGAAGATGCGACTCCTTCCACCCAGATTGCGCTTGCTGCACAAGGTTACTTTGCACTTCTCAAGGGTCTTGATTTGGGTCTTGCTAAAGCCGAAAAAGGCCTTGTAGCCTCCGTTACAGCGCTTGATGGCCGCCATGGAAACATCGGCGAGCGGTTCAACTCCGTGCAATGCGCTGCATCGGGCGTGACCAAGTCGTACGCATTTGAGCAACCACACATCCGTTGTCGAGCACTTGACTTGCACCCTGAACTCATCTTGGATCCAAAGGCTGCTGCGGATATGATTCACGAAGATCTGTTCACCTTGGAAGGAGAAGTCGAGGTCGGATTGGACCGAGATGGCCGTCGATGGGGCCTTGTGGCTTTTGCCGAAGACCTTGTTGAGGATCACCAACCGCTTGCTTCAGATGACACATGGCTTGTTTCTGGAGGTGGCTCAGGTGTGACAGCAGCGTCCATTATTGGTGTCGCTACGGCCTCGAAGAATGCGAACGCTCACTTTGCTTTGCTTGGGCGGTCGCGTTTGATTGAGCAAACAGAATCGTGGGTTCCTTGGAGCGAAGAGGCACTTGAGGCCGAACGCATGGCCCTTCGAGAACGCCTGGCTTCAGCAAGCGACTCTGGAAAGGTCACCATTGTCGAATGGAACACAGCATGGCAAAAATTCACCCGGAGTCGAGATGTCTACGTCACCCTCGCCTCGATTCAATCGACGGGAAATCAAGCTACCTACCATCCAGTGGATGTGATGGACCGAGACGGCATGATTGCTGTTGGTGAATCATTGGGTCGCAAAATCACCGGGTTGATTCATGGTGCAGGCCTTGAAGATTCGAAACTTGTTGGCCAGAAAGATTCCTCTGTCTTTGACAAGGTTGTCCGTGTCAAGATCGATGGATGGCAATGCATGCTGGCAGCCTGTGGGGCTTCTGGTGCAGAACACCCGCGATTTGCTGCGTGCTTCACAAGCGTTGCAGGCCGATTTGGAAACGGTGGTCAAACTGATTATGCGGCAGCAAACAGTGTTCTGNATGCTGAAATGGCTCGCCTCACCGCCTCAGGTGTGTGCCGGGCCGTTGCTATTGGTTGGACTGGCTGGCGCGACGTGGGTATGGCGACTCGTGGNTCGATTGAAGCCGTCTTTGCAGCGGCAGGAATCGACACCCTCTCTGTCGAGCAAGGCGTTGAAATCTTCGTTGGTGAAGCCCTTGCTGGTGGAAAGCGACGAGTGATCGGATGCGGTTCACTCGGAGCGATGGACAAATTCGATGCTTTCAGGGAAGCACCACTCCGCCTCCCAGCAGCGATGACGGCCGTGATTGCGGACCCTGAGCGATTCCCCTTTGTCGACAAAGTTCTCACCTTCAGTGAAGGCCAATCATTGGTGACGCAAGCTACGCTTTCTGCTGCCGACCACCCCTTCCTCGTTGACCATGCCATCGAAGGAGTGCCATATCACCCAGGCGTGATGGCACTGGAAATGTTTGCAGAATCGGCCCTTCTCTTGCGCCCCTCGACCTGCTTGGCTGGATTTGAGTCCGTTGAATTCGGCCTCCCTGTGAAATTGNTCAAAGGGGCTATGACGGTTCGANTTCATGCTGATTACGCTCGAACTGAAGATGATGTGACATGGGTCGAATGCCGGCTTGTTTCTGATTTGTCCAATTCGAAGGGTGAAGTGTTTGGTGAACGTGAGCATCACAAGGCCATGGTTCGATTGGTCGAGAAATGTGATGACATCTGTCCATTCCTGGAACGAGAAGTCCATGCTTTGCCAAACATTGGTATTCCTGCTCCTGGTGAAGTGATTGAAGGCCCCTCGTTCATCTATCGCCGGTACTTCCACGGACCACGCTTCCAGTCACATGGTGGTGTGTTGCGTGGCATTGGCGATGATGCCATGCCTGGTGCAGACGGGATTGCCTTGATGCGCCACCAATTGCCTGCGTCCGATCAGTTCGCTCACGAAGCGAATGGCGAATCGGTGCTGTTGGAAGCCCTTCCGATGTTGATTGAAGCTGGTTTCCAAAACGCTGGTCTCGTGGCGATGGAGGCAGAAGGCTTCTCTTCTCTCCCAATCGGTATTGAGTGGTCCTCAATGCTGAGGGTCCCAGATCGAGATGAACAACTTCGAATGCGCAGCCTTCTAATGGCCGTTGAAGAAGCTGGTGTCACCGTTCACGATGTTGTAATCGTTGGTGACGATGACGCCCCTGTGCTTGCCCTCAAAGGCTTGCGACTCAAAGGAATGGCGCCCGTCTCGAATTCGGATGCATTCCAATTGGACCGTTGACGAGGTTTGATGATGTCCGTGGAAGAACTACACCCCCCGGGTGTGAATCAACCACGAATGCTCCTGCTTCGCATGCCTGTACGTTCCTTTTCGATTGATGAGGTGGCATTGGCGAATGCCGATGAGGTGGCCACTTTTGCGATTGAAAAACGACGTGATGAGCATCTTTCTGGCCGTTGGTTGTTGGGGCAAGCCGTTGAGGCTTGGGGATTGGACATCGCCGGTTTGTCGGTCCATCGAACTGATCATCGAGCACCATACCTTCGACACATACCTGGTTTGTGGAGAAACACGCCCTTGCCGTCAATCAGCATCGGACACGCCTCTGGATGGGCCTTTGTGGCCATTATTGAGCATGGATGGCGGATTGGAATCGATGCGGAATCTGCGAACCGTGGGTTGCAAGAAAATGCATTCAACCTGATGTGTAAGGGCGAAGAATTGCTTGCATTGCAGGACGCACCATCGCATGCAATCGAACTCTGGGTTGCCAAAGAAGCGGTGCAAAAAGCGTTGGGATTAGGCATGCATCTTAATCCACGCGATATTGGAATTCCAATTGGAGTTCCACATGCAACTATTACAATTGAAAATTTAAATTTGCAATTGGTAAATTGGGTTAACGACTCGATGCAAATGAGTCTTGCTTGGGGCCAATTTTCCCTCTCCATTCGAACCCCCGAGGATGCGCTTCTCGACGCCACCCGCGCAGCGATGCAAGAAGGTGAATGGGGCGTTGGTTGCAAGACCACTCGGGGCAATTGTTGATCAGCGCCAGAAGGCGTAACTGTCTCGGCTTGATTCCCAGGGCAGGCCGAGTTGGATGCCAATTTCCGTTAGAATGACGTAATTGAACAGCATGTAGCAAATGTAGGTCACTGCAAGGACCAGAAGAGATATGTTGATGATTTTCCGACGTTCTCTCTTTGCTTGGTCAAGCGTGCAGATGCCTTGGTTTCGGAAGTAGAGCACCAAACCAATTCCCACGCTGGCAAGGGCTATGAGGCCCATAAGTGGTCTGAACCACGAATATCCATCATCGCCCCAGTACAATGTGTCTGAGATGACGGCGCCAGTTGATACGGTGGCGAGTCCAAACATCACCAAGACGACCGATGGGAGGCAACACATCGATGCAATTAACGTGGAACTTGCGATGACCTTCCAAAGCGACCGCAGAGGGTTGTCTTTGGTCGTAGCATACGCATCGCTCATGTTGGGAATTCTGTGCTCCTGCTTTTGAAGGGATGTTTTGCTTCTCAAGCGAGGTTACGGATTTCCGGGGTCTGGTCGGCCACAATGAATTCAAGCATTGCAGCCCACATTACAAACTNGATCGACTTCTCCAATTCCGCTTGTCCTCCGACGGAACTGATCATGTTGTCGAGGGTGTCATTCGGTGAGTGGTAGGCGTCATAGTCATCGTCGTATGCGCCGAGGTGGAAGATTGTCTGAGCACCTCTGTCTCGAAACGTCACGTGGTCTGACCGGCCAAATGTGTCTTCATGGACATCCATAACCAAGTTGTCATGTTCATCCCAGTGTTGGTCACAACCTGCTCCATAAGTGCCGTCGATCCTCAAATCCATCGGTGCTTTGAGGATGTTCCTGTGCACATGGTCCATCACTTCGGTGATCGGCAGTTCGTCAACGGAGGGATCGTTGTCCGGTCCAGACCATGCGTGGTAGGGGAACGGCTCACCGGTGTCCTTCAATGCGGGCCACGAGATGCCCATCATATCCATGTTAATGTAGAAACGAAGCTCCTTGTCTTGAGGGAGGCAGTAATCACAGTCATTGTTTGCGAATGCATTGGAGCCTCGGAGCCCTTCCTCTTCAGATGACCAGAGGGCGAGGAATGTGTCGCATTCAACTTCAAGGTCAACAAACGCCTTTGCGTACAACATCATTGCCACAGTCCCTGCCGTGTTGTCATAGGCGCCTTCGTAGGTGCCTCCTGCGGGTGGTGATGCTGGAGGTGCGATGTCCATGTGCGCACCCATGCCCTGGACGCAGGTGTCAGAGCGTCCCTCTTTCCAAGCAATAATGTTCAACGATTCAGGTTGAGTTGGGTTGAGGTGGTCGGTCACCCGCATGATGTGAGTTTCATACCCAAGGCCTTCGAAATGGCCGTGGAAGAAGCTAGCAGCTCGTTCAAACGCAGGGTTTGGTGACCCCATCCATCGGTTGATGTAGCCGCCGCACTCCGTTGAGTCTGCACATACATTCAGAATGAACTCCATCTTGTCGAACCACTCTTCGCCATTCACAATGGGCGTTCCGTTTTCCACAATGAGGTCAATGGTTGCTCCGCTGCCATCCTCGTACACGATGTTCAGGACGGTTGATTCGACATAGGGCGTTGTGAGGATCTTCCCGATCAGAATACCATCTTCCTGTACTTGGACAACGCCAAGGGGGACGATGCTGTTGTTCACAAACAGCAAGACATCTTGTTGAACCACAAGACGTGTGCCCTCTCCTTCGAGCGTGAACGTATGCCATTCACCAGCTCGCAACGGAAGATCACCTGCTGGGAGGAAATCGATTTTGAGGACATCGGCTTTTGTTTCACGATCGCTGTCAGCTTCGCCAAAACAACCGGCAAGCGGTGCGAGCATCATCAACGCAATCAGGCCAAAGGCTCGAACAGAGTTTCTCATGAGGGTCCCCGACTTTAGGGCGACCTCTTCCCCTCTTAGGGGTTCGCTTTCTTTGGAATCGCTGGACATAAAGTTCAGTGACTTTGATTTCGTGAACTTGATATAGGGTGACACACAGGCCACTATGTAACTGATAGTTCAGTAGTGGAAAGGTGAGTCGATGACGAGCGGTGAAGATTGGGAAGAAAAACTGGTTGAGCAACTTGTGGAAATGTTCCGAAACATGGGCATGGACATGGACAAAGAACAAATCCGCGGCATGATGGAACAGTTCCGCTCTCAGTTCGAAAACATGGGCCTCGATGCTGAAAAAATCGCAAAAGGCGATGTGAATTTCAATTTCGATCTTTCTCACTTGGCCAAGATGTTCCAGTCTGGAAAACCAATGGAAGACATTCTCTCCAACCTAGGCATGGACGTCCAAGTCGATGCCAGCCCTGTTGAAATCAAAGCGCCAAAGATGGATGAACCAGACGACATCATCAATATTCCAGCAAACGATGTTTACCTCGAAGGCTGGAACATGGCAGTGACGGTCGACTTCACGCTGCGCGGCGAAGTCGAACAAAGNGAACTTGAACTTGCCCTGGTTCGCCAAGGCAACCGCATCGAGGTCATCAAAGACACACTACAAACGCCACTTGCCAAAATAGACCTCCCGCATCAATGCGAAAACTTGGTTGAATGGTCGTTGAACAATGGTATCCTCGACATCACCCTCAAACTCACGCCACAAGGCTCTGCCGTCGAAGACGACGATACGGCCATTGAGGCACCAGACGTCAGCATCGATTTGGGTGATTCCGACGATGATGACGACGAAGACGACGGTGGTATCCCCATCTTTTGAAAACAAAATAAGGAAGTGAAAAAATGAGCAAAGTAATTGGAATTGATCTTGGAACAACAAACAGCTGCGTAGCAACCATCGAAAACGGAGAACCCGTTGTCATATCGAACGCAGAAGGCGCACGAACGACACCCTCTGTGGTCGCTTTTGCCAAAGATGGCAGTGAGCGAATGATTGGTGTCACAGCCAAGCGACAGGCCGTGACCAACACCGAACGCACCATGATTTCGGTCAAGCGTCATATGGGAACTGACTGGAAAACAACCGTCGACGACACAGACTACACGCCTCAAGAAATCTCAGCTTTCATCCTTCAGAAGTTGAAGGCGGACGCAGAAGCTTACCTCGGCCACGAAGTCAAGCAAGCCGTCATCACCTGCCCTGCATACTTCACGGACGCACAACGAACAGCCACCAAGGATGCAGGCCGAATTGCAGGATTGGAAGTGTTGCGAATCATCAACGAACCGACCGCAGCAGCACTGGCTTATGGCGTAGACAAAGGGGAAGACCAGACAATCCTCGTGTACGATCTGGGTGGCGGTACCTTCGACGTTTCAGTTTTGGAAATTTACCAAGTCGATGGAAACCCACAAATCGAAGTCAAGGCAACAGCCGGCAACAACAAACTCGGTGGCGATGATTTCGACGACCTTGTGATCGAGTGGATGGTCACTGAATTCAAGCGAGACACAGGCATCGACCTCAGCAAGGACGCACAGGCTATGTCCCGATTGAAGGAAGCAGCAGAAAAGGCCAAGATCGAACTTTCTGGAACTCAGCAAACACAAATCAATCTCCCGTTCATCACCATGCGCGATGGACAACCAGAACACATGGACATGACCCTCAGCCGAGCCAAATTCGAAGACCTCATCTCGAAACTCATTGAAGCAACAATGGGTCCAACTCGCCAAGCCATGAAGGACGCAGGCGTCAAGAAGGGCGATGTGGACAAAGTCATCCTCGTCGGAGGTTCAACCCGAGTTCCAGCGGTTCAGGAAGCCGTAGAAAAGGAAGCCGGAAAAGCGCCATACAAAGGCATCAACCCAGACGAAGCAGTGGCTATGGGTGCTGCACTGCAAGCAGGAATCATCGCTGGAGACGAAGGCGTCTCTGACATTCTTTTGCTTGACGTGACCCCACTCACCTTGGGCATTGAGACCCTTGGTGGCGTCATGACAACCATGATCGAACGCAACACCACCATCCCTGCCCGCCGCTCTGAAATTTACTCGACAGCGAGTGATAACCAACCAGCGGTGACAATTCACGTCCTCCAAGGTGAGCGAAACTTCGCTAAGGACAACGTGACCCTTGGTGAATTCACCCTGATGGGCATCCCTGCCGCACCTCGTGGTACGCCTCAAATCGAAGTGACCTTCGACATCGATGCAAATGGAATCGTCAATGTCAGTGCAAAAGACATGGGCACTGGCAAAGAGCAATCGGTCAAGATTGAAGCACAAACTTCGCTCTCTGAAGACGAAATTCAATCCAAGATTGAAGAAGCAGAGAAGTTCGCAGAAGAAGATCAACTCCGCAAGGCCAAGGTCGAACTTCGGAACATGGCTGACCAAGTTGTCTACCAAACTCGCCGAACCCTCGATGAATCGGCTGACAAATTGGATGATGCCGAAACCGATCCGGTCAAGGCTCACCTCGATGAACTCGAAAAGATGGTTCAGGACGAAGACGGTAAGCCGTTGGACATTGACTCAATCGATGACGCAGCCATTCAGGCCAAGGTCAAGGAAGTTGAGGAAGCAATGCACGGCGTGTCTGCAAAACTCTACGAAGCAGCAGCTGCAGAGATGGCTGAGCAAGACGGATCTGGCGATGATGGTGACATCAACGTTGGTGGCGACGACGTGGTCGATGCCGACTTCGAAGTCGTTGAAGACGACGAAGATTGAACGGCGAACTCTTGACGGTGTCGAGAGTTGACCTTATGTCGAGAAGTCGGGTGGCTGTGCTATGAGCGATGTTCCAATCCTGAAGGACACCGACCGGTCGACCGGTCGAGGTGCGCTTCAAAAGAACATTCAGGCTGCTTTGGCTTTGGCTGGAGCCGTGCGCTCGACGCTTGGTCCACGTGGGTTGGATAAACTTCTGATCGATGATGATGGACGCACCATGGTCACCAACGATGGCGTGACTGTTCTGGAATCGGCGAAAGTGGAACACCCAGTGGCGAAGATGATCATCAACGCCTCGTCGGTTCAAGATAAAATCGCACGAGATGGAACCACTTCGACCGTTTTGATCTGCGCAGAAATGTTGCAGAATGCCTGGCACCTTGTGACGCAAGGCGTTCATCCTGCTACCATTGCTCGAGGCTTCCGAATGGCGGAAGAACACGCAAGATCAGAATTGAATGCCCTGTCATTCGCCTCAGAACGCTCCCACCAACTGCTTGCAACCAAAACCTGCTTGACCGGAAAGGGTCACGAAAGCATGCAAGCATTGCTGGCACAACTCGCCCTCGATGCTGCAGAGGCCGTCCTGGTAAGCACCGAGCGAGGGCCACAAGCCGACCCGACCCGTGTGAAAATTCTCCCGCAATCCGGTGGAACCATTGGTGATAGCAACCTTGTCACTGGGCTTGTGTTGGCCAAGAACAGGATTCACAAAGACATGCCTCGTCACATTAAGGGGGGCAAGATTTTGCTCATCGATGGAGGCATCGAACGTCGTTCAATGATGGGAAGTGTCAAACTCAACGTCACTTCAACAGGTGTGCTTGATGCGTTCAGAGCGAAGGAGACAGAATTGCTCGAACAACAGGTGACCCACCTCAAATCCCTCGGTGTTGACCTGCTTGCGTGCAAAGAGGGCATCGATGAAGATGTTCGGATGATGCTCACTGATGCAGGAATCAAAGCCTTCCGGCGGGTTGCTCGCTCCGATTTAGATTTGCTCGCCCGTGGCTGTGGGGCAACACTGGTTCACGATGTCAAGCGAGCCTCAAGCGCAGATTTGGGCGCCTTCATTTCGAGTAAAAATGAAACATGGGCCGGAACGGTGCACTGGATCGTTGAAACTGAAGAAGGTGGAGCCACCTTCATTGCACGCGGCAGCACAGAAGCGGTGCTTGGTGAAGTGGAGCGCAGCTTTGCTGATGCGTTGGGTGTGGCCTGCCAACTTGTCGAAGACGCTCGGCTTGTCGCAGGAGGGGGCGCAACACAAGTGGCCCTTGCTCGACGACTCCGACGGTATGCTGAATCCATTCCTGGTCGAGAACAATTGGGCGTTGAAGCGTTTGCCGATGCTTTGGAAGTGATTCCGCGTGTGTTGGCGGAAAACGCTGGTCTTGATCCAATTGACACTCTCCTCAACCTCGTGGCGGCTCAATCGAATGCGCCATCGTCTTCTTCCGATCACATTGGCCTTGATGTGATTCATCGCAAGCCAGAAAACATGCTTACACAGGGCGTTATCGAGCCATTGCTCATCATTGATCAAGGCATTACGGGTGCGACAGAAGCCGCCATTTCAGTCCTAAGGATTGATGATGTGTTGTGGGCAAAGCAAGACCCAGTCATGGCGGATGTTCCCGAAATGGAATGACCCACCAAACAGACCGATTGGTTTTCAACAAAGGATGGTCCTTCAAATAGGGGTTGATGGGACCTTTTGTTGATGGGAACCGAGAGTCAGATTTGCGTCGGGATTGATGACATCGCCATTCACTTTCCTCGTTTGTACATGGACATGAGGGATTTCGCTGAATTGCGGGGTGCTGATTTCGGTAAATTGAACAAGGGACTCGGCCTTGAAGCAATGGCCATTCCGGATGTTCATGAAGACACGGCAACCATGGGCGCCATGGCTGTCATGCAAATCATCGACCGAAACGGATTGGATCCAAACACCATTGGACGAATGTACCTCGGCACCGAATCCGCACTGGATGGTGCAAAGCCAACAGCGACCTACATCGTCGATATGCTCACACAACGGTATGAGGAACGCTACGGTTCGGAATGCTTCCGAAACTGCGATGTTGTCGATATGACCTTTGCATGCATCGGCGCAGTTGACGCCCTTCACACCACCCTCGACTGGGTTGCACGGTCAACGGAACACGATGAGCGAGTGGGCATCGTGATTTTTTCGGACAATGCAAAGTATGCATTGGAATCTTCTGGTGAATACACACAAGGTGCCGGGGGCGGCGCATTGTTAATTCGACGAAACCCTCGGCTCCTTGAGATTCCAGATTGCATCGGTGTTTCCACGACTCCCGTCCACGATTTCTTCAAACCACGTCGCGAAGTGACCCTTCGTTCAGTGATTTCCAATGTTCTTCAGTTAGCCCAGGAAACTGGTCAAACCGTGAAAAAAGGCCTTGTCGACCGAATGATTCGCCATTTGCCTGAATCAACGGTTCGCAAACTTGGAATATTCTCCCACGGGGAAACCAGCGTCAGTGTCCACAGGGATGAACCCATTTTCGACGGCCAATTCTCCAATCGATGCTACCAATCTGCTGTTCGTCAAGCCTTCCACAATTTTGCAGAGAAAGCTGAGCGTCAAGGACGCTACACCCACGGTGAAGACGAGCGCATGACCGAACAATGGTCGAGGATTATCATGCACCTTCCATACGCTTTCCAAGCGAAGCGCATGTTCCCTGACATCTTCCGTCACGATCGAGAAGATACCGAGATGTGGGCTGCTGTAGCAGAGAAAATTGGTCCCATGCCCGCCTTCCACGATTCAGAAGATCCACAAATTATCGAGATTTGGGAGAAAGCAATGGATGGATACCGCCGCTCCATCTCGAAAACAACAGAGTACATTGATTTCCATCAGAGCCGAATCGAGAAGGGTCAACGAGCAAGCAGTCTGATTGGCAACCAGTACACTGGTTCGATTTTCCTCGCACTCATGTCGACGTTCGAGTCAGATTTCGAAGAAAACTGCAACCTCGACAACACGTTGTTCGGATTGTGTGGTTATGGTTCGGGCGCCAAAGCAAAGGTGTTTGAAGGCAAAGTGAGCCCTCGCTGGCGAGAGGTTGTCTCTCGTTGGCATTTGTTCGAACGATTGGCTGGTCGCATGGCGATTGATCACGTGACCTACGAGAACTTACACAAAGGCCTCCAAGATGAAAGCGTCGTCACACCCCAAGGTGAATTCGCTTTGGTTGAAATCGGCGATGAAGGCGTTGACGAAGGTGCACGCCGCTACCGTTGGATTGGCGCTTGAACTCAGAAGTCGAGCACGACTTTGCCGCAATCGCCAGCAATGGCCAGTTCGACTGCTTCAGGAAATGCATCGATGCTCATGCGGTGAGTGAGCACTCGCTCCACATCAATGGCACCTCGTTCCAACAGCGCGTGCATTGTGTCCCATGTCGACCACATCTTCCGCCCATTGATGCCTTTGAGGTGGAGGTATCGGAACACGACGTCGTTCATGGGAACTTCTGGTGTTGGGTTTCCGTACACCGAAAGCACGTTGACATATCCACCCATTCGAGTGCTGTGAATTGTGTTTGCAAGCGCTTGTGGAGAGCCTGAGAACTCACAGGAATTATCCACGCCTCGACCATCAGTCGCATTGAGAATTTCAGCTACGACATCATGGTCCTTGCCTAACACCAGATCAGCGCCAAGGGATTTGGCTAAGTCCATTCTGTATTCATTGTCCCAATCCACAGCGATCACCTTGCTTGCACCCATTGCTTTTGCAGCATTGACAGCAAACAAGCCGATTGGCCCAAGTCCGTGAATCGCAACCGTTGCGCCTTCGATTGGACCACCAGTGAGGGTGTGAATCGCATTACCAAGTGGATCTTGGATGGAGGCATGACCGGGGTCAAGTCCGGCAGGAATCCTTCGAGCGTTGATTGCTGGGGCAACAAAATAGGGGCCAAATGCACCGTTGATATGAACGCCAAAAATAGAACCATTTTCACAAATGTGGGCGTTTCCTTCGACGCACCTCGGGCATTCCCAACAGGCAAAGTGGCACTCAATGGCCACAAAATCGCCGACAGAAGGCTCGGACACGCCCTCGCCTACAGCGACGACTTCACCGCATGTTTCATGGCCTGTGATGGTGCCCAGAGGAACGTTTTCTCTGCTCCATTGGTCCCACTTCCAAATGTGAATGTCCGTGCCACACACAGAGGTTGAGTGCGTTTTAACAAGCACTTCCCCATGTGAAGGCAATGGAACTGGATGTTCCTGTTTGGTGAAACCACCTGCTTCATCGATGGTTTTGGTCCAAGCCATCATGGTGTTCGGAATGGTCTCCATGCGCTCCCTCTTCGGGATGTTCAGCGAACCTACCTATTCATTCTTCGCTCATCATGGCAAGAACATAATCACTCGAAGGTTGAGGTATGTTGATATGGGAGGCGCGACGGCCTAAAAGCCCGTTGATGTGCATGAAGTACGTTGTTGTTAGCGGAGGCGTCCTGTCCGGATTGGGCAAAGGAGTAACAGCAAGCAGCATCGGCGTTTTGCTGAAAAGCGCTGGCCTGAGAGTCACTTCCATCAAGATTGATCCATATTTGAACAGCGATGCCGGGACAATGTCGCCGTTTGAACACGGGGAAGTTTTCGTTTTGGACGACGGTGGCGAAGTCGATTTGGACCTCGGCAATTACGAGCGATTTTTGGACATCAACCTCGGAAAAAATAACAACCTCACGACTGGGAAAATCTACTCGAAGGTCATCGAGGCAGAACGGAGGGGCGATTACCTCGGAAAAACAGTCCAAGTGATTCCTCATGTGACGGATGCGGTTCAAGAGTGGATCGAAGATGTCGCACACCAACCAGCAGATGGCAGCGGAGAAATCCCAGATGCATGCATCATAGAGCTCGGTGGCACAGTCGGTGACATCGAATCTTCGCCGTACATTGAAGCCCTGCGTCAATTCCAATTCCGTGTTGGAAGGGAAAATGTGACCTTCGTTCACGTCTCTCTTGTGCCCGTGATGGGCCCTGTTGGCGAACAGAAAACCAAACCTACCCAGCACACCGTCAAGGAACTACGAGGTCTTGGAATCACGCCAGACATCCTTGTCTGCCGCTCCACTTCACCGCTTTCTGTTGAAACCCGCGAAAAACTTGCAGCTTTCTGCCACGTATCCCCCCAAGCCGTCATGTCCACGCACGATGTGCCGAACATCTATCACGTGCCCTTGATGCTTCAGGAGCAAGGTCTATGCGAAATCCTTGGCGTAGATCACCGTGCAACCGACCTGCTCAAAGATTGGAAAACAATGGCTCACCACCTCGATACCCTTACCGAAGCAGTTCACATCGGAATGGTTGGCAAGTACACCAATCTCTCAGATGCCTATCTCTCGGTCATCAAGAGTCTTCAACACGCTGCAATGGCCGTTGACAGAAAATTGGTCATCGATTGGATTGAAGCGAGTCATCTTGAGTCTGACTGGGGCAACGAAGAGGAGAAAAAATCTGCATGGGACTTGCTGAAGAAGGCCGACGGTGTTCTGGTTCCTGGCGGCTTTGGTGACCGAGGCGTGGAAGGTAAAATCGCTGCAGCACAGTACGCTCGGACCACTCAAACCCCTTACCTCGGTATTTGCCTTGGACTTCAAGTGGCAACCATTGAATTCTGCCGAAACGTGCTCAACTTAGAGGGTGCAAATTCAACTGAATTTGACGAAAATGCGCCAACAGCAGCCGTTGTGTTCATGCCAGAAATTTCTAAGACGCACCTTGGAGGCACGATGCGCCTCGGTACCAGACCGACGCTTTGGCAAGTCGATGAATGCAAAATTCGAACCCTCTATGGCAAAGGGGAAGCGGTTGACGAGCGCCACCGCCATCGATACGAAGTCAACCCTGATTTGATTGAGCGAATCGAGGCTGAAGGCTTGGTGTTTGTCGGTAAAGACGAGACAGGGCAACGCTGTGAAATCTTCGAGTTGACGGACCACCCATACTACGTTGGAGTTCAGTATCACCCTGAATTCAAGAGCCGACCCGGACGTCCAAGTCCACCTTTCTTGGGCTTGCTCAAAGCCTCAACTGGACAGCTTTGAAGG
>JGI26119J46589_1000166_pt1 | contig 15078 bp, 18 predicted proteins | sample AOAMet_54_BLW_10_2_FD_46589 | JGI IMG/M metagenome (IMG submission 46589)
TTAAAACTGATCAAATTCCTTTTCCCGAAGTAACGTCAATTAAAAATATTTTAAATTGGATTAGAGAAATTAAAGGAGATTCTTTCNCAAGTGAATCAGAATATTTAGAATTATGGAAAAGGCACAGCTTATCTGATTTTAGTTTAGAACGAACTATTACAAGAGGAGAGTTTTCAGTTTTAGTAGATAAAATAATTGACCCCTTTTCAAATGTTAATGTTGATTATTACGGTAATATAATCTACTAGTTAAATGATTAGAAAAGCAACAAAAGATGATTTACACAGAATAATTGAAATAACAAAAGCTTGTGCTGTTTTTATGATTTCAAATAAAATATTTCAGTGGAACGAGCACTATCCAAATATTGAAACTTTTGAGAAAGATGTTTTAAGTCAAAATTTGTATGTCCTTGAAATAAAAAATAAATTGATTGGTTGTTTAGTGATTTCTAACAAAATGGATGAGTTTTATTCAAAAGTAAAATGGTTAACCCCCAACCAAAATAATATTTATTTACATAGACTTGCTATTGACCCTGAATTTCAGAAAAAAGGATATGCAAAGCAGCTAATGACTTTTTCTTTNNAATATGCAAAAACAAAAAACATCAACTCTATTAGNCTAGACACTTTTAGTGGGAATCCGTTTAACAATATATTTTATTCTAACTTAGGATTCAAAAAATTAGGTAAAATATATTTTAGAAAACAAAGTGATAAACCTTTTTATTGCTTTGAGAAGGTAATGTAAAGGAATCTTTTACTTTTGTATAAAATTAAAATTAATGAACAAGATTAGAATTACTAAACAATTTAATTTTGAAACAGGACATGCATTGTATGGATATGATGGAGCGTGTAGAAATGTGCATGGACATAGTTATAAGCTTTTTGTTACAGTTATCGGTTCTCCTAATGAAGATTCTGGTAACGTTAAATATGGAATGGTAATCGATTTCAAAGATTTAAAAAAAATAGTAAAGGAAGAGGTTGTTGATGTTTTTGACCATGCAACAGTTTTTAATAAAAACACTCCACATAAAGAATTAGCAATGACTTTAAAAAATAGCGGACACAAAGTTATTTTGGCTGATTATCAACCAACATGCGAGCTGCTTATTATAGACTTTGCTCACAAAATTAAAAAACGTCTTCCACCATATATTTCGCTTCATTCACTTAAATTACAAGAAACAGAATCTTCATTTGCTAATTGGTATGAAAGTGATCAATAGTTTTATAAATATAGATTTACAGAAAGAAGAAAAAATATATTTTTCTTCTGATAATCATTTAGGGGCCCCAGATAACTCAAGTAGTTTAAAAAGAGAGAAAAGGTTTGTTAATTGGCTAGATTCAATAAAGCACGATGCAAAAGTTGTTTTTTTATTAGGAGATTTATTTGATTTTTGGTTTGAATATAAAAAAGTTGTTCCTAAAGGTTTTGTAAGGACTTTAGGTAAATTAGCAGAACTGTCTGACTCGGGTATTAAAATTTATTTCTTTGTCGGTAATCACGACTTATGGATGAATGGTTATTTTGAAGAAGAACTTAATATTACGGTTTTTCATAAACCGCAAAACTTTTCGATTTCTAACAAAAAATTTCTTATTGGGCATGGAGACGGTTTAGGTCCTGGTGACATTGGATTTAAAAGAATGAAAAAAGTTTTTTCCAATTCACTATGTAAATTTTTATTTAAATGGATTCATCCTGACATAGGTGTTAGTTTAGCCCAATATCTTTCAACAAAAAACAAACTTATTTCGGGGGTTGATGATCTTGAATATAAGGGGGATGATAATGAATGGCTTGTACAGTATGCAAAAAGAAAATTGACTCAAATTGAATATGATTATTTTATCTTTGGGCATAGACACATGCCTTTAGAGGTAAGTCTTAACAATAATGCTAAATATTTTAATCTTGGTGATTGGATTTCGTACTATTCTTACGCAGAGTTTGATGGTAATACAGTCGAATTAAAGTATTTTAAAAACCTTTCTGATAAATAATGATTGAAAAATCATCCGTAAGTTTAGAGCGTACTGTTCTAGTTGGAATTATTACTTTAAATCAACCAAAACACGTTCTGGAAGAATATTTGAATGAACTCAATTTTCTCACATATACAGCAGGAGGAACTGTAATAAAAAGATTCACACAGAAAATGAATTCCCCCGATCCTAAAACTTTTTTAGGCAAAGGTAAAATGGATGAATTATCGACATACATAAAAATACATGATATAAATTCTGTGATTTTTGATGATGAACTTAGCCCAGCTCAACAAGCAAATGTTGAAAAATTTTTGAAATGTAAAATTGTTGATAGAACGGGTCTTATACTTGACATTTTTGCTCAAAGAGCACAAACGAGTTATGCAAGAAATCAAGTTGAACTTGCACAATATCAATATATTTTACCCAGACTAAAAGGACTTTGGACACACCTAGAACGACAAAAGGGTGGTATTGGAATGAGAGGGCCTGGAGAAACTGAAATAGAGACAGATAGAAGAATTGTTCGCAACAAAATTAATTTACTTAAAAAAAAGCTTGTTACAATAGATAAGCAAATGTCTACTCAGAGAGGAAATAGAGGATCTTTGGTTAGAGTTGCTTTAGTAGGTTATACAAATGTTGGAAAATCAACATTAATGAATTCTATTTCAAAAGCAAAAGTATTTGCAGAGGATAAATTATTTGCTACTTTGGATACGACCGTTAGAAAAGTTGTTATTGAAAACATGCCCTTCTTGTTAACCGATACCGTAGGGTTTATAAGAAAACTACCAACCCAATTAGTAGATTCTTTTAAAAGTACGTTAACAGAAATAACAGAAGCAGATTTACTTGTTCATGTAGTTGATATTTCCCACTCAAATTTTAATGATCATATTGAATCTGTTAATTTGATCTTAAATGAAATAAACTCTAGTGACAAGCCCTTTATTATGGTGTTTAATAAAACGGACAAGTTTATGGAGAATAAAGAGTTAATTGAAGATGTTAATGATATGGATTATGAGAAAAACAGTATAGAAAGTTTAAAGAAAAGCTTAAGGAAAAAGTATGATAAAATATTTTTTATGTCTGCTTTAAACAAAGATGATATAAATAATTTTAGAAGAGATGTTTATAAAGAAATCAGGAAAATACATATTACCAGATTTCCTTATAACGCATTTTTATATCCTGATATTACTTAAGTCTAAATTACTCAAATCAATATTCAACCCAAGTCCAAGAACCTCTCTTACCTGAACTCTTTTAATTTCATTGTCATCATAAACAAATTGAAAAATTAAATTAGTTGAAATGTATTGATTTACTTTCATAACAAAATTGAATGTACAATCGAAATCTACATTTTGAGGACGATCTAAATAATCAGAATATAAGCTTAATCTATTTTCTAAAGACACATTTTCAAAAATCTCTGATTTATAATAAGCTCTAATGGAAGCTCCAAGTTCAAACCTGCTGTTCCCTCCCTTTTTAACTCCAAAGTAAGTTTGAGTTTCATTTAGATCTTCAGTAAAAACTCTGTTTACTAAAATTAATTTTCCAGTCATTGGAGCAACGTTTACCCAAAAATCCTTACTCTTTTTCCAATATAATCCCACCCCTAGTTGTAGTGTAGCAGGCGAAAAAAATCTAGATTTTTCGGTTCTATTAGGATTTCCATTTGAGTCTTTCCCAAATCTATAACCCTTAGCAAATTGAGTTTGAAAATTGAAAAAACTAGAATAACTCCATTTTCCGATTATATCATTATTAAATTTTTTTCCTAAAACTGAATTTACTTCAATTCTATCATCTGTTTTTTTTAAAAACTCACTTCCACTGATTTTATTTAATCCAAAATTGCTAATTAATTTGGTATCCCAATCCCAACCATTATCAGCATAATTAAAATTGTAATCAATTTTAAGAGTTCCAGATATACTACTTTGACCTCCTGAGGTCCAATTACTGAAACTAGATTGATTAACTAAAAAAACTGCATTTCCAGAATTTTTCCATTTAGATTCTATCTCATCTTGAGAAAATAAAGGGGTACTAATGAATAACAGGGCTAGTAATTGGATTATTTTAAGTTTCATTAAAATTTATTTGATGATTTGTAGATAGGTACAGACGAACAAGCTTCACCAAACATTATACTTTTAGCTTCTAACTGTAATTTTTCTAATAATACAGAGTATGCTAAAAGTGGAACCTTTTGATCTGAACATCCTTTAATAATAACAGGTTTTTCTTTAAATATTGAAAAATCAAAAGCATCAACTATTTCTGTAATTAATTTAACATTTAAAACTTCTTTTGATCCAATAACGTTTCTTACATTAAAAGTNTTCAGTTGTGAACTAATAAGTATATACGCCCAGTCAGGAACTATTGCATCATTTGAACATATTATATAAACTGCTTTGTTTTTATATTTTCTCCAGTCGAAATTTTTTACTTTTTCTCTAAAGTCTTTTTCTAAAAGAAATAACTCATCTTTCANCCAAGGCTTTATGTCAAATGAAACTCTTTCAATTTTTGGAAAGAAATGTTCCAAATCAATTGTCTCCAACTTACTATTAGCAACTCTATTTATTATTTCTTGGGACATTATAAAAATCCAAGTTCTAATTTAGCTTCTTCACTCATAAGATCTCTTGTCCAAGGAGGGTCAAAGGTAAGTTCAACTTTAGCTTCTGCTACTTCTTCGATAGACCTAACCTTATCTTCTACCTCTAAAGGAAGAGTTTCTGCTACAGGGCAATTAGGTGTTGTAAGGGTCATTAATACTTTAACATGATTATCTTCATTAACAAAAACATCATAGATCAAACCTAACTCATAAATATCAACAGGGATTTCAGGATCGTATATTGATTTAAGTACTTTTACAATTTTTTCTCCTAATTCGTTTGCGTCCATAATATTAGTTTTTATTAAATGCTAATGCATAATATTTAATTTGTTTAATCATTGATAAAAGACCATTTGCCCTAGTCGGGGATAGGTGCTCTTTCAATCCAATTTTATCAATAAATTCAAGGTTAGCTTCAATAATATTTTTTGGAGTTTGATTTGAGAAAACCCTTAATAATACTGCGGCAATTCCTTTTGTTATAATTGCTTCACTATCAGCTTTAAAAATCAATTTATCATCTTTTAGCTCAGCGTGAAGCCACAACTTACTTTGACATCCTTTTATTAAATTAGAATCAACTTTATTGCTTGGATCAATTAATTCAATTGACTTACCTAACTCAATCATATATTCATAACGTTGCATCCAATCTTCAAAAAGAGAGAATTCTTCAACGATTTCATTTTGAACTTCAATTATATTCATGTTGTTTCTATCTATATTAAAGATACAAATTAGCTTAACATTGCTACAGCTCTTTCTAATGATTTACAGAAATAATCAATTTCTTCTTTAGTATTATAAAAAGAGAATGAAGCTCTTACAGTACCAGAAATCCCAAAGTAATCCATTACTGGTTGTGCACAGTGCTGCCCTGTTCTTACAGCAATTCCAAATTTATCTAAGATTGTACCTATATCATATGAATGTAGTTCACCAATATTGAATGATATTACAGAAGTTTTATGTTTTGCTTCACCATACATCTTGAATCCTGGAATTTCTTTTAATTTATTTGTAGCGTAATTTAAAAGTTCAGTCTCATAAGATTCGATACTATCAAAGCCAAGATTGTTTAAATAATCTAATGCCATCCCAAAACCAATAGCACCAACAATATTTGGTGTACCAGCTTCAAATTTGTGAGGAAGATCGGCGTATGTAGTTTTTTCAAATGTCACCTCAGAAATCATTTCACCACCACCTTGGTATGGAGGCATTTTGTTTAGCCATTCTTTTTTACCAAACAACATTCCAATCCCAGTNGGACCACATAGTTTATGAGCTGAAGTTGTGTAAAAGTCAACATTTAATTCTTGTAGATCAGCTTTGATATGAGAACTGGCTTGAGCTCCATCAATTAAAACTGCAGCTCCAAATTCATGCGCTTTTGAAATTATTGATTTTATCGGATTAATTGTTCCCAAAGCATTAGACACGTGATTGACAAAAACTAATTTAGTTTTTTTAGAAAGCAGATTTAAAAAAGAATCGTAATTAAGTTCTCCTTTACTTGTTAAAGGAATTACTTTAATTTTTGCCCCATTTTTTTCACACATCATTTGCCACGGAACAATATTTGAATGATGTTCAAGTTCAGAAATTAAAATTTCATCATCTTTACTTAGCAGATTAGTGAAACCGTTTGCAACTAAATTTATTGAGTGTGTTGTTCCAGATGTTAAAATAATTTCATTTGAATCTTTAACATTAAAATGTTCTTGGATTTTTTTTCTAGCATCNTCGTATGCATCAGTAGCCTCTTGACTTATACTATGTACCCCACGATGAATGTTGGAATTATAATTTGAGTAATAATCTACAATACTATCAATAACTTTTGATGGTTTTTGACTTGTTGCAGCATTATCAAAATAAACAAGAGGATAGCCGTTTACTTTTCTTTTAAGTATTGGAAAATCTTCTCTTATTTTATTTACATCAAAAGCCATATTTAAAGATCAAACCCTAAGTCAACTCCAAGTTTGTTTGCAATTATTTTTTTAATTCTAGATTTAACAGATGGAATATTTACACTTTCAAGTACGTTATTTGCGAATGCAAATGTTAACAATGCTTTTGCTTCTTTTTTAGGGATTCCTCTAGCTCTTAAATAAAATAAAGCATCTTGATCTAGCTGTCCAATTGTACATCCATGCGAACATTTAACATCATCAGCAAAAATTTCTAACTGAGGTTTTGAGTTAATAGTGGACTTGTCTGTGAGTAAAATATTATTATTCTGTTGGAAAGCATTTGTTTTTTGAGCTATTTTGTCAACCACGATTTTACCATTAAACACACCAGTTGATTTTCCGGAGTATATGCCTTTATAATCTTGATGACTTTCACAGTTAGGATTTGCATGATCTACAAGTGTATGATGATCAACCAATTGATTTTCATCAATGATTGTTATTCCCTTCATGATCGAATCTATATATGATCCTTTTTGAAAAAAGTTAAGATTATTTCTTGTTAATTTCCCCCCAAACGAAAATGTGTGAACTTTAGCTACACTTTTTTTATGTTGAGATATGTATGTATTATCTACTAATGAAGAAGTTAAATTATCGTTTTGAATTTTATAATAATCTAAAAGAGCATCTTGATCAACAAAAATTTCAGTAACAGAATTGGTAAAAATCGGATTACTTGTTAAGCTTTGGTGAGTTTCTATTATTTCGGCTTGAGAATTTTTTTCTAAAACAATTAGATTTCTAGGTTGTAGCATTAAAGCAGCCTCATTGCCAGTTGCAAAGTGAATGACTTCAACGGGTTTTTCTAATATTTTATTTTTAGGAATATGAATATAAACTCCTTCTTTTGAAAAAGCAGTATTTAATAGAGATAAGGAATCTTTTTTGTTTACTGAAGAATCAAAATATTTGGATATTATTTCAGAATAAGCGGGTTTAGTTAATGCTGCAGAAAGTATACAAATATCAACTCCGTCATGACTGGTTTGAGAAAGAAACGGATCAAATAATCCATCTACAAAAACAAGTTTATACGTTTCTGTGTTATCGATAAAATAATTTTGAACGTTTTTAAATTCTAGTACATTTTTCTTTTTTGAAAAAACAGTGTAATCTTCTTTTAATACATTTTTTAGAGAAGTGTATTTCCAAGCTTCAAGCTTTTTGTTAGGGAATCCTAATTTTTCAAATTCTTTTATAGCTTCAGTTCTAATGTTATGAACAGGAGACTGAACATTAATATCTAGCTCAAATGCTAAAAATGACGAAACTAATTTATCTGCTAATGACATTATTATTTTATTTTATCCAATCGTATCCTTTTTCTTCCAGCTCGTGAGCCAAACTCTTATCACCAGATTTAACAATTTTACCCTCGTGTAAAACATGAACAAAATCAGGAATAATGTAATCCAGTAATCTTTGATAATGTGTAATAATTATTACTGCGTTATCTTTATTTTTAAGTTTATTAACTCCGTTAGCAACTATTTTTAAAGCATCGATATCAAGTCCTGAATCTGTTTCATCTAAAATAGAAAGACTAGGTTCTAGCATAGCCATTTGAAAAATTTCATTTCTCTTTTTTTCACCACCAGAAAACCCTTCATTTAATGATCTAGATAAAAATCTAGAATCAATTTCTAAAAGCTCTGCTTTTTCTCTAATTTTTTTAAGCATTTTATTGGCAGGCATTTCACTTTCATTTCTAGCTTTTAAATTTGAATTTATAGCTGTTTTGATGAAATTAGTAACAGTTACACCTGGAATTTCTATAGGATATTGAAACGACAGAAAAATTCCTTTGTGAGCTCTTTCTTCAGCCGCAAGCTCTATTATATTTTCGTTTTTAAAAACAATATCACCTTTGGTAACCTCATAATCTTCATTTCCAGCTATCACGGATGAAAGTGTGCTTTTCCCAGATCCGTTAGGTCCCATAATAGCATGAATTTCACCGGCTTTAACGTCTAGATTAATTCCATTTAAAATTGGCTTTCCTTCAACACTTACGTGTAAATTATCTATACTTAACATATTTTATTTTTTAATTATCCCACCGAACCTTCGAGTGAAATTTCTAATAATTTTTGTGCTTCAACGGCAAATTCCATTGGAAGCTTATTTAATACTTCTTTACTAAATCCATTTACAATTAATGCTATCGCTTTTTCGGTATCAATTCCTCTTTGGTTACAATAGAAAATTTGATCTTCACCTATTTTACTAGTTGAAGCCTCGTGTTCAACAATTGCAGTTTTATTTTTTGCCTCGATGTAAGGAAAAGTATGTGCACCACATTTATTACCCATTAGCAATGAATCACATTGAGAAAAATTTCTAGCATTTTCAGCTCTAGAATTTATTTGAACTAACCCTCTGTAGCTGTTTTGAGATTTCCCTGCAGAAATTCCTTTCGAAATGATTGTGCTTTTAGTGTTTTTACCTAAGTGTATCATTTTTGTTCCAGTATCAGCCTGTTGATAATTGTTAGTTACGGCAATTGAGTAAAACTCTCCAACACTATTGTCACCTTTTAAAATACAAGAAGGATATTTCCATGTAACTGCAGAGCCAGTCTCGACTTGTGTCCACGAAATTTTTGAATTAGTACCACAGATTCCTCTTTTGGTGACAAAATTGTAAACTCCACCTTTTCCGTTTTTATTTCCAGGAAACCAGTTTTGAACAGTTGAATACTTAATCTCTGAACCATCTAATGCGATTAACTCTACAACTGCAGCATGAAGTTGATTTTCATCTCTTGATGGAGCTGTGCAGCCTTCTAGATAACTTACGTAACTGTCTTTATCCGCAACAACAAGAGTTCTTTCAAATTGTCCTGTTCCTGCTTGATTTATTCTAAAGTATGTAGAAAGTTCCATTGGACATTTAACGCCCTTAGGGATGTAGCAAAAACTACCATCACTAAATACCGCACTGTTGAGCGCAGCATAGTAATTGTCTGTTCTTGGAATAACTGTTCCAATATATTTTTTAACGAGTTCAGGATGTTCTTTGATGGCCTCGGATATACTCATAAAAATAATTCCTTTTTCTCCTAAAGTCTTTTTAAAAGTGGTGGCAACCGATACTGAGTCAACTACAATATCCATTGCAACGTTATTCATTTTTTTTTGTTCATCTACTGAGATACCTAATTTTTTGTACATCGCCAATAAGTCAGGATCAACATCGTCAAGTGTTTTGTTAGGGTCTACAACAGTTGGAGCTGAGTAATAAGCAATTGCTTGAAAGTCCGGTTTTTGATACTTTACATTTGCCCAATCTGGCTCCTCCATATTTTTCCAAACTTTGTAAGCTTCTAGCCTCCACTCTGTCATCCATTCAGGCTCTTCTTTTTTCTTTGAAATTGCTCTAACAATAGATTCGTCTAGTCCAACAGGAAATGTTTCAGAATCTATATCCGTGTAAAAACCATATTCGTATTCCTTAGTTTCTAATTCTTTTTTTAATTCCTCTTCTGTATAAGCCATATTATAAGTTTATAATGAAAAACTTTCGCCACATCCACACGTTCTATTCGCGTTGGGATTGTTAAAAACAAAACCCTTACCATTTAATCCACCAGAGAATTCAAGTGTTGTTCCAATTAGATATAAAAAACTTTTTTTATCTACAATAATTTTAACTCCGTTATCTTCATAAATTTTATCGTCTTCATTCGTTTTGTTGTCAAAATTTAGATCGTACGATAATCCCGAACAGCCTCCACTTTTAACACCAACTCTAACGTAATCCTCGTTGTAGCTGAAGCCATCAGCTTTCATAAGCTTAATTACTTCAGTTTTTGCCTGTTGTGAAACTTTAATCATTTTAATTAATCTAAATATTTTGCAAATATAATCTATTTATGTTTTTTAACCTCAATATTTATCTAGATTACCCCATTTAGTTTGTTTGAGATAAGATTCAATAATAATGCCAATTAAATTATATTTGCAAAAAAAATAAATTGGAAAAAGAAAAGAAAAACAACGATTTAACCTCCATTTCTGAACTAGGAGAATTTAGGTTGATTGAAGAAATCACTAAAACATTTGAAATTATAAATGATTCAACTGATTTAGGAATTGGAGATGATGCAGCAGTTTTAGATTTTAAAGGAGATAAAGTATTGGTTTCTACTGACATGTTAGTAGAAGGAGTTCATTTCGATCTAGCCTACACACCTTTAAAACATTTGGGTTACAAATCTGTTATTTCAAATCTTTCTGATATTTATGCTATGAATGGCATTTGTACTCAAATAACAGTAAGTATTGCCCTTTCAAATAGATTTACTCTTGAATCAGTTGAAGAACTTTATTTAGGTATTCGCGCAGCTTGTAAAAAATTCAAAATTGATCTTGTTGGTGGAGACACTACTAGTTCTAATAAGGGTCTTATAATCAGCATTTCAGCTATTGGCCGTTCTGTAAATAAAACAATAACTAAAAGAACTGGAGCTAAAGAAAATGATCTTTTGGTTGTTTCGGGAGATTTAGGAAGTGCCTATATGGGTTTACAAATATTAAAACGAGAAAATGAGGTTTTTAAAGTTAATCCTAAAAATCAACCTGATCTTTCAGCTTATGCTTATCTTTTACAAAGACAATTAAAACCTGAAGCAAGAAAAGATGTTATTGACTTCCTTTCTGCAAACAATATTGTTCCAACTTCAATGATAGACATAAGCGATGGTCTTTCTTCCGAAATTCTACACATATGTAAAAATTCAAATGTTGGTTGTAATGTTTATGAAGAGAAAATTCCAGTTAGTGAGGAGTTAAAAGCCGCATGCGATGAATTTAAATTACACCCAACAACGGTTGCAATGAGTGGCGGTGAAGATTATGAATTATTATTTACCATCAATCAAAAAGATTATGATAAAATTAAAAACAGTAACGATNTAACTGTAATTGGNCATATAACTAGTAAAACAAAAGAGGCAAACCTTATAACAAAAGCAGAACAAGAAGTGCCTATTACTGCTCAAGGATGGAAATCTTTTTAGACTCTGTTAATATCAAGTTAAATCCTTTTAANAAATAAGATAATAATGTACTTTTGGCCTCCTAATAATTAATTTATGAGCAGTGTTTTTTTAATAAAAGCTTTACAACTTATTTTAAGTTTAGCAATTCTTGTAGTTCTGCATGAGCTAGGACATTTTATTCCAGCCAAACTATTTAAAACTAAAGTTGAAAAGTTTTATTTGTTTTTTGATTGGCCATTTTCTTTGTTTAAGAAAAAAATTGGAGATACTGAATATGGAATTGGAGTTCTTCTAGGAGGTTACGTAAAGATTGCAGGAATGATTGATGAGAGTATGGATACGGAGCATTTAAATAAAGAGCCAGAACCATGGGAATTTAGATCTAAACCAGCATGGCAAAGATTAATTATAATGCTTGGCGGAATAGCAGTCAATATCTTTCTTGGCTTTGCAATTTACGCTATGGTTGCATTTGTTTGGGGTAAAACAGTTTTAACAAATGAGAATTTACCTAATGGATTTGAAGTAGCAGAAGTTATTAAACCTTATGGTTTTAAAGATGGGGANAAGATTCTTCANGTTAANGGNGAGGCTTTAGAAGATGCAAGAGACATCAACAAGTATTTGTTTTTAAGAGATGTTAGTGAAGTTAGTGTAGAGCATTTAAATGGAAATAAAGAAAATATTTCTATTCCAGATAATATTGGTACTATNATGTTTGAAAACGGAGCAATTAGAGCTTTTAACCCTTTTTGGGTTCCTGCAATTCTAGATTCAATAGTTCCTAATTCTCCAGCTTACAATTCAGGTTTTTTAAAAGGTGATAGAATTGTAAAAGTTAATGGAAATGATGTCGTTAAATGGGAAGAATTTACAGAACAGGTAAAAGCAAATACAACTCAAAATATTGATATTGATATAAAAAGAGGAAATGAAATAATTTCAAATACAGTAACATTAAATGATAACAATCAAATAGGTGTTTACGTTTTGGAACCAGGTAATTTAACTCCAACAACTTTAAAATACTCTTTTGTTGAAAGTATAAATGACGGATTTGACAGAGCCTACTGGGAGCTTTTAGATTATGTAGGTCAATTTAAATATATTTTCACCGAAAAAGGAGCATCTCAGTTAGGAGGTTTTGCAGCAATAGGTAATTTNTTTCCAGCAGAGTGGAATTGGAAAGATTTTTGGGAAACNACTGCACTTTTATCAATTATTCTAGCTTTTATGAATGCGTTACCTATTCCCGCTTTAGATGGAGGACATGTTATGTTTTTGATGTATGAAGTTGTTACTGGGTCTAAGCCTAACGATAAGTTTATGGAATATGCTCAGATTACTGGATTCTTTTTGTTAATGGCATTAGTTTTATATGCCAATGGAAATGATGTTGTTAGATTTTTATTTAATTAATTTTTGAATTAATTAATTTGACTACGTTAAAATATAAATTATATTTGCCCTCGCTAAATGCAAACTCCTCCTTAGCTCAGTTGGTTAGAGCATCTGACTGTTAATCAGAGGGTCCTAGGTTCGAGCCCTAGAGGGGGAGCAAGTAATACCGTTACACTACACATTCTAAACCTTCGAGAAATCGGAGGTTTTTTCTTTTCAGTACTTTAGAATGAACGTTATTTAAACTCACATTTAAACTTGAGTGTCCTGTAGCTTTACTAAAACGTTCTATAAAGAATGTATATATTTGTATTATGGATACTGATATTATTAAGTTAATTGCTATGACAGTTTTTGCTGTCATTATTTATTTTGCAAGACAATATGATAAAAAAAACGAATAATAGATTATGAAAAAACTAATTCTACTATTTCTGTTAATTCCACTTGTGTCTTTAGGGCAAAATGAAGATGTAAAAAAAAATGAAAAAGAAACTGATTTATCACTGAACGGGGTCGTTATAACAGGTTTAAAGCAAAAAATAAAAAAAAATAAAAGGAAAAAAACTAATGATATTAATTTATCAAAAAACGAATTACAAGAGCCTTATAATCCTTTTTTAGATTGTGATATAAATGATAGTTCTTGTTTTCAAAATTTAGTTAATCAGCACATATTAAATAATTTTCACTATCCACAATTAGCAAATTATTTTGACATTCAAGCTATGGTTAATGTAAGTTATACAATTGATAAAAATGGAGTTGTCAAAAATGTGAGCTCCAATGCTGCTCTAATTGGAGTTGCTTTTGAAGATGTTGATTCTAAGAAAATTATTTCAGATGCCTTCGAAAAAGCAGCAAATTCAATTATAGAAAGTCTTCCCAAAACAAATCCTTCAATTGTAGGCGGTATAGTTGTAGACAAAAAGTTCAGAACCCCTATTCTTTATAGATTAAGTGATGTAGAAAAAGGTTCTATGATTTCAATAAATATTAATAAAATTGATAATGGGTTGGATTTTCTTAGTAAACTAAACAAAGGCAATTCGATGATTTTAAGTCTAGTTCCTGTTTTCCCAGGGTGTGAGAAATTATCTGAAATTAAAAAAAGAGAATGTTTTCAAGATAAAATGAATCGACATATCGCTCAAAATTTTAGATACCCTGAAATTGCTCAGAAAAAGGGTATTCAAGGAAGAGTTATTATTCAATTTGTGGTTGGAAAAGATGGAAATGTTAGTGGAATAAAAACTCGTGGTCCTGACCCAATATTAGAAAAAGAAGCCGTACGAATCATATCGCTTCTTCCTAAAATAAAACCGGGAGAAATGGAAGGTCGTAAAGTAAGAGTTCCTTTTAGCACTGCAATTACCTTTAAATTACAATAACTAAACCAAAGGCATATCTTCTTCTTTTAATTCAGCAACTTCTAATCCACGTAAGTAGGTTAAACTATGATTTAAGCTAGTGCAAGCATACAAATAAAACCTACAAAGAATCCTAAACAAAAATAATAGACACTTAATTGTTTTCTACTAAACTTGTCAAAACCCTGTCCAAATTTGTACTTTTTCATCAACTGAATTTAAATATGTTAAAGAATATGTATGATAAAAAAACAATTAAAAAACTCCAAACAAGTTTTTCTTTTGTAGTTACATCATCCTTCCAACGAAGTAAATAATCTTTAAATGGATTTCTGATTTTCATAAACTATGATTTATTCTTGCCTCCAAATTCCTTTTTTGTATTTAGATTTTTTGCAGCTAAATGTGTCATATAGAAAAAGAAAATAACTAAAGGTAGCATAAGTAAGTCAGGAATAAATTCTGTATCATTAATTACACCACAATAAATGTCATATCCAAGCAATCCAAGAGAACCAAAGTAAAGTATTTGAGGTAGATACTTAACTGAATATATGTGTTTTTCTAATTTTTCCATAAACTTGTAAATGTTCTTATCCTATTACAACCATCATAAATAATGTGCCCAACGTAAAACCCATAGACATTCCAAAAAGAAATGTTTGGGTTTTAC
>JGI26119J46589_1000171_pt1 | contig 14602 bp, 6 predicted proteins | sample AOAMet_54_BLW_10_2_FD_46589 | JGI IMG/M metagenome (IMG submission 46589)
CTGCATTTGAACAATTAATAATGTGTAACAAGCTAGGAGTATAGCGATGGGTAGAATAATTAGAAAGACTAACTGTGATTCTTGTGGTTCATCTAATAATAAATGTGAATACGATGATGGGTCTACATGGTGTTTCACTCCAGACTGTGAGGGTAACAAGAAAGCATTTGCTAAGAAAGAAGAAAATACTGTTGTACCAATAAAGTCTTTACCCTTTGGTACATCAGCTGAACGTAATATATCTACTAAGATATGTGAGATGTTTGGTGTTACAAGAGAAGTATCCTCTGATGGAGGTACTAGTGCCGTATACTACCCTTACTATGAGAACAATGTAGTAGTAGGTAGTAAGAAAAGATTATTCCCTAAAGACTTTAGAGTAGAAGGAAGACTACCTCTTACTTTATTCGGTCAGAATATATTTGCTGGAGGTGGTAAGCGTATTGTTATTACTGAAGGTGAAGAAGATACTCTTGCTGTAGCAGAAGCATATAGTAAGTATAACACAGGTATAATCTATCCTGTAGTCTCTATACCTTCTGCATCTAACTTAAAAGCAGTAGTAGAGAACCGAGATTACCTTAGATCATTTGAAGAAGTTATACTATTCATAGATACAGATGAAGCAGGTGATATAGCGGTAGATAAACTAGCTAATGCTATTGGCTTTGATAAAGTAAAGGTAGCTAAGACACAACACAAAGATGCATCAGAAGCTTTAACTAACACAGGACATATGGCATTACTCAGAGGTATATGGGATGCACAACAATACAGTCCTCAAGGTATTATTACTGGTGAAGATCTGTGGAGTAAGTTAGTAGAATATAATGAGATAGAATCTTTACCTTACCCGGAGTGTTTCTCAGGGCTTAATGATAAGATTAAGGGTATGAGGCTAGGTGAAATAAGCTTATGGGTTTCTGGTACTGGTGCAGGTAAATCTACTATGCTAAGAGAAATAGTATTAGATATAATTGATAAGACTAATGAAAAGATAGGTATCATTGCACTCGAAGAAAGTCCCGCTGAAACTACTAGAAAGCTAGCTGGCATGGTTATAAACAAGAATCCAGCTGCAGATAAGATAGAGCTAGATGAACTAAGAGTAGGCTTCGATAAGTTTAAAGATAGAGTACTAGTGTTAGATCACTGTGGTTCTATGTCTAATGGTATTATATCTCAGCTAGAATACATGGCTTTATCTGGGTGTAAGTACTTGTTCATTGACCATATAACTATACTAGTATCTGAAGGCTCCGATGGGCTAACGGGTAACGAAGCTATAGATAANGTAATGAATGATCTACTAAGAATAACCAAGCAACATAACGTGTGGATAGGCCTAGTGTCTCACTTAAGAAAGATGGGTACAGCAGGTCANTCATTTGAAGAAGGTAGATTACCTACTGTAGATGATATACGTGGTTCTGGTTCTATCAAACAAATATCTCACGATATACTAGCCTTTGCTCGTAATATAACTGCAGAGAAAGAAGAAGAAAGAAACACAATCAGACTATCAGTATTAAAATCAAGATANACTGGTAAGACAGGTCCAGCAGGTACTTGTAAGTTTGATTATGAAACAGGCAGATTACACGATGGATTATACGATGATATGTTAGACGGCCTTAATATATAATTGAAGTCCATTATTAAAAGGGAATACCTAAATGGAAGATAACTTGAAAGACCCTCTAAATGAAGTGGTGGATTATCTAATAACAAAAGTTTCTAGTGTAAATATGAATAACCCTAAAGCAAATAAGGGTGCTCAGATTTTACGTACTATATCTAGCTTTAAAGAGAGCTTACCTAATATAGTACAAGTAGCTTTCGATAAGATGTCCTCTAACTTTACTAGAGAATATCCTGAACAACCTATAGGTCTAGCTAAAGTTACACAAGTAAGTACAGGTATTGGTGAACACGTATTCACTAGATACTTCAATGCTAAGTGTAGCTTTCATCAGTCAATAAGGACAGGTGACTTAGTGCTAGAAGCCTATGTACAATCAGGCTTTATTACAGTTAAAAGGGCAGAAGGCTTTGGCGCTTACAATGCTCAAGCACCTTATATGATTGAACCAACAGACCGTTGGGAAGAGATAGGTGAGTTTAAACTTATTGAGAGCAAAGGATTACTCGTATATACAGTAGATGTGATACCTGAAGCTATAAGTAATATAATGCAACCTAAGAATTACCCTTTAATAAAACGATGGGGTATATCAGCACCTCAAGAACAGAAAGATAAGTTTAATAATGTTTATATTGACTCATCTTTTGTTAGAGCAGCTAATAATCTACAACAAACCTCCTGGAAGATAAATCCAAAGGTATTAGATGTTCTTATAGATAAGATAGAAGATATACTACCTGAAGATACACCTATGTATAAAGATGCTATACCTAAATCAGTATTAAAGACTGCATATGAGAAGTATCAGAAGAACCCTTCTTCAGCTAACAAACAAGCGTATAATACTATAGCTAAAGAATGGGAAAAGACTTTAAGACCTCTACAAGTTAGAGCTAAACGTGCAGAGATTAAAACTACTTTAGGTAAAGCTAAACAACTAGCTGAGTGGCCTAGGTTTTATTCTTTAGTAGATCTAGATTACAGAGGTAGAGTATACTACAAAGAACCTTACATGAACTATCAAGGTAACGATATGGCTAGAGGGCTTATGTCCTTCAGTGAATCTAAATTAATTGATGGTGAAGGTAAGAGAGCTTTAGCTATACACACAGCTAACTCTTACAATGAGAAGTATGATGTAAATAAAATACCTAGCTGGGTAGAAGAAGACTATAATGATATGCTTATTAAAGAAGGTATAGATACTATAAGTGTAGATAAGTTTTCTCTTGAAGATAGAATAAACTGGTTTAATAATAACTGGGATCTGATAGAGAACACAGCTAACAATAGCATCTTACATAAGTGTGAGAAGCCAGTAGTGTTTCTAGCTTGCTGTATAGAGTGGTGTGATATAGCTGATATGGAAGATGCAGGTGAAATGCCAACATCAAGTATACCAGTAGCTATTGACGGTACATGTAATGGTTACCAACATTCAGCCGCACTATCTAGAGATAATAAGACAGGTAACTTAGTAGCACTACAAGACAGTGCAGTACCACATGACTTATATGTTAAGGTAGCTCAAAAGATAGTTGAGTTAGCCCCTGATTTCTTTGTAAACAGACCTATGTCTTATGCAGAGATACGTAAGTTAATCTCTAAGAGAGCTACAATGACAAGAGCTTATTCTGCAGGAGCACAAACAATAGCTGAATCAATGTATCTGATTGTGTACAGGCTGGCGCAGATGAACAGTATAATATAACTCAAATAGATTGTGATGAGTTAGCTCCACATATACTTAAGGCTATTGAACATGTGTGTCCTGGTTCTCAGACAACAATGAAGTTCCTACAAGACTTAGCGCAATGGGAGCTAGGTACTTTTGAGTATCAAGACCCTGATGGTAATAAGATATCTAACTCCACTATAAGTAAGTACAAGAAAGAAGCTCGTATAGCTAACAAAGAACAAAGAGCTAATCCTACTGTAGAAAACACACTAGTATTAAACAAGATTAACTCTAAGTTAGCTGAATGTAAACTAGTATTAGTTAAAGGATATGCAGGTGATGACATACGTTGGATGACTAAATCAGGCTTCCCTGTTATATACAAAGTTAATGCTACACGACAAGACACTTGTAAGTCTACCTTACGTGGTGTAATTGGTGGTGCATCTAAACAACCAGGGCGTATCAATCACGTAGCTAAGATATACTTAGATACAACAAACAGAAGAGAAGCTAGCGCAGGTATCTCTCCTAACTACATTCATTCACAAGATGCTACTCATATGGCACTAGTGATAGATAAATTCGGTATCAACTTCGGTGCAGTACATGATAGCTTTAGTTGCCATGCCTCTGATGTTGAATTATTAAAACAAATAACACAAGAAAAGTTCGTCGAAATGTACAGCGACGATAACCCCTTGGAATCAGTTAAGAAGTGTATAACACATAATAACTGCACTATAGAAGTACCAACACTAGGTGACTTAGATATATTCTCAGTCCTTGGTTCACGTAACTTCTTTTCATAGGTGAAACATGACAAAAGAAACTCACTACAATTGGTTTGCTTTGCGTGATCGGTACTTACTTAGTAAAAATAAAAAACCACTAATGACTGATACACGCTACTGTGAAATCGAAGGTATTGATCCTGATACTTATGCATATAACAGAGAAAAAATGCGTGAGTATTTTATTAGTAAACAAGACGATGCCAATAAAGGTGCAGAGCAGTATGATCTGTTCTTAGCACACAACGGTATATTAACAAAGGAAGATTAAAATGACAACAGCAATAGTTTTCGTAAGCATAGTGTCCCTATGTCCTATAATGACAATATTAGATGTAACGTGGTTATCAACATGAAAAGTTATAATAAAGATGCCCTAAGAGGTAAAGATATCGATGATAAAGAATGGCAATTAAGAATGGCTGAATCTGGAATTAGTATTCCTGATGANCTACTCTATACTAAAGAAGGCCCAAGGTATGTTATCAAAGAAATACGTAAAATGAATGAAGTAGAATTAACAAAACAATTAGACGGTAATGTAGGTTTAGCTAAAAGCCGTGCAAAAGAAATGCATGATGCTGCCCTAAGTCATTACGAAGAACTACTTAAAAAATAAAAAACGCCCCTAGAGAATTATCTCTGGGGGCATTTAAATTTTATTATAGTTCCCTTCCGTTACGGAAAGTACCTCTCATATACTTACTAACTTTCTTCATAGCATCAACAACATTACTTCTAGTAGCTTTAGCACTAGTTAATTCATTATTTTGTTTTCTACTTAAAGGATTATAAAAATAATTTGTATACCAGTTAAAAAACTTTTTAGTGTCTACTAAAAACGAATTGTCTTCTCTAATATTAGGTAAGTAATCAAAATTATATGTCTTACCTGACAATGAAGCAATAGTAAGACGAGTCCTATCTATAGGTGACCATATACCTTTCTGATTAGCTTCACGTAACATGTTAAGATTACTATCAATAGCTTGTACTTTATTTCTTTGTTGACCAGGTAATAACTTAACGTCATTATCTATACTAACTTCAGACAAACCCTTAAATATATCATCAAGATACTCTGTAATATGAGTATAATCAGAGTCATTACCTAATCTAATACTATCAGATTTCTTTATTAACTCATTAACTTTATCAGAAATAAGTCTTCTACTAGAGTTTACTTGTTTTCTAGGTAAGTTTTCTTCAAGTATATCAAATATTGCTTCATTCTGAAAAATATCTTGATATAAAAAAGAATCAGCAAAATCCATACCAATACTATCATGACCATCTATAACATTGTTATCTACTTTTCCAAAGCGAGATTCAAAAATCTCTAAGGCTCTAGATATCATAGCTCTCTCTGTATAATGACCTACTGCAGGACTAGCAGCCATAGCTTGAGCAGAATATACACTCGGCATATTAGCTTCATAGCTTACTTCTTTAGTACTGGGGTTTACTATCTTTCTAAAAGTAACTTCTTTACGATGACCAGGAGCATCTGAAAAGTATTCATCTTCTAATTTAAAAGAAGTTAAAATATCTCCTGACTTAGTACTCATAGTAACCTTAGAGTTAAATATAGGTTTTCTTACCGTTTGACCTATGCGATGAGTTGAGTTTCCATAACCATCAAACACCAAAGGTATATTTAACATACCTAAAGCAATACCCATTTTCTGCATATTAGCAGAATATGAAGGATTAGATAAACTACCTAAAGCTAAAGCCACTGACTCACGAAGACTCTCTTCTATACCTTCACTAGTAAGATTGTTAGCAACTTTAATTTGTTCAAGTCTATCTGAGGCTAAAGCTTCACCTTTAGATTGAGCTATCTCATCAGCATTTCTAATCATTTTATAAAACCTATCAATAGCAACCTTGGCAGCACCAGTAATTGCCATACCATAATCAACTACCATAGCAGGGTTTTTAATAAAGTCATCTGCAAGTTTAGCACCTTCATCAGAGTTAAACAAGTCTGTTAAAAGACCACCAATTTGTTTATCATAATCATTACCTAAATTTTCTTCTAACTCATAGACAATAGCTTCTGCTATCATTAATCTAGGGTTACCAAAAGGATATATAGAATCATTTAACATAGCAGTTCCCATGAAACCTACATTTTCACCTTGAGCTGCTTGATCTAAAAAGAAACCCATTCTGGAAACAGCCTGAACAGCTTTATACTCAGAATCGCTAAGTATAGCATTCCACCTACCACCTGAATTCATATCAGGAAAAACATTAAAGGTGTTAAGTACACTTTTAGCTTCACCTGCATCAACATATTTAGATAATGATTTTAACATTTGAAAAACTGCACCATGATGTTTAGGGTCTTCAGACATTCTTTTTAACCCGTTTGAAACACCATTCCAAATATCATTTGGCATATCTGCTAACTTATTAATATCTATAGTTGGAGACATTAATGGATTAAGTAATCTTTTTTCTGTATTACTAGGATCAGCTTCTAATAAAGGATTATTCATAGCTAAAAGACCGGTTCCTTGTTCTGCCCACTTTCTTAATACATTAGGTGTAAGGTTTCTAATAAGAACATCATCAGGAATAGATCCTCCTCCTTGCCCATCAACAATAGCCATTTCTCTAGCTATCATTAAAATGTATATTTGTTCTCTTCTAGCAGGACTAATTTTACCTCCTCTTTGTGCAAGAGAATATAAACTTTTTAAATCTTCAGGGCTAATTAAGTTTTGATCACCTTTAGTTTTTAAAAATAAACTTCTTGAAGTTTCTGAACTATATCCAGACAACAAACCTCTCATAACAGTAGAATTTTGTTCAGAGGAATTATAAGAATATACGTAATTCCTTTCAGAAGAAGGGTCTGTTTTAATACCTGGGCCTACTTTATGTCCATTAGGTAAAGCTGATTGTAATTGATAAGCGTTTACTGTTTGTTTAGCTATTGACTCTAATTTTCTAGAATTACTTTGAGCATAATCTGCTTGTATTTCTGGATCTTTTTCATTTGATATTTTATTCCAAGGTATTAAGTTATAAAAATTAGATATATGTTTATACATTTCCATTTCACGAGAGGAAATTTTAGCTAACTCAAGATTACCTGTAGCTAATGCTTCTTCTGCTTTTTTGTTTATATCTATACCTGTATTTAATAATATAACTTCAAAATTTAAAGCATCATTATCGTATTTTCTATAACCATTAGCTAATGTGTCAGTAAAATTAGTAAACATATTATTTTGTTTAGTCTTAGGTACAGTTCCTGTTGGTCGTCTAGTGTCTTTTTTAGCTACTAAAGCAAACTCACCAATAGCTCCAGTGCCACCTCCAGTAGCTGCAACTGCACCAATCTTTATAGGATTGGTATTAGCATAATCTCCGTAACTACGTATATTGTCAAACAAAGCCTTTTCTATAAATAAGGCCTCTACTTCAGGGCCTTTAGGATTTCCTTTACCATCTGTATTTTGATGTCTACCTATTGTAAAGTAATTTTTAGCTAAACCTGTTTCAATTAAACCTTTTCTAACTAATATATCTGAATTATTTTTTTGACCAGTAGCCTCTACATACCTACTATTGTGTAGATTGTCTAAGTATCTAGCAGCTGCAGATATTTCAATACCCACATTACCGTTTTCATCATGAAAAGCAGCACTACTTATTTCTACAGGTAAATCTTCTAACCCACCTTGGAATAAATCAAGTATCTCATTACCTGATGACACTTCTTTTTCTCTTCTTTTATTCATAAGAAGTTTACCAAAATCCATAAACGAATCTTCCATAAACAAGGAAGCTTGATTAGCGGTTACTCCATAAGTATTTTTAACATGATCTAAAAAATTTATATCATAAGGATTCTCATTAACATCTTTTTTAATATTAATCAAAATATTATTAGCAGAGTCACCTGTTGCTTTAACTGATTTTTTAAATTGATTAATATCTGGTAAACTAAATTTTTTATTTTTAAAAGCTAAATCTAAATCATTAGCATTTTCTAAATGTCTAGCTCTGTTATTTCTTCTAAAAATTCTAGCTTCTCTATTACGTTGTTCATCTTGTAATTTTTTTACAACTTCACTAGTAAACCTTTTACCTTCTGGACCTACTATCCTTTCGTTAGGGTCTACATCAAGACCTACTTTACCTATGTTTCTTGTAGGATTACCTGTTACTGCTACTCTATTTAATTCTTCAGGACCAGTAGGTGGTTGTACCAGTGGTTCAAAATTATTATCTAATAAAGTATTTTGTCTGGACTCAAATTCATTTAACTTAGATACTAAGTCAGGAGCTAATGCATTTTTAGATCGCATATCTTTTGCGGTATCTATATCTATAGCTTCATTCCAAACAGGTAGCATACCTTGTTTTTTATTTTGTTCATTTAAGTCATCAATAGCATTTGTTCCCTGGGGAGCTAATCCAGCTTCCGCCCCAGGTAAACTTGGGTCTATCTTTACATTAGAACTCAGATTAAATTTACTCATTTTATTCTCCTACTTTTCATATGGTGCCAAATGATTTTTTAATACATTATATATAGGCAATACATTTAATAATTGTCTTTCTTTATTTTTGTCATCTGTAATATAACCTTTACCTGCATCTAAAATAGAATCTAAAGTACCTATTGGTGTAGCTTCTTTTATAATAGAGTTAGTTATTGTTCTAGCAGGGCTACCTAGTAGTCCACCTAAACCTTCACCAATAACTGTTTGTTGTCTTCCGTATAAAGGAAAAACAGCATCGATAGGTCTTTGTGCAGTACCTACTAAACCTGAACCATAAAGCGCTCTCATTGCATCTTTAAAAGTCATAGGTTCATCATCATCTTCTTCATTTTTTCTTATAGCATCTTTGATAGCTACTGATAAGAAACCTAACGCTACCATACCAGCTATAGTCTGCATAGCATTTACAGAAGAAGAAGGCATACCATTTTTACCACCTAGATTTTTATATATTTCAGGAAGTAAATTAGCAGTAGCAGTAGAAGTATATCCTTGAAACATAGTAAACATTCTATAACGAGGATCAGAATAAAATGCAGGTCTGTTGTTTTTACGAGGTTGCATTACTGCCATATCAACAAATTTAAGTCTTGCTATATCTTTTTGACTAGCATAGTCTGCTTCCATTCTTTTAGCTATAAATTTAGAATCAGCAGATTCACTTATATTAGTATAATACTTATACATAATTAATAACTCAGGATCAACACCTAAATCTAAAAGTCTATTGTAAGATTCCATATAGTACTTATTAGGTTTAGCTCCAGATTCAGGTATGTGTAAAGCTCCTTGCGACGCCCAAGAATTTACAGCATCTTCAGCAATAGCTTCTCTAACTCCTCTTTGTATATTAGTCAAAGAGTTAAGTCCCGTATATTTAAAAAAGTTATTAATAAATATTTGTTGACTAGGACTATATTCTGCTCCCACACGAGATGCTGGGTTTTGTTGATCAGCTAAATAACCTAACCTTCTAAGATTTTCTCTATGAGCATACTCTTTCATAGGAATTATACCTCTAGAACCAGATGTTGCCATTTCATTCATTAAGGCTGTAAATTCTTTAGCAGTAAGAGTGGCCATTTTCCAAAAAGCTTTAGCTTTATTAGGGTTATTGTGGAATAATACAGTCATGCTTTCAGGTAATGAAGATACTGTAGCAAGAGTAAGCCCTGTTATTGTTGATAGTGTTGAAAAGGCATTCATAGAAACATTATAAGGTTTATTTCTTATAACATTATCTACACCTGCGAGTTGATTATGATACTTTTTTAACTCTTTTGCAATCCAAGCTCTTTCACTGGAGTCTATTTCACCATAAGATACAGCTTTATTTAAGTCTATAGCAGCTAATTTTCCGTTAGCACCTATGTACTCTCTGTTTATACCTTTTGCGGCAGCACTGTTTGCATTAGAACTAATATTAGTAAACAAGTTATCTTCTATAAAGTTTTTAAACTTAGGATTATTAACTATGTCTTTAAAAGCAGTAGGATCAAATTGTAAAGGTGCACCTAAGTTAATTAAGGGATCTGAAACATCTTCTGGATTAGCATATATCTCTGTATTAGAAAACATTTGAGATACTTTTTCTGCTTCTTCTTTACTTAATTTAGTTTCAGACATAAGTAAGTCTTCAAATTTAGTTTGATTCTTATAAATTTTAGAAGAACTAAAACCTCTATCTAACACATTAATTTCTTTACCTGCTTGATTACTTGCTTCGGTATTAGATTTATATACTTCTTCTATAAAATTTATTTCCCATGGTTTTATATCAAGTTTTGTATTTTTTAAAGCTTGCACTAAAGACAGTTTATTTCCAGCTTTAATCTGAGAATCTAATAAATTAAAAACAGATTTATACTTTTTTACAGTAGATGCATCACGAATATAGCTAGTGAAATCTTTAATATTTCTGAAAGGAGAATTACTTACCATAGTTTTATCGTCAAAAACAGATTTACCATCTATTTTAGCGGTGTTAAGTTGTTTCTGTTCTTCTAGATCACCACCTCTTCTACCTTTTCCAGTGTATATAGAAGCTAATCTACTCATTATAGCTCCGTTGTTTTTGAAGTTTCTAAAGATATAGTCTGTCTGTCCTCTCCAAGACTTGCTTCCAGCAGTATCTTTTATTCTATCAAACTTAGTACCATCTTTTGCCTTATCATAAGTATTAGCTAAGTCAAATATGTTTTCTAAATTAATATTAGGATCTTTTTTATCAGGTTTACTATTGAAAGGTGTATTTGTATTTCTTTCTCTTGCTTCTTTAGTGGAAAGAATTTTACCTTTATTTGAATTAGGCTTAGTAGAATTAGGCTTAGTAGAATCTTCATCCCAAGCTTTTATCATAGAAGCATCAGCACTGTTTCCTTCAGAAAAACCAGCAACAGCATTTCTTTGTTGATAATTTTCAGCAACACCACTACCAGCACTAAATACTCCACCAATACTAGCGCCTGCTACAAAGGCATTTGCTATCCTGTTTTTTATTTCTTCAGGAGATATCTTATTATTTTCTGCAAGAATAGCCATAGATTCTTGTAAAGATTCTGTTACACCCTCTGCTACAGAACCTGCACCTGCATATAAACCTACTGCTAAGGCTTTTTCTTTACTAGTCCTAACAGCTCTTTTAAGTTGAGATTCTGTTAGAGTAACAGCCTCATCTAATTTATTTTTAATGGCCTTACCTAATAGATCTTCTGCTTTTTTAGAACTAATACCCATTTGTTGTGCTAGTTCTTCTACTACTTCTTTTGCTTTTCCAGAACCTATAAGTGAATTTAATTTTTTACTAGTCATACCTTTAAAACCTATAAGATCTAAAGCACTTTGTATTATAGCAAAGCTTGCTGCTCTACCCATGTCTTTAGTTTCTTGTTCATCATAGTTAGATCCAGTATAATAAGCATAAGGTAATAGTAAAGAAGCACCAAAAGTAGGTACTGCTAATGCATAAGATAACATATTAGGTAGCATTACAGGTAAACTTTGAGCAATATTAACACTTACATAATCAGTAAACTTAACTATACCATCTAAAGTCCATTCACCTGTTTCTTGATCAAATGCAACTGTATTTCTTAAGGCGGGTAAATCTTTAATTTCATTTTTTAATTTTAAAGCATGAGCGTAACCTGCATTTTCTAAGCTATCTATATTTACTAACTCACCAATCATACCTGCAGCAGTAGAAAGACCAACAAAGCCACTCTTTTTACCTACAGCCCAAGCATCATCTAACTGCCAACCCTTTACAGTATTATTTAATTTTCTATCTAGATTTCTTATACTAACCCCAGAGTGATATCTTTTATCATAAAATCTTTCACTTGAAGCAGTAGGTTTTGTTTTAAATTCAGTACCCCAATTTTCTGAAGCTGCTTGTTTCCTGTAAGTATGTATAAGATCTAATAATACATCATCTTTAGTTTGTTTACCTTCAGCTAACCTTTGAGCTCTTTCTAAACCACCTTGGTTGTATATAGTTAGTTCGTCAGAGAAGTCGTTACCAGAAACTGCAAATCTATCAGGAGTAGATAATCCTGAAGCTAATAATCTTTTAGCATAACTTTGATCACTTTCATTTAATACATCACCTAGTGGTCTTCCAAAGTAACCTCTAGCTTCAGATTCACCTGTAATAAAATCAGGACCAAAGTTATCTATTTTTCTGGTAACAATATTATTAAAGCCTTCTTCCTTCATTATATTGTCAGATATTTCTTTTGATAAATCACCAGTGGTTTCACCTGGAATGTACTGTAAATCAGAAGAATAATGACCTACTTCTGGTGCATCTATTCCTTGAATTCTTACATTCTCTCCACCTTCATTCCTAACAGTATCAGTGTCTACCGAAAGTAACCCCGTATCTCCAACGGGGGTACCTTCTTTTTTAGGTATTATAACTCTGTCTTTTAACAATTCTTTTAATTCTGTTAGTTCTGACATATATACTTCTCCTTAAATATCTAATATACCTCTTAGGTATGTATAGAACTCACTAGTTTCTTTATCTGTAGCTGATTTTATTAATTTATATGCTTTAACATCTTTCTCTTCTTTAGACTTTTTTAAAGCATTAAAGTCTTCAATATAACCCATAAATTCATCTTTAACTTTTGATGGGTCACCACCAACCTTTCTAGTTATAGTGTCATATACTTCATCTCTTTTCTTGAAGGAAGTTTTACCATATATACCATCTTGACCCATGCTTCTAGCAACTATAGTTAATTCAGCATCTCTTAAGTAAGGTACTAAACTATTAACTGGTGATGTTAAAGAATCTCTTTTAGCTTTTTCTACTGCAGTTAAAATACTTTTATTTATTTCTGCAGAAGTTCTTACATCACCTGAATAATTTCTTTCGTTATAAAAGGTTTCAGCACTAGCAACCCAAAGAGGAGCAAGTCCTCTAATGTTTTCATACTTCTCACCACTAAGTGAATTTTTAACTGAAGTTTCATAAGAAGAACGATTGTCTCTAAACATTTTTACTATATCACCTGCAGTAAGTTTACCTGAAACTAAAGCTGCTGTAGGGTATATTGATTTTTGACTAGCAATAAAGTCTTCAAAATCTTGTTGAGGTACAGATATTAATTTACCGTTTTCAGTATACTCTATATATTGTTCTTTGCCATTAGGTGTTTCTATTTCTCTTCTAAATATAGCTATACCTGTGAGACCTGGTATTCCTTCCACAGAAAGTTTTTCAAATTCACCTGTATAAGTATTACCTTTAGGTTTATCTAAAAGATCATCTACTCCTGTTTCAACATAAGCAGTTGCTTGACTTCTAGTGTAACCTGCTTTAACTAAAGCTTCTATTTGTCTTTGATCTGCAGCATTTTTAACACTAGTTACACGGTTTCTTTCTTCTCTCTTAGCGGCAGAATCAAGGGTAACACCACCAGCCCATCGCATAGAGCCTGCGTGAGAAGCGCCTGTTGCTCTTGATGCTAAATAATAACCTAATGTTTTAATTAAATCATTACCTTCTAAACCAAAATAATCTTTAAGTAAACCTTCTATTTTATTTTTAGCTTCTGGAGGAGGTGGGGGTACATCCGCTATTGGATTACCTTGAGCATCTACAACTATACCATCTACAATCCTTAAACCAGTTTCACTAACTAAAGAAGAAGTACCTTTGTCATTATTAGTTAATTCTGGAGGGTAATACATCAAATCATTACCAGGGGTTGGAAATTGATCTTCAATGTTTACTACTTCTTTTATTTTAGATATATCTGAATTAACCAAATTTGCAGGTAGTTCACCTGCGTCTGCAGCACTAACAAAACCAGAAGTATATGCAGAATCACCTTGTGGATTGTATGTTTCTTCTAAAAGGTCTGTTCTTCTTAAAGCATCACCTTTTTTAACATCATTAATAATTCTGTTTTCTCTTGTATTTATTTGCCTTTCAGTCTCAGGTGCATTAACTCTATTATCTAAAGAATTAACAGCGTTAGAACTAAAGTTCATTGGACCATTTGCTTTAGGTAATGTTGTTTGTATTATATCATCATTGTCACCAACATAAGGAGGTAATGTTGTTTGTATTATCTCATCATTAGCATAAGCATAAGGAGGTAATGTTGTTTGTATTATCTCATCATTGTTATTAACATAAGGAGGTACAGAATAATTATTATTAACAGCATTAATGATAGCCATTTCTTGTAAATTTCTTCTATCTTCATCAATATTACTTGGTACTGTGTAAGGAGATAATTGTGTTTCTATTATTTCATCATTAGCATAAGCATAAGGAGGTAATGTTGTTTGTATTATTTTATCTTTTAATAATTTAGGAACAACTGCACCTGTACCATTTCTATATCCAGGTACACCTTTAGTACCGTTATTAAATCCTAGTTCAGGTATTTCCAAACCTTCAAAAGGAGGTACATTAATACGACTATCAGCAGTACTTGTA
>JGI26119J46589_1000174_pt1 | contig 14483 bp, 13 predicted proteins | sample AOAMet_54_BLW_10_2_FD_46589 | JGI IMG/M metagenome (IMG submission 46589)
CATAAAACGCATGCGCCGCTGTGCCCAGAAAAAACAGCCCCTCGCCGCGCTCAAGACTAAGCGCCAGAAGGTTGGAAAGCTCGCCTCTGAACACAACAATCAAGGCGCCCCACGCGCCAAGCAGCAAAGACAGCAGCAGCGGCCACCCTGCACGCTTGGCAAAAAACGCACGGTCCAAGCAGATTGCAATGAAGGGCATCAACGTGAAAATGCTTGAAGTCGCTACCGGCGTTGCAGTTTCCAGCGCCTCGAACATAAAAATAAAATAAAAGGAAAAGCTGCCCCCCAATAGAAGGTAGCGCCACAAAAGACAAAAATCAGCGCTTCGAAACGCGCCACGCCAGGCTAAAAACGCGCCCAGTAGAACAGAGGCGAGCAAAAACCGCAGAAAAGTCAGCGCGATTGGATCGATCTGATAGGCGATCACTTGCCCGATCGGAAACGACCCGGCAACCAAAAGCGAAAACAAAACCATGCTCGCATGCGCGTATAAAGTGGTTTTGTGCAAATTTAACCTTCATTCCGTTTTCGCAGTAACTGCGGGCAGCATAGCCCAAATCAGCTTTGATTNTTCAATTTTTTTACCAATTGATAAAATTTTTATTATGTGCCACCATTCAGCACCCGTTAGACTTAAGGAAAGAGCAGCATGTCACACTCGCATTCTGAATCCGGCATTGCAACACATCGCCTCAGCGCGGAGGCCTATCACCAGAACTTTTCTGATCTGCATCCCGCTTTGGATGGGCACGAGGCGCTGGTGGCCGCAGATCGCTGTTATTTTTGCTATGACGCGCCCTGCATAACCGCTTGCCCCACCGATATTGATATTCCCCTATTCATTCGCCAAATCGCCACTGGCACAGCGGATGCAGCGGCGAAAACCATATTAACGCAAAATATCCTTGGGGGTATGTGCGCCCGAGTCTGCCCAACAGAAACGTTATGCGAAGAGGCCTGCGTGCGCGAAGCCGCAGAGGGAAAGCCGGTCGAGATCGGGCGTTTACAACGCTATGCGACAGACAGTCTGATGGATACAGGCACCCACCCGTTTAAGCGGGCCGCAGAAACTGGCAAAACAATCGCCGTGATTGGCGCTGGACCCGCCGGGTTGGCCTGCGCGCATCGCTTGGCGATGCATGGCCATAACGTTAGCCTGTTTGACGCCCAGCAAAAAGCCGGTGGTTTGAACGAATTTGGCATTGCCGCCTATAAATCGACCAATGATTTTGCGGCTGCCGAAGTGGATTGGTTGCTTCAAATCGGAGGCATTCAGCTGCATCTGGGCCAACGGCTTGGTCAAGAGCTACAATTACCGCAGCTGCTTGAGGATCATGACGCCGTTTTTTTGGGTATGGGGCTTGGCGGCGTGAACGCGCTTGGGCTGCCCTCAGAGCAGATTGACAACGTCGAAAATGCGGTCGAATTCATCCATGAATTACGCCAATCAGAGAACTTGGCCGCGCTTGAAATAGGCCGCAATATCGTGGTGATCGGGGGCGGAATGACCGCGGTGGATGCTTCGGTGCAGGCAAAACTGCTGGGGGCAGAGCATGTCCATCTGGTGTATCGACGGGGGCGCGCACAAATGAATGCCTCGCTGTATGAGCAGGATTTGGCGGCCACCAAAGGCGTGAATATTATCGCCAATGCAGAACCGGTCGCAGTGCATGGCAATGGCGCCGTGCGCGAAGTTGAATTCGCCTATACGCGAAGTTCAGAAAAGGGCCTTGAACGCACAGGTGAAACCTTTCGGCTGGCCGCAGATCAAGTATTCAAGGCAATTGGGCAAACTTTACATGACGCCCCGGCAGACCTAACACTTGAGGGGCGAAAAATCGCGGTTTCCCAAAATGGCCAAACCTCACATCCTAAAGTTTGGGCCGGAGGGGATTGCGCCGCGGGCGGCGATGATCTGACAGTGACCGCAGTGGCGCAAGGCCGCGATGCCGCCGAGAGCATTCATCAAACGCTTATGGGCTGACGCCCCGAGACGCCGCTTTTAACAGGCGGCAAGGAAAGGATATACACGATGGCAGACTTAACCAGCAATTTTATTGGCATCAAATCTCCCAACCCTTTCTGGCTGGCCTCAGCGCCACCGACGGATAAAGAATACAATGTCCGCCGGGCGTTTGAAGCCGGCTGGGGGGGCGTGGTTTGGAAAACCCTCGGCTCAGAGGGCCCTCCGATTGTGAATGTCAGCGGGCCGCGTTATGGCGCGATATGGGGCGCGGATCGCCGCCTTCTGGGCCTCAATAATATTGAACTGATCACCGACCGGCCTTTGGAAATCAATCTGCAAGAAATCAAATCGGTGAAACGCGATTATCCGGATCGCGCCCTGATCGTCTCGTTGATGGTGCCATGCGAGGAAGAAGCGTGGAAAGCCGTTTTGGCGCATGTCGAAGATACCGAAGCCGATGGGCTAGAGCTGAATTTTGGCTGTCCGCATGGTATGGCCGAGCGCGGTATGGGATCTGCCGTGGGCCAAGTACCCGAATATGTGGAAATGGTCACGCGCTGGGTCAAACAGCATAGCCGGATGCCCTGTATCGTAAAACTAACGCCAAATATTGCCGATATTTGCCAACCGGCGCAGGCCGCCATGCGCGGTGGCGCGGATGCGGTCAGTCTGATCAACACCATTACCTCGATCACAGGTGTGGATCTGGACGTCATGGCCCCAACCCCAACGATTGACGGCATGGGCACCCATGGTGGCTATTGCGGGCCTGCCGTGAANCCGATTGCGATGAATATGGTGGCGCAGATCGCCCGTCATGCAGATACCCAAGGCCTGCCAATTTCAGGGATTGGTGGGGTTACAACTTGGCGCGATGCGGCTGAATTTATGGCTTTGGGGGCGGGCAATGTACAAGTCTGCACGGCTGCAATGACCTATGGGTTCAAAATCGTGCAAGAGATGATTTCGGGCCTGTCTGAATGGATGGATGAAAAATCGTACACCGCGGTAGACGACTTCATCGGCAAAGCCGTTCCCCAAGTCACCGATTGGCAATATCTCAACCTCAATCATGTGACCAAAGCGCGGATCAACCAAGAAGATTGCATTCAATGCGGGCGCTGCTACGCGGCGTGCGAAGATACCAGCCATCAAGCGATATCGATGAGTGCCGATCGGGTGTTTGAGGTTAAGGATGATGAATGCGTGGCGTGTAATCTCTGTGTGAATGTTTGCCCTGTCGAAGATTGTATCACAATGGAAACGCTTCCCGTTGGCGCTTTGGATGAGCGAACCAACCGGGTGATCACACCAGAACCTTTGAATTGGACACAACATCCAAACAATCCAAGCGCGCAGGCGGCAGAGTAAAAGAATTACGGGGTCAGGAGTTTTTGAAACACCTGATCCAAAAAATCTTCTGACCCATCATGCGGTTGCGTGATATTAGAACCGCGCACCAAGCGAATCTGGGCTTCAAAATCGGCATAATGCTGGGTCAGCGCCCAAATCGAAAAAATCAAATGAAACGGATCCAACTGAGTGAGCTTGCCATCCTTCATCCAAGCTTGGATCACGGCGGCTTTTTCATCAACCAAATCTCGCAGATCCCCTTGTAAAAAAGCCTGCATACGCGGCGCACCTTGCACGATTTCATTGGCAAATAACCGGCTCTCACGGGGAAAGTCGCGCGACATTTGCAACTTATGGCGGATATAGCGCATCAATTCGGTTTTGGGATCGCCCTGCGGGTCAATCGCGCGCAGCGGATCCAGCCAGGTTTCCAAAAGCTGGCTCAGCAACGCCAAATGGATCGCTTCTTTGCCATCAAAATAATAGAGCACATTGGGTTTTGACAAGCCCGCCTGACGCGCGATTTGATCCAGTGTGGTGCCCCGAAACCCATAGGTTGAAAACACCTCGAGCGCTGCATCAAGAATGATCATGATATTGCGTTTTTGAATCCGCGTTTGCGGCTTTGAGGGAGAGGTTGTTTTGCTCATAAGCTCTGTTTGGGTGCCAAGCCGTTCCAAATCACCTCAAACACCGTCTCGCTGGCCGCCTCCCATTGCGCCTCGCTAAGCGGCGCATCCGCGTTCAAGGTTTCTATCTGATGCCCAAAATCAGCATAATGCTGCGTTGTCGCCCAAATCATATACATCACCCAACGCGGCTCCACCGATCGAATTTTTCCTGCTGCGATCCACGCTTGCACCCAACGCGGCTCCACCGATCGAATTTTTCCTGCTGCGATCCACGCTTGAATACTTTCGATGCGCCCATCCGTCCAGCTGCGCAACTGCGTTTCTAGAAAATCCTGAATTATAGGCGCGCCTTGCATCACCTCATTGGCCCAGACTTTTGATCCATAAGGATGCCGGCGGCTGATTTGCATCTTTTCATAAATATAGAGTTTTAACGCCTCTTTCGGTTCATCCGAATTTTCAAAACTACTGGCCGCTTGCAACCAGATCTCAAAAATTTTCTCAACGACACAGCGATATAGTTTTTCTTTTGAATCAAAATAATAATGCAGATTGGCTTTGGGAAGGCCCGCCTGATCCGCAATCATTTGCATGGTTGCGCCGCGAAATCCGTGCTGCGCAAAGATACGCTCGCCCGCTTCCAGAATCAGCCGTTCATTTTCCGCTCGAATATGCGCTTTTGCCGCTTTCAAAATAAGCACTTTCTTAATCTGGAGCCCAAGTCATTCGCTGCAAAAGAAACAATCTTGACTAGATGGTCAACCGTGTTACGCTCGAGTTTAACAGAGCAATCGCAAATTAAAAAGTCTGCGAATTACCAACCGATCGGGGCTTTGGCGCCAGCAAGCGTTTGTTTGAAACACGCCAAACGATACGCATGTTGCGCGACCTTGATCATAGATGTTCGAAACGGCTGTGATGTGCGAAACGCGCAGCATGGCAAAAGGAGGCACAGATGGCCGCACCCGGAGAAAACCTAAAGATCAATGGCGACCGGCTTTGGAACAGCCTGATGGATATGGCTGAAATTGGACCCGGGGTCGCGGGTGGTAATAATCGCCAGACCCTCACCGATGAAGATGGCGAGGGGCGCCATCTGTTTCAAAAATGGTGTGATGCAGCAGGCTGCAGCATGGGCGTGGATCAGATGGGAAATATGTTTGCCATGCGCCCCGGAACCGACCCCGATGCTTTGCCGGTCTATGTCGGCTCACATCTGGACACGCAGCCCACGGGCGGCAAATATGACGGGGTGTTAGGTGTTTTGGGCGGTTTAGAGATTATTCGAAGCCTCAATGATCTTGGCATTCGCACGAAACACCCGATCGTTGTTACCAATTTCACCAATGAAGAAGGCACCCGCTTTGCGCCGGCCATGCTGGCCTCGGGTGTATTTGCTGGTGTCCATACGCAAGACTGGGCCTATGCCCGCACCGATAGTGATGGCAAATCCTTCGGCGATGAGCTCACCCGCATCGGGTGGCGCGGTGAAGAAGCGGTGGGCGCGCGCAAAATGCATGCGTTTTTCGAATTGCATATCGAACAAGGGCCTATTTTAGAAGCCGAAGGCGTGGATATCGGCGTGGTTACGCATGGTCAGGGCCTGAGCTGGACGCAAGTGACCATTACCGGCAAAGACGCCCATACCGGCTCTACTCCAATGCCAATGCGCAAAAACGCCGGGCTTGGTATGGCGCGGGTCTTGAATTTGGTCGATGAGATCGCGCTGAGCCATGCCCCTGATGCCGTGGGGGCAGCGGGCCATATTGATGTGTTTCCCAATTCACGAAATGTGATCCCAGGGCAGGTTGTGTTTACAATCGATTTCCGCAGCCCCGATTTAACGGTCATCGAAGATATGGAAACCCGCCTGAAAACCGGAGCGCAGCAAATTTGCGATGATATGGGGCTTGAAGTGGCGTTTGAAAAAGTTGGNGGATTTGATCCGGTGGCCTTTGACGAGGNCTGCGTCAGCGCTGTGCGCAACGCCGCAGAGCGCTTGGGCTATAGCCACAGGAATATCATTTCGGGTGCCGGGCATGATGCCTGCTGGGTCAATCAAGTGGCCCCAACCGCTATGATCATGTGCCCCTGCGTCGATGGGCTCAGCCATAATGAAGCCGAAGATATATCAAAAGACTGGGCAACAGCGGGCACCGATGTGCTGTTTCATGCGGTTGTCGAAACTGCCGTCATAACAGAGTAGCCGCGCGCAAAAGGAGAACCAAGATGAGCAAAGTGATCAAAGGCGGAACCGTTTGCACGGCCGACCGCGCCTGGAAGGCGGATGTCCTTATCGAAGGCGAAACCATCAAACAAATCGGTGAAGATCTGGCCGGCGATGAATATATCGATGCAGCTGGCGCCTATGTGATTCCTGGCGGAATTGATCCGCATACGCATCTTGAAATGCCCTTCATGGGCACAACTGCCGCCGAAACCTTTGAAACGGGCACATGGGCCGCCGCCGTAGGCGGCACAACGATGGTGGTGGATTTCTGCCTGCCAGGGGCAGATGGCTCGATCAAAAACGCAATCAATGAATGGCACCGCAAATCCGCGCCTCAAATCTGTTCGGATGTAGGCTATCATATGGCGATCACCGGCTGGAATGAAGAGATCTTCAACGGGATGAAAGATGCGGTTGATATGGGGGTCAACTCGTTCAAACATTTCATGGCCTATAAAGGCGCCCTGATGATCGAAGATGATGAAATGTTTGCCAGCTTTAAACGCTGTAAGGAAATCGGAGCACTGCCGATGGTGCATGCCGAAAACGGTGATTTGGTGGCCGATATGCAGCAGCAAATGCTCGAGCAAGGTATAACAGGGCCCGAAGGCCATGCCTATTCCCGTCCGCCTGAATTCGAAGGTGAAGCCGCAAATCGCGCGATCACCATCGCGGATGCAGCCGGCGTGCCGCTTTATGTGGTGCATGTCAGCTGCGAGCAGGCCCATGAAGCGATCCGGCGGGCGCGCCAAAAAGGCATGCGCGTCTATGGCGAGCCGTTGGCACAATTCCTAACCTTGGATGAAAGCGAGTATTTCAAGGGTGATTGGATGCATTCGGCGCGGCGCGTGATGTCACCGCCATTTCGTAATAAAGAGCATCAGGCCAGCCTTTGGGCCGGCTTACAATCAGGCTCTTTACAAGTTGTGGCCACCGATCATGCCGCCTTTACGAGCGAACAAAAACTGATGGGCAAGGATAATTTCTGCTTGATTCCAAATGGCTCAAACGGGCTGGAAGAGCGTTTGGCGGTTCTATGGACGGAGGGCGTTGAAACCGGACGATTGACACCCAGCGAATTCGTGGCCGTCACCAGCACCAACATTGCAAAAATTCTGAATATCTATCCAAAGAAAGGTGCGATTGTAGAGGGTGCAGATGCCGATATTGTGGTTTGGGATCCAAAAATTTCCAAAACCATCAGCGTCTCAAACCATCATTCCATCTTGGATTATAATGTGTTTGAGGGCTTCAATGTCAGCGCCCAATCGCGCTTTACGATCAGCCGCGGCGATGTAATCTGGGCCTGGGGCCAAAACAGCCAACCCAATCCTGGCCGCGGCCGCTTCGTACCCCGCCCTGCCTTCCCAGATGCCAATGCGGCCTTAAGCAAATGGAAAGCCCTAACAGCCCCAAAACAAATCCATCGCGATCCAATGAATATTCCAGCCGGGATTTAAAAAGCGAGGAGAGCCCGTCGAAAGACCAGCGAAAGGACAATATGTTTTTGCCACAAGTAGAAACCCCCTAAAATGGCGCAGGAAATAGTGATCTCCGCCAAAGATTTATCCCTTACATTTGCAACGGGGGATGGTGCTGTTCATGCGCTGAAAAACGTGAGCCTTGATGTAAAAAAAGGGGAATTTGTCAGCTTTATTGGCCCATCAGGCTGCGGCAAAACCACGTTCTTGCGGGTAATGGCGGATCTCGAACAGCCTACTGGCGGCAACATCACCGTCAATGGCGTGTCGCCAAGCGCCGCGCGCCAAGCGCGCGCCTATGGCTATGTGTTTCAAGCCGCAGGCCTTTACCCTTGGCGCAGCATTGGCGGCAATATCCGCTTGCCGCTTGAAATCATGGGGTTTAGCAAAGCCGAACAGGCCGAGCGGGTAAAAAACGTGCTGGAACTGGTCGAACTGTCCGATTTTGAAAAGAAATTTCCATGGCAATTGTCAGGCGGGATGCAGCAGCGCGCCTCCATCGCCCGAGCCTTGGCTTTTGATGCCGATATCCTCTTGATGGATGAACCTTTCGGAGCGCTGGATGAAATCGTGCGGGACCATTTGAACGAGCAATTGCTCAAACTTTGGAAGCGCACGCATAAAACCATCGGATTTGTCACCCATTCGATTCCCGAAGCGGTGTATCTATCCACAAAAATCGTTGTCATGTCACCGCGCCCGGGGCGCATCACGGATGTGATCGAGAGCAGCCTGCCAGAGGAACGTCCGCTGAATATTCGCGATTCAGAAGAATTTATCGCGATCGCGCAACGGGTGCGCGAAGGCCTTCGCGCGGGGCATGACGCAGAATGACACAAAAGCTGCTGCCCATTCTAACGGTTATATTGGCTTTGCTGGCCGCTTGGTATGTGGCCGTGGTGCCGATGAATATAAAATCTGCTCTCACCACCGCCGAGCGCGCGGGAGCTGACGTGGTTCCGGCCGGTGCAAAAGAGCGGCGGGATCTCTCGGCTATTGGGCTTGTGGCGACGAATAGTTTCGCCATCGCGGCAACCTTTTCGCAAGACCGCCCGCGGCTTCCTGCGCCCCATCAAGTGGCCAGCGAGCTTTGGAAAACCACGGTTGAGAAAAAAATAACCTCGAAGCGAAGCCTGGTGTTTCATGCATGGATCACCCTGAGCGCTACCTTGCTTGGCTTTGCAATCGGCACCGGCATGGGTATTTTGCTTGCCGTGGGGATTGTGCATAGCCGGGCGATGGATATGAGTGTGATGCCTTGGGCAATCGCCTCGCAAACCATTCCGATTTTGGCCATTGCACCGATGATCATCGTGGTGCTGAATTCTATAGGCATCCAAGGCCTACTGCCGAAAGCCTTTATCAGCGCCTATCTGAGCTTTTTCCCCGTGGTCGTTGGAATGGTGAAAGGATTGCGCAGCCCTGATCGGATGCAGCTTGATTTGTTGAAGACCTATAACAGTTCTGCGCCTCAAAGCCTGCTGAAATTGCGCCTGCCCGCCTCGTTGCCTTATCTTTTTGCATCGCTAAAAATTGGAATTGCCGCCAGCTTGGTTGGGGCGATTGTTGGCGAATTGCCCACTGGCGCCGTGCGCGGCTTGGGGGCCCGCCTCTTGGCCGGATCCTATTATGGGCAGACCGTGCAAATCTGGTCGGCTTTGTTCATGGCCGCGATTGTAGCCGCCAGTTTGGTGGCGCTGGTTGGAGTGATTCAAAGACTCACGTTGAAAAAAATGGGAATGTCATGAGCATTGTTTTTTTCAGCATTGTGGTCTGGATCGCGGCTTGGACGCTCAATGTCAAATTGGCCAATGGCACCGCCTCCGGCACGCGATTGGTCAAAGTGATCGTACCAACGTTGTTTGGCCTGACCTTATTGCTGGTTTGGGAAATGCTGGTGCGCGGCCTCAACGTGCCTTTGGTGATTTTACCACCACCCTCCTTGGTGGTCGACACTATGGCAGATAATCTGGCAATTCTTTGGAAAGACTTTGTACAAACCTTTCTCAAAGGCGCTCTGCGCGGATATCTGATTGGCTGCAGCGCCGCGATTCTCACCGCATTTCTGGTGGACCGGTTTGATTTTTTAAGCCGAGGGCTGTTACCCGTGGGAAATTTTATCGCGGCGCTTCCAATCATTGGTACCGCGCCAATTTTAGTGATGTGGTTTGGCTTTGACTGGCAATCGAAAGCCGCAGTGGTGGTGGTCATGGTGTTTTTCCCAATGCTCGTGAACACCGTCGCCGGATTGCGCGAAACCACAGCCATGCAACGTGACTTAATGCACACATACGCCGCGCGCCCGGCGCAATCGTTTTTAAAATTGCGGCTACCCGCCGCGATGCCATTTATGTTTAACGGGTTAAAAATTTCAACCACGCTAGCGCTGATCGGCGCCATTGTTGCCGAGTTTTTCGGCTCACCCGTCGTGGGAATGGGGTTTCGAATTTCCGCCTCTGTCGGGCAATTGGCGCTTGATATGGTCTGGGCAGAAATCGTTGTCGCTGCGCTGGCGGGAAGCGCGTTTTATGGCGCCGTCGCAATAATAGAAAAGGGGGTCACCTTTTGGCACCCCTCGCAAAGAGGCTCGTAGCAGAGAAAATGATAAACGACCAAAACCAACTAGGAGAAAAACGATGAAAACCATTCTATCAAGTGCCCTGGCGCTGATGGCTGCAGCCGCAGCCACCACCGTGCAAGCCGCCGATGATGTGAAGCTGCAATTGCAATGGGTGACGCAGGCCCAATTTGCTGGCTACTACGTGGCGTTGGACAAAGGGTTTTACACAGCNGAAGACCTGAATGTCACAATTTTACCAGGTGGGCCCGACATCGCCCCCCCGCAAGTTCTGGCTGGCGGCGGCGCTGATGCGATGCTGAATTGGATGCCCTCTGCCTTGGCCGCGCGCGAAAAAGGCCTACCCGTGGTGAATATTGCCCAGCCCTTTAAAAGCTCAGGTTTGATGCTGACCTGCTGGAAAGATACAGGGATCAAAAGCCCCGCCGATTTCAAAGGCAAAACCATCGGTGTGTGGTTCTATGGCAATGAATACCCATTCTTAAGCTGGATGAGCCAGGAAGGTATTTCCACCGAGGGCGGCGATGATGGGGTTACCGTGTTGCGTCAAGGCTTCAACGTTGATCCGCTGTTGCAACGCCAAGCCGATTGCATTTCCACCATGACCTATAATGAATTTGGACAGGTTTTGGATGCCGGTGTGTCCGAAGATGAGCTGATCACATTCAAATATGAAGACCAGGGCGTGGCCACATTGGAGGATGGCATTTATGCGTTGGAAGACAATCTGCAAGACCCTGCTTTTGCGGATAAGATGGTGCGCTTCGTACGCGCTTCGATGAAGGGCTGGAAATACGCAGAAGCCAACCCGGCTGAAGCGGCAAATATCGTGCTGGACAATGATGAATCAGGCGCCCAAACCGAGGCACATCAAGTGCGCATGATGGGAGAAATTGCAAAACTCACCGCCGGCTCAAACGGCACGTTGGACCCCGCCGACTATGAGCGCACAGTCGCAACCTTGATGGCAGGCGGGTCAGATCCGGTGATCACCGCCAAACCAAGCGGTGCTTGGACGCACGCAATCACCGATAAAGCCCTTAAGTAAAACCTGAAAACACGCGGCCAGAAATGGCCATGCAAAGGTTTTTCACTTCGGCCAGCTGCGCAGTTCATAACGCAGCTGGCCATTTTTTATCACATATAACGGCCAAGCAAAGGGGGCAGCCGCACCGCGTATGATGCGCGTTCGTGCCTTCTCTTCTCGGGCGAATTTTACGCCTGCCCTGCGCCGATCAAGCATCTCAACACGCGCAGCTCTACAGTCCTGATCCCGCCGCCAGCGAAAAATTTTCATTTTTCTCATCCCGACANGTTTTCTGCCTTATTTTTGCTTTTTTCTTCTGTAAAGNTCAGTTTGAGAGGCGTCTATTTTAGCCTCGTTCTAGTATTTTTTTTGTTTTTTAGGGTGACCAGTTTGAGACATTACACACAATTAATTCATTTGCGCGCCATGATTAAAGATATGGAAAAGAATGAGGGTCTGCATACGCTTTCCCAAACCGAGCGCGATATCTTATATGCAGCAACCGACGTAGCCGGTGAAGATGGAGAGTTTGTGGCGCATGATCTTGCCCGCCATACTTTGGCGCGCGATATTTCGCACGCCACGTATCATCGTGCATTCAAATCGCTTTTGGGCAAAGGGTTTATGAAACCCGCTCGCGGTTTCAAAACAAGAAATTATGTTTTGCAGGAAGTGCGAGCACAAGGCTGATGGCTTGGGCTCTGCCCATGAGCTGCAAAAAGGCTTTGACGGCGGGCGATCAAGAATGAGGTTTTTTCAAAACAGGATAGGCCGGTTTTCGCCCAGAGCCGGCTTAAGCATAACGTTGGAGAAATTGCAGCATAATACAAAGCATTAGGTGATGGATGTGTTCAGCAAAAGCGCATTGAATTGGGAGGCGTACGAGTCGGTTAGCTTCATATTTGCGGAGGGTCTGAAACACTTTGGAGCACTGAGCACTGAGCACTGAGCACTGAGCACTGAGCACTGAGCACTGAGCACTGAGCACAATTTTACGACAGATCAGGCTGTGTAAGTACCCTTGGATCAAGTTTTGCTTTTTTTCGAACAATCGGACACCATGCTATAGCATGTGGTAACTGCAATTTATCCGGCGCATCCTCACGAAGAGCCCGTGATTTTCATTCAGAACTGCCTCAGAACACTGCATATACGCGGCGCCGACATCGACAATCCCAATAGGTTTTGGAACCGGCAGGATGTTGACTGGGTGCCAAAAGCGTTTAATCAGAAGCATTAGCAGTTTTAAGGCGCCCTGCGATTTACACAAACCGGTTGACGTAATTTTCCAAAACCTCTTGTCGCCCTGATTTCGGTTCTGGGTTGATACCCTCGTTCAAAACACGCGCGGTGATTTGATCAAAATCACTGGCCAGCATGTTTTGCGCCTCTTGCGTTTGCCAGTCCGCATAGCGCTGTTTCAAGGCCGTTTCCAATCCGCCATCTTCCAACATCGCCGCGGCGGCTTTNAAGCCGCGCGCACAAATATCCATCGCGCCGATATGGCCGGCCAGCAGGTCTTGAGCCGTTAGGGATTGGCGCCGTAATTTCGCGTCGAAATTCGTACCGCCCGTGCTGAAACCACCGCTTTTTAGTACATGATAATAGGCCAGCGCCACTTCGGGAACATTATTGGGGAATTGATCCGTATCCCAGCCCGACTGGTAATCATTGCGGTTCATATCGATCGACCCCAGCATGCCTTCGGCCGCCGCCACAGCCAACTCATGTTCGAAAGAATGCCCCGCAAGGATGGCATGGCCTTGCTCGAGATTGAGTTTCACCTCATTTTCAAGCCCGTATTTGCGCAAAAAACCGATACATGTGGCCGCATCATAATCATATTGATGTTTCGAGGGTTCTTGCGGTTTTGGTTCCACCAAAATGGTGCCTTTAAAACCAATTTTATGTTTGTAATCGACAACCATGTTCAAAAACCGCCCCATATGGTCCAGTTCTGCGCCCAAATCGGTGTTCAACAGGGTTTCATAACCTTCGCGCCCCCCCCACAAAACGTAGTTTTCTCCGCCAAGTTTATGCGTGGCATCGATGCAGGATTTGACCGTTGCCGCCGCAAAAGCGAACATATCAGGATCAGGATTGGTGGAAGCCCCGGCCATCCAGCGCCGATGGCTGAACATATTCGCGGTGCCCCAAAGCAGTTTCGGCCCCCCCGCTTGCATTTTAGCGCCAATATAATCGGTGATCTCGTTCAAACTTGCCAAATTATCGGCAAAATTGCCTTGATCAGGGCGAATATCCGCATCGTGAAAACAAAAATAGGGCTGCCCCAAAAGCGCAAACATATCAAAAGCGATATCGGCTTTCAGACGCGCATTTTCCATCGAATTTTGTGGGTGCCACGGCCGCTCAAACGTCGGGCCACCAAAGGGATCGCCGCCTTCCCAGGCAAAACTGTGCCAATAAGCAACCGCAAAGCGCAAGTGATCTTCCAGCCGCTTACCCAGCACCACTTCGTCGGGATTATAATGTCGAAACGCCATCGGGTTCGTGCTGTTCGAACCTTCATATTTTATGGGCGAAAACCCTTCAAAAAACGCATGTGTCATTGCAACTCCTTCACATATTCAAACCGGGTCGCNAAATGGCGATAGGCTTTTTCATATTCTGATTGTAGCGCCGCATTTGGCAGGATGCGGTGGGCAATTTCGGGTTTTGTCATCACCTGTTCAGGGGCCTGTGTGGTGATTCCCACGATGGCAAGGCGCGCCGCGCCAAGCGCCGCGCCAAACTCACCCGATTTGGGCAGGTCAAGCGGCACATTCAAAACGGTTGCCAGCGTTTGCAGCCAAAAATCAGACGCTGTGCCCCCGCCAATCGCCAGAAGGGATTGTGGATTCGCACCGGTTTTTCGCAACGCCTCAAGACAATCACGCAACGCAAAACTGACACCTTCCAAAACCGCTTGCGTCATATCCTGCTGAGAGGTGCGATGCCCAATCCCTGCAAAGCCTCCGCGGATTTGCGCATCATTATGCGGCGTACGCTCCCCCGAAAGATAGGGGTAAAATTTCACATCTGAAGGGCCTGTAAGCGTCTTACCCAAGGCCTGCGTCATCTTTGCAGGGCTGCAGCCCGTTATATTTGACAGCCAGTTCAAACTATCCGTGGCCGAAAGGATGACCCCCATCTGGTACCAGCGATCTGGCACCGCATGGCAAAATGTATGCACCGCCGAAGCCGGCAGAGGTGCGT
>JGI26119J46589_1000175_pt1 | contig 14411 bp, 10 predicted proteins | sample AOAMet_54_BLW_10_2_FD_46589 | JGI IMG/M metagenome (IMG submission 46589)
TCCCAGGAACCACTCGCAGAAAGTGCGCCGACCACGCCGTCGTAGTTGCCACCAATCACACCTGAGTAGGATCCTGCTGTGTAGGTGTTGCCGATTGTGGTCACAATAAAGACTTCATCCATTGAATTGATTCCAATGTCACTCACAGAATCGGTGTCGGTCGTACCGCCAGTGGCAGCCCAACTTGTGCCCAGAGAGGGTGTTGAATGGATTCTTCAACACAAAGGAGTCATGAGCACCTTGCGTAGCCGTAATCGACCAAGCACCGGATGGACCGGTACCTTGGAGGGTGCCATCATACAAACCGCCGAGGTAGAGATCACCGTTCATGCTGATTTCCATTGCCCCGACTTGTGTGTCTTGATTTGGGGTACCAAGACCAGTGAGGGTTTTGACAACCCCCGAGGAATCGTAGGTGACCAAGAATGTGTCACTGTTACCGGCTGGGATGTAGGAGTTTGTTCCGAAAATGAGGCTGCCAAAGGTGACCCCTGCAACGTAAATATCGCCTGTTGAGTCGACTTCAACGCCCTCAACAATTTGGTTCCCAACGCCACCGCCAGAGGATGCCCACTTGAGGATGCCCTGAACACCATCGATTTTCGCAAGGTACACTTCAGTGTCTGTCACATTGAACACAGAGCCACCGAAATCGGTTTCTCCTTGGTGCGTGCCTGTAACAATGACGTCGCCGTTCTGATCGATTGTCACGGCAGCGGGTTCACTGAATTCTTGAGAATTGTTGACCACTGTTTGGAAGGTATGAGCCCAAAGCCACTGCCCACTTGGATCGGCCATAGCGACGAATGTATCGGCGGAGCCGCTTGCGATGGTGATGGTTCCAAATTCGATTGCGCCGGTGTATGTACCAGTCACAACAATTTCGCCACCCATGCCAACGGCAAGGTCTGCGAAGATGGAGATTCCACCATTTCCAACAGGATTGTGGTTCGCACCAATCACATACTGGTATTGCCCGGAACTGTCGACAGCGCCGACATAGAATTCACTGCTGTACGGACTTGTTGGTGCCAAGGTCTTGGTTCCAAAGGTGAGCGTTTGGGCATTGCTTGTGTTCCAGCTGCCGCCAAAGGCATAGAATCCCGGAGAATATTCCAAGGCTTCAGCAAATTCTGCTCCGCTGGTTGTACCTCCGCCAACAAGCATCGGGTTGGAGGTGCTTGCACCGGATTGAATGCGTTGGATTGGATTCAATTCAGTCAATTCAACGACTTCATCATTGTCTGCTTCGTAAGCAGGATTTGAGATCGGTGCAAGAAGAGAAATCAACATCAATACGATGATCGAAGTTGCAGCAGTTCGGAGCATGACGGTTGCCATGCTCTCTCCTTGAGCCTAAAGGCAATGAAGGCTTCCATTGGCTGACCAAGGGAGTGAAACACCCCAAGGGGCGTTCAACTTCACTCGAGGTTGGTTTCAAGGGTGAGCAAATCACTGTCACCAGCATCGATGATGCTGATGGTGGAAACCGAGAATGGCTTACCACAGGCGATGCCGAGTTCACGGTTGACCATTGATGCACGGAACTTGGTCACTTCTGGGTGACGGGCGTGCAGGTCATCGGTAAATTCGGTTGGACAGTTCGCAGCTAGAATGATCAGTTTTGCTTCACCACGTGCACAAGCGTCGAGCGCTTGGCGTTGGCCAAATCGTAGGTTTCCAGTTGCAATTGCGTTTTTCAGTTGTCGGCTTAGATCCATATTTTTTTCCTCCATACTCCACTTTGTTTCTCATGGTTGGACAATCACTCAGGGATGTAGTACAGTTCAACACTGCCGGTTCCCAAGGAAATTGGTTGACCGACGATGATGTTCTCTGCAACACCAGTGAGGTAATCTCGCTCACCGATGATACCTGCCTTGAGCAAGTGGTTCACGGTGACTTCGAACGCAGCACGGGCCAAGATACTGTGCTTGGTTCCCGATACACCGTGTCGACCGATTGCACGAACTTCACCTTCTGAAGTCATGACGTCGGCGACCATCAACAAGTGACGCACATCGACTTCAAGTCGGGCGCCATCAAGAGTGGCTTGCAGTTCGTTGATGATGGCTTGTCGAGCGGCCTCAATACCAAGGAAATCGTAGATTTCGATGATGTTGTTGGTGTAGGTACGGGTGCGGTCGATGGTTTCGATTTCGCTCACACGGGTGAGGTTGGAACCGATGGTCGAGAGATAATACTCGCCCGTCTTGTCATCAAGTTGCACGTTGGCTCGCTCAATGTTAGGGATTCCCTTGAGTCGCATGTCACGAATCTTCTCTTCGAGTTGAAGCAGCATGGTGTAGGATGGCGGGTTCTCGGCCAACTCAGCAAGATCTTCTTCGGAGTGAACACCCGGGATGAGCGTCAATGTTCCTGGGTTCTTTTCCTTGTCAGGTTGGACAAGGAGGCGTGTTGCACGCTCGAGCTTGTCCTTGACTTCCAAACCGGTCATGTTCTTTTGCTTGAGGTTGCCCTTGTTGAGTTTGAGAACCAAACGGCGCTGTGCGACGTCAGTCTCGAGGGTTGCGATGTTGACCGTGGTGGTCACTTCGATGGCCGCTGCGAGTTTCTGAGCCTCTTTGGCGTCGTGCTTCTTTTCACCCAACAAGCAAATGGTCATGGTTGGCGTGTTTGGCACCTTTCGGGCGTCGACAATCTCGATAATACGAGGCAAACCTTGAGTTACGTTGACCGTTGCAACACCCGCATAGTGGAACGTACGCATGGTCATCTGTGTACCTGGTTCACCAATGGATTGTGCAGTGATAATACCGGCTGCTTCGTAAGGATCGATGCTTGCCTTGTCTAGAGCGACAACGGCTTCTTCGACGACCTTCTTTGCTTGAGGCTTGGTCAACTTATTCTTTCCACGAGCGTGGATGGCCACAGTAAGGTCGTGGTAGATTCTGTTGGTAAATCGAGTTGATCCGTTCGTTTCGACAGCTGCTTGGAGGGCCTTGAAGACAGGGTCTTCAGCCAACTCGTCCACATAGGTTGCGAGTTTTTGCTCTCCATCGTATGTGTCCATGTCTGCAGTGGTCTTTGCACGGGACAAACGGCCAGTGCGTCGCTTGAGACGAACTGAGGTTGTTGGTCCAGTGTTTTCACTGTTGGAGTCGCCGCCTTTCTTAGAAGCAGAGTCAATGGTTGCTTTGATGGTTGCAGCAGTTTCGGAGTCGGTTTCACACAGTTGTGCGATTTCGCCAGCAGCGAGGATCTTGACATCGTCCCACTTTTTGTCATCAGCAAGGGTGTGAGCATAGTTTTCTGCAATGCCCAAATCCATGAGCTTCTTCTTGGTTGCACTCTTTACGACCATCAGTTTTCACCTCCGTCAGTTTCGCCATGTTCAAGATCATCGGCGTCGATTCGAGCCATTGGTTCGTAGGAGTCACGAACGTCGACCGTTGCGCCTTCAGTTCCAAGAGCCTCATCGACGATGACGTCGATGTTGAACGGAGAACCGTGCACACCACGGGACGGGTCAATACCGTCTTCACCGTAGCTGAATTGAATGATCCGGTTTGCAGTGTTTCGAACCGACAACATGTTGTCATCGTACACCTTCAAATCGTCCATTGCGTTGATCAGCCGGCGTTGCATGTATCCGGACTTTGCAGTACGGACAGCAGTATCGACCAGGGATTCACGGCCTGAAACAGAGAGCATAAAGAACTCTGTTGGCTCGAGTCCACGCTTGAATGAACTGGAGATGAAACCACGGTCTGCGGCTTCACGTCCACCACGGCGGAAGTGAGGCAGGACACGTTCGTTGTATCCACGCTCAAGACGCTTTCCACGAACCTTTGCTTGTCCAATGGAACCAGCCATCATGTTCAGGTTGTCCATGGAACCACGGGCTCCAGAGATTGCCATGTTGACCGCTGCGTTGGTAGAACCGGACTTTGCGAGTTCATCCTTTGCGATGTCACCAGCTTCTTGCTTACCTTGGTCGAGGAGGACCATGATGTCTTCTTCGAGGGTTTCACGAGCGGTTCGACCAGGACGGGATTCGTAGCCACGGCCTTCTTTTCCGAACTTGTCGAGCGCAGCCCGAACAGCCACACCNGCATCGACGTTTGCCTTGATAATTGCCTCAAGCGCTTCTGTGCTGAGATCTTCGTCGTCAATACCGGTGGTAAATCCGAGCGAGGTACATGCTGCAATCGAGAGTCGAGTGAACTCATCGAGGAAACGAGCGCCTTCTTCAGGACCGTTGGTTTGAACGATGGCGTCGAGGAGACGACCGTCTTCTGCACCAATGGCACGCTTGTCGAGGGTTCCTTCGACCTTACCGTTCTTGACGACGACTTCGTCGTTCGATCGGCTTCGGAATCGCAGGTGGATGTTGTCAGGGATGATCAGCGAGATGATGTCTTGGCCACGGAAGCATTCCTTTCCATTTGCGTCCTTGACAATCTCTGGCAATTCGCCTTCCCAGTTGATGCTACCGAGCATTTCCAATCCATGCCGTCGGTTGATAAGAGTACCAGGACGGCTCAAGAGGTAAGCACCGGAGATGTGGTCGTGGATTCCACCAATCACCGCACCGCCGTAGCGAGGGGTGAGGATGTGTTCTTGGACACGCATCAAAATCTTAGCTTCAGCACGTGCTTCTTCTGATTGAATCACGTGGAGGTTCATTTCGTCACCGTCAAAGTCAGCGTTGTACGGGGTACAAACTGCAAGGTTAAACCGGAAGGTGTGACCCTGCATAACACGAACTTCGTGGACCATCATGGACATGCGGTGCAACGAAGGTTGTCGGTTGAAGATAGCAACGTCACCATCGATCAAGTGTCGCTCAACGAGCAAACCTGGCTTCGGGTTTCCATTTCGGTCAATGGTCGAAAGTCGGTCTTCGACACGCGTGGTGTCGCCCCACTCATCGGCTGGGCTGCCACAGTGTGGGCAGCTAACCTTGAGGTGTTCTGGGAGTGGTTCTGGGTGAGCCTTGTCGGCTTGTGCCAAATCCCACATCCATCGGTAGTGGAGCTTTGCGCCACCGTCATCTTCAGGAAGGCGATGACCGTCAAGGGTTTCGCCACGAAGGTTTGCGAGGGTTGCGTGATCGTCCACAATGTACGATGTTTCGGTGGTACCATCGGTTGCGATGGAAATCTGAGGCTTAATGACCAAACCAGGGAGGAAGTTTGGTGCAGGCAACACAGAGTGGATGTCGAGGCGACCAGTCGTCTCGTCGTTACACTCAGGGTTGTGGCATCGGAATCCAGCGTTGATCAATCGGCTTCGCTGATTGATACGGACACGTCGGCCGTCACCGCGGATGATGTAGTTCACACCAGGGTGAACATCAGGACCACGGAGGATCATTTGGCGCATTTGCTCTCGGTTTCGAGAGGTCACACGGATCGGGACGGTCAGTTCCTTTGCAATCTTGGTTGGCACACCAACTTCGTTCACGCCGAGGTATGGATCTGGGGAGATGACAGACCGAGCACAGAAGTTGACACGCTTACCGGACAAGTTGCTACGGAATCGTCCTTCCTTCCCCTTGAGTCGCTGAGTGAGCGTCTTGAGGGTTCGGCCGGAGCGGTGGCGTGCAGGTGGGATGCCTGAGGTTTGGTTGTCAAAGTAGGTTGTCACGTGGTATTGCAACAGTTCCCAAAGGTCTTCAACAATCAATTGAGGGGCACCAGAGTCACGGTTTTCACGGAGACGTTGGTTGATTCGCAGAACGTCGACGAGCTTGTGAGTCAAGTCGTCTTCCGAGCGGTCACCGCTGTCGAGGGTAATCGACGGACGAACGGTGATNGGAGGCACTGGAAGCACCTTCAATACAATCCATTCAGGTCGGTTTTGCTTGTCCATTCCGATGAAAATGAGGTGTTCGGATGGGATGCCGCTCAACCATTCACGGACGTCACGAGGGTTGAGCTTGCGCCATCCTTCGTCCTTACCGCTTTGGCCCTTTGCTTCCTTCTTTTCCTTGAAGGTCGTAGGCTTGTCGAGTGCAATCTTACCTTGTGCTTCACCACAGTGCATACAGACACCACGGCTTGAGTGAGTGGTGACCTTTTCGACTTCCTTGATGATCTTCGAGAATTCAGTGGAACCGACACCGTGCTTGATACGAATATCGTTGATACGGGTTCGGAAGTAATCTTGCTCAGAGAGTTCGGGGTTCGATGGGTGGGAACCGCTTTCCTTGTGGAGCAAAATCTCACTGCACTTGCTGCATGTTGCTTTGAGTGCCGTCTTGATGAGGTTCACGAAACCAATGTGCATGACTGGAAGTTCGAGTTGAATGTGACCGAAGTGGCCAGGGGATTCGTCGTACTTGCAGTTGTCTGTTGGNCAAACCAATCCAGGTTCGATAACACCCATGTGAGGGTCCATCAATCCTTGGCGGTACGCATGACCGTCGTCCTTGTAGGTGTCTGCTGTCTTTACTTCAACAGCGGACATCTTGCGNATTTCANTTGGGTCCATCAGGCCGAAGCGAATCTGTGCGATACGCTTTGGAATCATTGTATTTNTTTGGCTCATCGTCGGTCCTCCAGTTCGAGTCTCATGGCAACACCTAAACTCTTCATCTCATCCAAGAGCAGCTTGAATGCGTACGAGGTTTGCACCTTGTACACTTCAGCGCCGTCACCATGGATAGGGCTGACGTAGGTTCTTCGCTTTGGATCGTACCAAGCGATGTGTCCAGATTGAGCGCATACATACATGTCAATACCATCGGACTCGTCCAAGAGACGGTCCTTGATGACCATTGAAGCACCGTGAGCGATGAGGCAGTCACGTTCCATTTCACCGAATCGTAGACCACCTTGTCGTGCACGACCTTCGGTCGGTTGACGGGTGAGGATTTGAACACGGCCACGGGAACGGGCGTGAATCTTCGAAGACACCAAGTGGTGCAGTCGTTGGTAGTAAATGCAACCAACGAAGATGTCAGCTGGATAGACTTCACCGGTTTCACCGTTGATCATGGTTTCTCGGCCGCTGTGAGCCAATCCGTTTCGGACGAGGCCGTCACGAAGGCTGCCTTCCTTTTCTCCACGGAATGCAGTACCGTCGATTCGGCGTCCTTCGAGAGAACCAACCTTGCCACCAATCATTTCCAAGACGTGGGCCACGGTCATTCTTGATGGAATAGCGTGAGGGTTGATGATGAGGTCAGGCACGATACCATCAGCGGTGAACGGCATGTCTTCAGGATCAACAAGGCGTCCAATGACACCCTTTTGTCCGTGCCGAGATGCAAACTTGTCTCCAACTTCTGGAATCTTGTGGCTTCGAACCATGACACGAACCAAGCGGCCAGAGTCGAGCGACTCTGTCACGTAGACGTTGTCGACCCATCCTCGCTCGCCGTGGCGAACAAGCATGGAAGATTCACGTCGTTCTTGAGCGAGCAAGAACGCACCGCCAGCGGATTCTTCGAGGAACCGAGGTGGGCTGGTCTTACCGACCAAGACTTCGCCACCAACGAGTTCCTTCTCAGGCAATGGCAAACCATCTGCTTCGAGGTGTCGGTAGGCTTCTTCTGGCTTGAGTCCCTTCACTTCTTGGAGGGAGCTGCCTGGCTTTTCGATTTCTTCGACTTGACCACCAGGGAACCTTCGGCGTTCTGCGTTGTAGGTTCGGTTGAAGGTGGAGCGACCGAGACCGAGGTTGACTGAACCACGGTTCATGATGACTGCGTCTTGCATGTTGTAGCCGTGCAACGACATGATGGCGACGATGAAGTTCTGTCCACCTGGGCGCTCATCGAAGTGCGTCGTCTCCATTGCGTTGGTCCGAGTGATCGAACGGTGCGGGTAGTGGAGGATGTGAGCACGTGTGTCAGGTCGCATTCGGTAGTTTGCGCTTGGGAGACCCAAGGATTGCTTGACCATTGCTGTTCCACCAGTAACACGAGGTGTTGAGTTGTGTTCAGGGTATGGAATCAAGGCCGCACAGACACCGAGAACGAGTTGTGGGTCAATTTCACAGTGGGTGTGTTCTTCTGTGTAAAGCAAGTCAACCTTGATTTCGGCAATTTCCCACTCGCCATTAGGCATGCGGACACGAGCCTTGAGGTTCGCTTGAGTTGCACCTGGTTCACCGAGGTTGGTCCACTCGACGTTTTCGTTGGTAAGTGGTCGTCCAGCGAGCGGGCCGCTTTGGACAGTCTCTGGTAGGACGAACGGTCGAGGAGTGATGAGCAAGTCTTCTTCTTCTTCAGCATCGACCCATTCGACGATGCCTTCGTTGACGAGTTGCTTGAAGGTCATTTCACCAGCACGGAGCGCTTGCAAGTTTTCATTGGTCAAGCGTGGCGCACCGTCGTAAAGAATCAACAATGGTCGTAGAATACGTCCTTTGTCAGTGTTGATGAAGATATCCTTGTTCTCACGGTCGTATCGGATTGAAACTTCCGCAGGGATGGTTCCACGTCGGCGAGCGGACTTGAAGTGGCGAACCAAGTTCTTTCCGTTCTTGTGAATACCGTAAATGTCACCGTTGACGTGAACACGGTCACCCGAGGTCCAGTCGTCTGGTTCGAAGACATCCAATTCATCGAGTTGTTGTCGAACTTCGATTTCGCTGATGTGTTCGGAGATGTCGATCATTTGTGCTGCGTTCTTCACAAGACCACAGTTCTGACCTTCAGGGGTCTCGTTCGGGCACAAGCGGCCCCACTGTGTCGGGTGCAGGTCACGTGCTTCGAAGTGAGGTTGACTTCGAACAAGCGGCGAGGTAACACGGCGCATGTGCGACAGGGATGCAAGGTAGGTGGTTCGGTCGAGCAATTGGCTCACACCAGATCGGCCACCGACCCAGTTACCTGTTGCGAGTGCGTGCATAATCTTGGAAGTCAAGACGTCAGGTCGCAAGCAGGAGGTGATTTTCAGCTCTCGCTTGCGGTTGTGGTGACGCTCGAGTTGGTACTTGAGGTCACGAGCAAGTTGTCCAGAGGACACACGGAACAAATCTTCGACGAGGTCACCAGCGAGGCGAACACGCTTGTTTGCGTAGTGGTCCTTGTCGTTTGGCTCACGGTTGTGAGGGCCATTTCAAGGACTTGGCGGACAATTCGGCCAAGGAAGATAGCCTTCTTCTTTCGAGCGCCAGGTTGGTCGCCCAAGTGAGGAAGGAGTTCACGGTCGAGCAGTTGGTTGACTCGTTGCTCTCGGTATTCACGTTGTTGACCGGCTGCGAATTTCTTCTGCAACCATTCGTGAGCTTCGGTCATGGATTGAACCGAGTACTCTTCGTTGTCGTTGACTTCGTTGAGGTTTGCCACGATGTACTTGAACGTCTCAGTTGGTCCAGCAATAGCCTGGAACACTTCTTGGTCGTTCTCGATACCAAGTGCACGCATGAGGAGAACCACGGGGATAGCGGTTGTTCCAGCGGTGCTGATCTTGACCATGAGCATACCGTCACGTCGCTTCTCAACGTTGAGTGGCTTGCGCATACCGTCTTTCTGGGAGAAAATCTTAGCAACTTCGGTTCGCTTTGCGTATCGCTTGTTGATTTCAACAGTGACACGGTTTGGTGCGAGGTCTTCCATTGAGATGAGGACACGCTCGGTACCGTTGATGATGAAGTAGCCTCCAGGGTCAAGTGGGTCTTCGCCCTTCTTGCGCAGAAGATTGTCCCACAATGCGGAGTCTTCGGTGGAGGTNGTTGGGTAGAGTTGTCGGTCGCCTGCAATGTGCCCAGCGTGCAAGTTGCATCGCTTCGAACGGACCATAATTGGCATGCTACCGACTTGCACACCCTCTTCCTTTGGCGAGCGGATGCCGTTTCGGAAGATTTGGAAGTCGATGGTGACAGGTGACATGTAGGTCAACTTTCGCAAACGGCATTCCATAGGNGTGGATGGGTGTTCAGCACCGTTTGCTTCACGGATGGTTGGTTCGCCAAGTTGGATGTTCTTGAGGCGAATGGTGATGTCTTGGTCGACGACGTCGAGCTTGATGAAGCCGCCATCATCGTCGTCGATTTCCTCATCGGTTCCGACTCGGATGTTTCGGATGATCTTCTCCATTCGAGAGAGACTGTTATCGCCGGATGGAATGCAATCGTCATACGATGCAAGTTGGTGGTTGACAAGGCTGCGTTCTTTGAAAAATGATTGAATAATTTCCTGCATGATAATCCCTCCTCAGTTACCCTCCACAATCAAGCGGTAGGCTACGGATCGTCCGGCCGACGGGGATCGGCGAACGACTTTCAACACACGGTCTGCGATCCAACCGGCGGCGAGGGGTTTGTGTTCTGGGTCTGCAGCAAGACGAGCGTTGTCTGCTGATTCTTCTGTTTCCTTGATGACCTGAACCACTGGGTCGGTGATCAGAATCTTTGGGAGGAGTTCCTTAGCGAGGCGGTCTTCACCGGTCTCTTCGTCAGGTTGAACCATCTGCCAAGGAGCGAGTTCCTTGCTTTCGACTTCAAACTGCTCTTCTTCAGAGATGTTCGCTGCGCCAACCAATTCCTGGTGGGGGACCAGTTCGTGGTTAAGTGCGTTGAAACGGAGGGTGATTTCCGGACGGTCGAAGTCGTCAATAGCCTTCGAACGGATGGTGATTTTCTTGCTCTTCTTCGCTGCACGTCGGCGAGATCCTTGCTCAGCGATGATGGCCATTGTGCTAACGAATTGTTCGGAATCCTTGGATTCACCGAGGGTCGAAGCAATTTCGTCCGAGGACATGGCCTTGATATCGGTCATGTTTCGATCGGTAGCGAGTTTGTGTGCAAATTCCTCGGAGACGCCGAGTTCCATGAGTCGCTTCTTCGTTGCGCTTTTTACTACCATCCAAATTCCCCGCTCAGCCCTGCACTACGAGGCCAGTAGCTCAGTCAGGCGGGCCTGACGGGGTTCGAACCCGCGACCATCGGATTAAAAGTCCGACGCTCTACCTGACTGAGCTACAGGCCCAATATTGCACCTTGGGCTTTCTGCCCGACTTACCAACTGTTGATATAGGTTGCGGCGGCGTCCATTCGGCAGAAAATCGAGCACAGTCAGTGGATTAAGACGGAATTACACCTCGTAAAAACCTCGCACATGGTCGGGGTTGCACGGTTTTACTCAAGCGGATATCAATATAGCCTCCGTGCATCTCGGAGAAATTGGGGCAAGGCATGAAGGATGGCATCTTCGATTTGAGCGACTCCGAGGCCGAAATTTCTCGGCTCGAACGCCCGGCTTCCACGCGAAGTTGGACCACACCAGATGGTGCCATTTTGGAACTTCTTGTTCCAGCCACCGTTTACCCACCTCGAGAGGACACAGACCTGTTATGTCGGGCGCTTCGCTCAATCGGGCCAGGCAAAGGAAAGCGCCTCCTTGAAATCGGGTGTGGATCTGGCGCAGCCTCGTTGTACGCTTCGAGCCTTGGATACAACACCCGGGCGTGCGACATCAATCCTTACGCCGTTGCTGCAACCCGCAAGAACGCTGCTACATGGGGGTTCAGCATCGAAACTCACGAAGGTGGCCCGGGCCCATTTGCTGATGGCGAGGTCGCACAATGGGCCGGCAGTTCACCTCACGACATGATCATCTGGAACCTCCCCTACCTCTCCCATGAGGCTGCCCAAGGGGACGTGCTTGGACCACTGGAGGAAGCTGCGTTATTGGATACCGATCAAATCGGCCTAGTTTCGAGGCTCATGCGGCAAGTAAGGGAAAACCAACTCCTTGCTAAGAATGGCTTAATGTTGCTCCTTGTGAGCGGTAATGAGCGCGGGGTTGAAACGGAAAGCAAAGCGAATGGAAATGGCTTCGCTGCACGCTGTGTCGCAACCCACACTTTCGAAGATGGCGAAGAACTTCGAGTGGTTGCAGTTTGGCACCCCTATGCTCAAGCGGCCGTCCATGCGTTTGAATCAATTGATTCCACCAATCGTTTGGCGCTCGAAGAAGGAACCACTGAAGGTGATTTCTTTTCTGCCAAACAGCAGACTGCTGGCCGTGGCCGGCGTGGACGCACTTGGTCGAGCGAGGCGCAAAGTTTTGCAGGCTCATGGTTGCTTCGCACCGGAGCACCTGAACTTCCCCCCGGACTCTTGCAAATCATCGGCGGTTACGCCGTCATGAAGGCAAACCAATCGATTGGAGTCCCCGATGAGGCGATGGCCCTTAAATGGCCAAATGACGTNTTTATTCGCGATGGAATGAGCGCCGGGAAAGTGGCTGGCGTGTTGGTCGAGGGACGAAGCAAAGGNNCCAAAGCCAAAATCGTCATCGGCATTGGGGCTAATTTCGTACAAGAAAAAAGGGAGAACCGGCCCTTCCCAATCGCAGATTTATCCGAATGGATGCACCCTGAAGATGCAGGCACCTACACTTCTGTGATCCATGCCATAATCGCTTCTTATTTTGAGCGACGAAACGGCATCAAACCGACTGATCTCGAAAACCTCATTGTCAATCTTGAGCGTGCTTTGAAAGCGAGCGCACAAATCCTTGGAGAACCAATCTATAGAAATATTTCATGGACGATCGATGGCCTCACCGATGCTGGTAATTTACGCCTTGTGCACCCTCAACATGGAACAGAAATTATCGCAGATGGCGAAGACCTTATTTGGCCGTTAACGATGAAAGATTAACCTTCTAATTCAGCATCCAACACTTCATCGAATTCCATGTTTCTCTTGTAGATACCAAACGCAACGCAAGCAGCACCGATTGGGAAGGCGATGAAATCAATCATGGTGTTCCGGTTCACATCCACGAATGCTTCACCTTCACCGCTTTCATAGGTGACTGTGTAGGTGTAAAAACCACCTTCTGTTGCAGTGAATGTGTATTCAAAATCCTCCCCCTCAACTGGCGACCACGATTCATCGGCCACGGTCGATCCATCTTCTGAAAGAACAATGATGGTGATGCTGGCATTTTTACCTGGTGAAAGTTCGAACGTCAAGGTGTCCTCTTTGAGCATCGATGCCCCGCTTTCGAGGGTTGGTGATGCCTCATCGAGGGTCGTGCTCGCCGTCCAAGCGTGCATAATGATACCACCGATTAGAACACTCATGCCAATGAGCAAAAAAACATCGCTCATTTTCATGCTCGGAGCAGTGCCGCCACCAGCCATGATGCCCCGTGATGGTTTCGTTTGAAGAACGTAGTGGTCAGCGTCGCTTTGGAGGTCGAGCCAATACGAGCCGTTCCCTTACGAGGCGTATCTTACCGCTGGAAGTTAGGCTCTTTATGGAATAGTCACTCAGTGCCTCGGATGATTGGGCAAGCACTCGAACGGCTTCATACAGTTCGTGCGGCACCTCAAGAATGCCATACCCAACACCGCCAATTGCATCCGAGTCAACAGAGAGATGCTGTTCGGTTTGGACGGCCTGTTCGCTGCCGTGAGCGTGAAAATCCATCAGTCGGATCGGCTTTGCTTCGACCAAGTGGCCGAACGCGGTCTCGATTGATGTGTTCGCCTCGGTACGTGTTTGGACTGTCGAAGCAAAAGCAACACCTAACCATCGTCGTTTCCCCCTAAGAGCTTTCGACAACCGCTTGGCCATGCGTTCACGAAAACCTTCTCCTTCAAGAGATTTGAGCGTCATAACGGCCATAAAATGAAAACAAGATGGTTTCTGGTCTGTTCCGTGGAGACAGAGGAAGGCAATGCAGAAGCGGCTGCTGCCGATGCTGCTCGCTTGAATGAACTCGCATCTGTTGATGCATCCTTGTTAGGGCTCTTGGCCACGCTTCTATCGTTCAAAACCCTCCCTCATTTGCTTGGGCTTGTTGTCTTTTCGAGTGTGTTCTACGCTCTNGCGGATGGNTCTGCCGGCTTTGCAGCCGTTGGATTCACCTCCCTTGCCGTCGGCTACGCTGCCACGGCCGTCCTCTCCAACATCGAAGGTGTAAAATCGTGGACGCTCTTGCAACCTTGGGGCGAAAATCGGCCAACACTCCAGAAAAGATTGTTGTTGAGTTCTCGTATTCTGGCCCTGCCATTTGGATTGGCCATGGCGTTCGCTGTGGCCTTTGTTGCATTAACAACCGAGTCCGCTGCAGACTGGCTCGCATTGGGGCTTGCAGGATTGTTTGTCCTTTGGGCCGTTGCTCAAGGGCGTTCATTTGCTGGATGGGCGTCATCAATTGCAGCACGGAAGAGCCCTCAGCCCGCTCAAAAAACTGGCAAGGGGTACGTTGCCTTAGCCACACTTTTTGGCATTGTGATCGCCTTTGGAGCGGTATGCATTACGGCATATTCTTCGCTCCATGCAACAAGTTTCACCGTTCAGCCGAAGACAATTGACCTCGTTGTGTTCACAGGGATTGCCATTGCTGCATTTGCGCTCATGAACACCATCACATGGCGAGAGCGCAGCCTTGCAATGGCCGACAAAGCTCTACGAAGGTTCCATTTTCGATGGTCATTGCTGATTCACCTGTTTGTCACATGGCATTTGCTCAC
>JGI26119J46589_1000177_pt1 | contig 14307 bp, 20 predicted proteins | sample AOAMet_54_BLW_10_2_FD_46589 | JGI IMG/M metagenome (IMG submission 46589)
CCCAACACTTGATGCACTAGCTAAATAAGAAGCAACATCAGCATCATTATAACCCGCAGGTACAGTCGCCCAAGTTAAACCTCCAGAATTGCCCGATTGTGCTGATAAGAAGTAACCGTTAGTAGGCGAATTTGAAACTTTAAGATTGGCTTCATCAACCACATTATCAGATATTGTCAATGCACCAGAACCAGTGACTTCGCCAGTGTGGGTAGCATTTCCAATAGTGTTAGTTGCACCTGCAGCAACACCATCTAGTTTATCTTTTAATGTTGTTGTAAAATTCCTTTGAGTAAGTCCACCATCGCCCACTGTGTATGTAGTGTTAGCAGAAGACAGAACACCTGTACCGCTTATAGACAAGTTAGTCCCAACCTTAACACCACCAAGTACAGTGGCAGAAGATGTGGGTAANCTGTAAGCAGCAGATCCAGATATTGTACCNTCAGCTGCAATGGTTATATTAGACCCTGCAGTTAAAGATGATACCACATTAGCAGTATCTGTTACATCAGCACTGGCTTCGATGTTATCTAGTTTAGTGTANAGACTATCAGTAAAAGCGTTTGCCTCTGCCTGATAAGCTGTTTTAATTTCTGCACCAGTTTGGTCAGCAGTAGCACCAGTTTCAANACCTGAAAGTTTAGTATTCAATGCAGTTGTGTATGATGCAGTAGTGGCTGCAAGGATAGCGGAAAACGCTTGAACATTAGTNCCAATAACTAGCCCAAGGTTTGATCTAGCAGACACNGCATTGTCAAGATCATTTAAGTTATTTGCTANAAGAAGAGTACCTGCAAGTGATGCATAAGCCGCAACCCATGCAGATCCTGTGTAAACTTTCATTGCATCGTCGGTTGTATTGTAATACAAAGCGCCTGAGATTAAAGCATTACCATCGTTATCTACTGTTGGGTCAGAGGATTTAGCTCCTAGGTACCTATCGTCAAATGAATCTAATGCAGCAAGAGCAGCATCCTTAGCTGCTTCAGCAGTTGTTGCAGAAGACGCAGAAGAGTTCGCAGATGTGAGAGACTCCCCAGCCTTAGTAGTCGCAGTTGTTGCAGAAGCTGCTGCGTTTGTCTCAGCTGTCTCAGCATTTGTTTCAGCTGTCTGTGCGGCTGTCGCAGAAGATGCAGAGTTAGAGGCAGAAGTGGCTGCACTTGTAGCAGAAGCAGATGCTTCAGACGCCTTAGTTGTTGCTGTAGATGCAGAAGTTGCTGCACTTGTGGCAGAGGCAGATGCCTCAGATGCCTTGGTTGTCGCTGTGCTGGCTTGAGAAGAAGCCGTTGATGCAGATGTTGCTGCGTTAGTTTCAGAAGTGGCTGCAGAACTAGCAGAGTTAGCTGATGCAGTAGCTGAGTTGCTTGCATTAGTCTCNGAGATAGCCGCTGCATTCTTACTTGCCAAAGCGTTTGTCTCAGATGTAGATGCCTCAGATGCCTTAGTCGTAGCAGTTGATGCAGAGGTTGCTGCACTAGTGGCACTGTTTGAACTAGCAGTGGCACTTCCAGCTGCATTTGTTTCAGCTGTTTCAGCATTAGTTTCTGCTGTTTCAGCGTTTGTCTCAGCTGTCTCAGCTGCTGTTTTTGCTGTCTCAGCTGCTGTTTTTGCTGTCTCAGCTGCTGTTTTTGCTGTTGCTGAAGCTGTTGCTGAAAGAGCGGCGGCAGTAACTGAGTTACCTGCGCTCACAACGTCAGCATTTGTCAGTACAACGTCAGCGTTAGTTAAAACAACATCAGCAGCAGTAGCTACACGATCAAGTCCGGTTTGAACTTTATCTGCCTCAGCTAATACAACGTCAGCGTTAGTTGATACAACATCCGCATTAGTTGAAACAACATCAGCAGCAGTAGCTATACGATCAAGCCCTGTTTGTACTTTATCTGCTTCGGCCAGTACAACATCAGCATTAGTTAGAACAACATCTGCATGAGTCAATACCACGTCAGCGTTAGTGGCTATGCGATCAAGACCAGTCTGCACTTTGTCAGCCTCCGCTAACACCACGTCAGCATGAGTTAACACAACATCTGCATTAGTTAGAACAAGATTAGCGGCTGTGTCTATTGTATCTTGATTGGTTAGCACTAGGTCGGCTGCTACGGCTGCGCGATCAAGTCCGGTTTGCACTTTATCTGCCTCAGCTAATACAACGTCAGCGTTAGTTAATACAACATCGGCATTAGTTAAAGCAAGATCCGCGTTGGTTAAAACAACATCTGCATGAGTTAATACAACGTCAGCGTTAGTTAATACAACATCGGCAGCTGCATTATTTTCACTAACAAGAGCAGCTGCAGCAGAGTTAGCTGCTTGTAAAGCATTAGCTGCAGATTCACTTGTAGAACTTGTAGAGCCTTCACCTGAGTCAAAAGCTCCCCCATCATCAATTGGTTCGATTATGGTGTCTGAGTCTCTAAATCCCATAGTATCCTCCTAGAGTAAACCACTGTACGCGAATGACATTGAGAGATTACCGCCCCTGTTTCTTCGTGCTACTTCTTCTTTATTCAATCCCGATATTTCTTGATCGAAAAGAACCATGTATTTCTGTATTTCTTCAGTGTCATTTAAATAAATAGACACCTCTAATAATGCTCCAAATAAAATAACCCTTTCATTTTCATCTCTTAACCAGTTAGCTGCTAATTCCCCTACCCAATAGTTTGCATTTTGTGCAAGTCTCGCGTCAAATGCTGATTCTGTTTTATCTGCAGCGGCTGAATAAGTTGTAGCTACCCCTCCAATATCTAAGGTACCTAATCCGGATTTCCAGTTATTATAAGTACCCGAGTAGGTTGCATTAAGTGCAGGGAGCCTGCGATAGTAGTGCAACTCTATTGAATCTCCACGACTGAAATTACCATGTAGTTTTATAACATTTCCAATCCTAGTGAAAAAGTGATAATCCTTAGAGCTACTAAGACCATCATTGAATGTTCTCACATCTACCCTTTCATTGTACACAATACCTGGGTTTTTAGTAGCAGTGTCTGCATTCCTGATATACATAATTTCAATCATNTCAGTGGGTGAAGTCATAGACAACACTTGCCCACCACCCCAAAAAGAGCTTGGGGATATGTCTGGAGTAACACCAGCTACTCCTGCTGCAGTTATTTCATCTTGGGTACCATTAACATCATAAATTTTAGTTATCTCTAGAGGCGGCACACGTAGTGTTCTGTAAGCCTTATCTGCTGCATAATCTAAACAACGTGTCACCACTGAGTCAGGCAAAACAGAAACATCTCTGTTTGCCCAGGATCTAATCAACCCTGCGTTATCACCAGTGAAGTCACCAGATCCTACAAATTCTACGTATGTTGCCATCTTAAATCTCCTTAATAAGACATGAGGTGGGGGTAGTTTTGCTTGAATATAATCATGAATTTAGCCATCATGTCTTTATCCTTCATCGTTGCCGAATCATGCAAATCAATACCCCACTTGTTTTTTATTTCAATGGCTACGATATCAGGAACTGTAGCGAACTTTTTAAACCCTAAGTCTTTTTTATTAAACCCACTGTCTGAAAGATCACGATCCTTTNTAGCCTGCTCTAAAAAAGGTTTTTCATCNTGGTATACTTTCCAGTTACTAGATCCATCCTCATCACATTGGATAGTGCCTTTAATAGTGCCATTCTCTGTGCCAGGTGTTACATCCCAACGTGCCATGTCCTCTTCCTCTTATTAAGTTGCCATCTCTACNAAGCGACCAGACTTACCAATGTAACCTAAAGTTGGGTTAACGATAGTCACGTTACCTGTAGAGTGGATTAAAAATGCTTTATCTATTTGATAACCACTAGCCGAAGCTGCAGATGTTGTCCAAGCACATCGATCTGCTGGTAGATGAAGCACATCTCCGACCAAGTTATTTCCAAGTGTATTTGCTGGGATTGTCCCTTTGATTACCATCATGTTCTATACCTCCTAATAGAATAAAATAGGGAAGGAGAAATAATCTCCCTCCCCTTTTTGTAATTACTCTAGGCCGTAAATCGCGCCACAGCCTTTTGGATTCTTAACTTCCAAAGACCATTCTTCGACAAACATGCCAACAGTTGAGTCACCTTTCTGACCGACTTCAACTTCTTGCATTGGACGCAATGTCGCAATTGCAAACCACTGTGGATCATATACAAGAGCACATGAATCTGCAGCGTCAAACTGTGTTGTAGTTGCGTCAGTAGTTGTGTGTGCAAGGCCCATGATGTAGTTTGGAACTACCATCAAGTCACCAAAGTCTGACATGTAAACGTCTACCGATTGGCGAAGTTTACCATCTTCATCGATGTTGCGACGAACACCTGTATCTGCAACCATAAGGTCAGAGAAGTCACGGCGCAGTTTTGGGGATACCATGATACGAGTAGCGGAACCACCGTTCTCATAGATCTTTTGCATCACTGAGTCAATGTCTGTGAGAGCCAAAGCAGCTTTAGCCGCACCTGAAGCAACAGTAATAACTGCTGTACCAGCGTTAGTTGTTGATGGTGCTGTGAAAGCACCTTTAAACACACAAGTATCACCACTGTTTACGAATGACTGAAAACCACCAGTCTGACGAGCACCAGAAGTAGTTTGCTTGTTATATGTGTTTACAACATCAAACTCCATGTCACGGCGCATTTCTGTGCCACGCTTTTTCAGCTGATATGCATACTCATCGGCAACACCTGCTTGATCAATAGCACGGCGGCTACCTGATACTGAGATTGTTTTGCTGTTGATTTGAGTGTAGTTACCCAAACGTGTACGCATTGCGCCTACTGATGTAGAGGCTGCACCATCTCCGGAAGCAGGTGTAGAGCCAGCTGCCAAGAAATCTGCACCTTCAGCTACACGGGAGTTACCTGGAGCTGTAAGCTCATCAGTTTGCCACTCGTGGTAGATGTTAGTTGCTTTGGATTTACCAATTGAAGAGATAAAGGGAGTTTCATCTCGTGTGATCATGGAAATAAAATTCGCTAGATCTTCACGGTTTGATACGTCTTTACCTGTGCCTGTTGCTCCACGGGCTGTGGAGATATTACGACCACCTGTAGTTGCCATTTTATTAATCCTCCTAGGATATTATTTATTTAGAGAGTTGGAGGCATATTGACGAAGGAAGTCCATTTGGTCATCTTTAGATGNACCTTCTTTAAATGCACGAGCCTTCACCATTTTTTCTTTATCAGCTGCCTTTTTATTAGCAGCTGCTGGTTTCTTAGTTGGAACNTTTTTAGTTGGAACTTCTTTACGCTTTGCAGCGCCTTTTGTAATTCCATTCTTTAATCGACGATAATCATCAATGAATTTTACAACATTAGGATCCATCACCGTATTTAAAAGTTCATCTGCAATACCATTTTCAAGAGCAAAGTCTCGAATTTCAACTGCAACCTTTTCATTAAAGTCAGGGATCATTTGTGGTATTACTTCTTCAAAGTGTTTCATCTGAGATGCAAACTTTTCTTCTTGAAGTTTTGATTTCTGTTCTTCAACAGTTTTTAAAAGATTCTCACGAGTGTTACGTGCAGACCAGTATTTCTGCTGTGCCTGTTCACGTTGATCTTTAAGATCACTTAACTCATAAGTATCACCACTTTCCCTAGCTTCNTTGATTTTGGCTTCAACATCATGGTATTCNTTAGCCAGTTTTTGTTCATCCATTGTTAGCATTGCGTTAGTAGCATCTGATATTTTTGAAATTTCAGATAGCTTAGCAACACGTTCTTCTTCAATAGACTTACGTGCCTCTCCGAGTTCACGACCCTTCTTAGAGAGTGAAGCATCTGTCTGATAGCCCTTGAGCAAATCAGCAAATGAGACTTCCATTTCTTCTCCATCAATTTTGACAGAGACTTTGGCATCTAAATCTAAATCATCANCAGTGAATACATCAGCTTCTTGGGTAGGGGCTTCCGCGCCATCCTCATCTTCTGACTCTTCTGTTTCTTCCTCAGACTCTTCATCGCTAACGGCGGTATCTGCTACATCTGGGTCTTCCTCAGCAGTTACCTCCGGATCCTCGTACTCGACCTCCTCTTCTGGTAGCGGCACATCATCATTCCGAAGAAATTCGGTATTAGATAATACGGCATCTAGGAGTTCTTGTTCGTTTGGACCAGCAGAACTGGGAACATCATCCGTGTTGGGTAGAGATTCATTTTGTTCTGACATGTTTTATTATCCTTCTTTTTTAGCCGTAGGCTTTTTTGCCTTTGGTACGGATGTTTCTTTATTGGCTTTGTATCGATCTAATAGATTATACATAGCCATGAGCTGATTGCTATTAAGTTTGGCCTTACCTGGAGATCGCATAGAATCGTACTCTAACAGGTTAATCATGTTTTCCACGTTCTTTACCAACTTTTCGTAATCAATATTGTTCATTATGCGTTGTCCTCAATGTATGGTACATTCTTTCCGTATGTTTCAAAGTTAATTAGTTTCTGTTTAACATCCCCCAACGCAAGTGCTGAGTTATATATAAACTCTCGTGTCTTAACTTCATGTGGATCTGTTCCTAACCAGGCAGTAAAATACTGCACTAATAACTCTCCATACGCTTCATTGAAGAAACCTTCGCGTTGTTGTGAAGAGAAATTAGCACGTAGTAATGCTTCTTTGGCTTGTAGATCCGGATGTGTATTTCCTTTCAGCGTCTTCTCCGCTGCAGCTTTATACTTTTCCATTATGTTTCCTTATGATTTAGACCTGTATCTAGAAGTCTTTTTGGCTATCTTTTTAGGTTGCGAAACATACTGCTTACCCTCTTTAGTGCCCTTACGTTTAGCCGCACTTGTAGCAGAGTATTCTTTAGAGCTTAATGCTTCCCTTGCCTTTTTAGGTAGATACCTTTCACCTGTAGCCTTATTACCTTGAGTNGAGTTCTTACCACTCTTAGTACCCCATTTTTCATCAGTCCATTTATCTAAACTCTTCTGGGATTTTTTCTTAGGCACGATAACCGCCCCCAGCTTTTTTGTACTCACTGGCTAATAGTTGAGCCTTACGTGCAGACCATTGGCCTGGGCTTCCACCTTTAGATCCAGCTTTTATTTTTTTAAATAGGTTCTTACGCATTGTAGGTTTAGTGTAATTACCCGCCTCATTAACAGTGGATTTTTTCTTTACCATTTTTCTTTATCCGCCCAATANGCTGCAGACATTTTACCTTTAGCNATATTCTTACTATGNCTGGCTTTAAAACTAGCACGTTTCTTTTTCATCTTATCAGATTCNCCGGACTTAGGAGCACCTGCTGTAGACGCACCTTGNTCTCCGAATCGAATNGTTTTAACTTTCTCTCCCTCTTTAGCAACAACAACATGTGACTTAGTGGGGTGTGATGGAGTGCGTTTAGGTTTATTATAACCAGACACTCCAGCGTTAGTTAGCCTTGAGTCTTTTTTCTTCGGCATCAATTAAACTCCTCATGTAAAGAATAGCCATCTTTTTATTGCAAGTTATTATGATGACTTTACCATCTTTACTATAACCTACGTACTTATTATTTTTATTTTGGAATAACCTCAAAGCAATATACCGTTGTTGTACTGTTAGTTATCAGAACTGAAGACCTAATCTTCTCTTGTTCACAAACATCAAACGAACTATATTGACCTAAGATGTAGTGGTCTAATTTATTATTAGTAAACATAAACCAAACTAAAAACCACATTACCACTTCCCCTGTTTTACACCTAAAAAATACATTGCTATTATCAAAGCACCTACACCCGCCAATGCTACACAGATACCCACAGCCCAGTTAATGCAGTTATCTACAAACTCTTGTTTCTTGTAGACTAGTTCACGTTGTTCTTTACGTTGCTTCGCCTCTATCCTCACTATCTCTTCCCATGCACTAGGGCCGTAAGTCCAAGATATGTGTGATTTGAGTTCTTCTCTCATCTCTTTGAGCTTTTGTTTCTGTGACCATATCTCTAATGCATTGGACTGAGTATCACTGAACATCTTATACATTGGAGGGTTTTTAGCTTTATCTTCTAAGAAGTCTAAGTCGCTTACAGCCTTAGACCATTGGGAGACTGCACTAGTCATAGAACTGATTTCACGGCCTACGGACACAGCTTTCTTGATGCCATTGTAGGCTGTGGTTGCTGCTGCCATAGCTGTAAAAGGATCAATCATCTACTTTGCCATATCTCTGTGGTCACGGTTAATGTAACGTAACTCACTTTCTATAACAGCTACCCTTTGTTTGAGTTTATTAATCTCATTGATAGCGGAAGTCATAGATGCAAGCTCATCCCATAGTTCTTCTATGTCATCCCATACGTATTGTATTTCTACACCATTACCTTCAACATCACGTTTAAGATTGATGTTGTCCTCAATAGCCATACGTGAACCTAGTTGGCTGACAGTTTCTTCTAAGTTGGATATAGTAGATGCCTGTTGAGACACCCACCACACACCACCTGCAAGCTGAACAGCCATAGCTAACACAAGGGCAATAGGAAGTTTAATATTATCCATTGTAATTACTCCTTGTTAGTTCTACTGTTTTCCATCATATCACGAATTGATTTAATGTTTTCATCCATACGACCTAGGGTCACTGCCTGAGATTGCATTATAGATGTTAGGTTGTTTATCCTTACTTCATGACGACTAAGGTCTCTAGAGTTAAGNTCAATTGCACTTGCCAGGCTCGAAACATACCACACTAAGGCCCCTGTTTGAAAGAGGATACCCACTAGAAATGATATAGATACACTTTTATTTTCCATTACTTTGCAAACCCCGCCCCAAAGTATAAACCTACAATGGCTGATACAATGTGCGTATCAAGCGGCGTGATTACAAAACCTGTAGCAGACTGCCATACAATTTGTTTATCTGGTCCAAACAAGAAGTTCCAAAATCCACCCTGTACTTCTGTATATCCTACGAATACAGGAACTTCTGGGTACCATACAGCTACTAACTTAGGTAGTACAATAATAGAGATCACAGCTGAAAGGGCAATTATCCTACGTGTCCACGCAAAATGTTTATCCTTCGATCCGTATTCCCGCGCAGTGTTAACTGAACCTATAAGTAGTCTTTGTTGTTCTGCTTTATTTTTATTACTCTGACCCCAAATAGACATCACCCCACCTAAGACGGTGGAGAAAAGCATTGTAATCAGTTCTAAAGGTAATCCAAACATCTCTCCACCTCCTCTTAGTTATACTTCACCTGCAATCATAGCTCTTGCAAGAGTTGTTATTTGGTTGAAGTCAGGACGCATTGGGGGTTCAATACCCTCTTTACGAGCTTTGATATCAATCTCTGCCCACTGTTGGAAATGCTTATCGATAGAGATAGCTAACTGTTTAGTGTTATCATCTACAGTGTTCTTAGATTGTGCGTTAGTAAATGTAACATTGGCTTCGGCCAGTAATGCATCAGCTTCTGCTTTACGTTGAAGTAGAGCACTATCCTTTTGGTTATTTTCAGTTTGTTGTTTAACAGTTTCTATAGCTTTCTGTTTAAACTCATCTGTAGTGTAATCTTCAAGGTAATCGTTACTGTCAATACCCATAGATTCTATGAGCTTTGTAGCTAAGACAGCAGGAGCTTCTGGACGAATTACAACACCCTGGCCCTGGCTGTTAAGGCCTGGGAGAACTGTACCACCAAGCATCTCAAATTTCTTAATCATATTTGCATTTGAGTTTTCACCGATATCAAGGAACACTTCAACATCCATACGAGATGGGAGTGACATGATATCTATCTCAGCAAACACACCTTGGTAACTAAACTTGGAGTGAGTCTTTAAGCATTTACGCATTGTTTTATACACACCTGTGCATAGACGCTTCATACCTGTTTCGGCAAACCTACGAGCAATGTGTTGTATACGTTTTTGAGATGCAGATTGAACTGCAGCTAATTTCTGCTCACTGTTACCAGAAACATACAGAGAGTCATTGAGNCCTTGTGCAGCCTTGGACATCCCAGTTGCCTGCTCTTTAATTGTCTGTAAGTGTGAGAGCAGTGGTACAGTACCTGAGCTAATTGCCTCTGGAGGCATTGAGGATACAGCACCATTAGGATTACCGTTAGTTGGTATGATTTGTTTTGGTCTTATATTTTGAAGAGCAGAAAAATCAACAACGTTTGGATCAGCAAGCTTTGGTGAATAGTTTGTAAGATATGTATTTTCAACAAACCCACGAAGGATTGCAGTAGANGCTAGTGTTGANGAGCGAGTGAAGTCAGCAATAGACAAACCATAAAACTCATATGGGATATCGATGGGCGATAGACACGCAATTGGTATCATGTCTACATCACATTCATACAAGACTGTATCACCTGCAGTTATGAAGTGCTTAAGCTCAGCAACCCCATCCCCATCACGATCAACATTAATCCAACACTCTGTGATTGTAACTTCCCGATTCGCTTCAAGGGCAGTCACATCGTCAGACATACGACCTTGNAGATAGCTTTGACCTGTTACTAATTTACGAGCTGCAATATCTTCTGCATAGCTTCCATTACCATCCCAGCCAGTGTCATCTCCAAGCTCATCCCACTCGTCTTCGNTGATACTGTCTGCAACATCCGGCCACATTTTACGTATCTCTGAGCGAGTCAGAATTGTTTGAACACCTACGAAACTTGCGTCATCTATTGACTTAGCATCACGAGAAATCCTAAAAGATTCTGGTGGAATGTTTTCAATCTTCACACGAGAGTTATCATTCTTACGACGAATACGGACATCAACATAAACCAATTCAGCATCCTGCTGTCCGGTCTCCATGTTTAACTCACCTAACTCATTTTCATAATTTAGGTTACCAATGATCTCAACTCCTTCTTCAGCAAGGAGGATATCCAACTGGCCNTGAGAGATCTTCTCGTATTCTTCAAACTCGTACTCATAACCTTCTACATAGTCCCACCGAACTACACCATTCTTCCATAATAGAGCACTTTTTATCCAAGTTTGGATAAGTTCCCACCCATTATTCTGTTTAAATATGGCATAATTAGTAACCATTGAGGCATCCCTAGCACTCTTAAAAGAGCCTGGAGAATTGTCATATGGTACAAATCTAGCTAATTTACCATTGTTTAAAAACAAATCAGACAAGATTGCAGTATATGCTTCTATTGTTTCGGTAGTAGACGTGTCAACAATACTAGATACACCCTGTGGTGCTAAGTGATCTGCAGCAACTCCTGCAAATTCATACGTAGACCGTTGACGTTCCCGTGTCATGTCAGACGAGTTTAACCATTCTCCTGTAGAGTTTTGGATACCAGTCTCAATCAAATTGATTAGACTGTCATCAGACACCTTTTCTTTATACTTATTACCAGCCATTACAATGAACCCCTACCTGTGAGGATTTTTTTAGTGTTTGCTAAATTTGCGTAGTCATAGTCTTTACTACCAGCTTTTACAATGTCTTTTTTCTTTTTAGGTTTAGGTTCTTTCTTTGGCTCGACTTGTGTTTCATTAAATCGCATAGCTCCCTCCGTGGGTCTAACTAACTAACTTGGGGCTATGCCCTATGAATTGTAGACAGTCAGTTTTATATCATGACTAGGATGACGCCTGCCCAGTGTTCAGCTATAGTTGGTTGATGCCCAAACTATACGGTAGCGAAATTCCATCTGCAGAACAACGTAACGAGTGAGGTTGTGTAACCTCGTGGCGTAGCACTTTGCGTTAGTGCCAGACGAACTTATTCTTCTTCAGTTAAAACAGCATTAACAACAACTGCCGATCCTGCAAGGACACCAGCACCTGTTGCAACAACATTAGCATTGGTGTATGCTGTACCTAAGATAGATGCACTGCCTGTAACCCCAGATGATACTGCGAGTGGTGCAGCAACAGTTCCCACTGAGAGTCCAATAATCATTGGATCTACTACTGGTTTAGTTTGGGGGGCTACACTTCCAGTAACCGCAAGGGCCATGATCAACCCGATAACAATATTCATTTCAATACTCCTCAAAAATTAAGTGGTGGTTTACCTGCCGCGACCACCAGCGCGTTATGAGGACAATGCAGGAATCTCTATTCTCTATAAGGAACTTAGAGAACTTTATGCATAACCATAGTATACTTCGAGGCATTTATCCTCATGGTTAATAGACACCATATCGAGTGGTATCCTACCTTGTATCCAATACTCTAGCACTTGACTATGAAACTCTTCTTCTAAATCCACTGGGTACTGTCCTCTTCCCAGTCNGATATCCTCTCTTTCCATGAAACATTCCTTGTGTTTAGACGATCCCAATGTGTNCGTAACACCTCAGCACATATGGCGAGGGAGATAACAGTATCATCATAGCAACCAGGTGCTGCTTCTGTCTTTCCACTAGCGGTAGAGATGTAGTCCTTTAGTTCTCTAATCAGAATAGGTGAGGGGATCATAATATCCTCATTGTCTATTAGGTTCTTCAGGTTCCCAATGATCACAGGTTTAGATGCAGAGGTTGTCCTGAAGCCTAATCTCATACCTTCTTCGTTAGACACATTAGCTATCTTAGTTTGTTTGTACAGGTTTAAATAGCCCATCTGTTCTAGTTTCTGCAACGTAGCAATGCCCATTGAGTTAGACTCGACAGCTAGGAAAGCATTGTTATAATATCTACCTAAGTAGAACAACAACTCACCCCACATACTAGGGTCAATNCGATTGTTACGATATACAGCTACAATTTCATATTTATTATTCATAACAACNGCAGCACTATAGTCTTGACCCACCCCTAAAGAGACATCAGCCCCAATCACATANGGTTCTTCCCATTTAGGGTAATCATATATAGACAGGTTACCTTCCCTGTTATCATCAAACATTTTACTAGATGGATCCCAATCACTACGCTTTTGTTCTGGACGGGGTACAAGAGAGTTTAATTTATCAATGTCAAACACATTAGCACCAGACACAATAAATGCCTCATCCGCTGTAGCAGGNTACTCCTGTTGAAACTTTAACTTACCACCCTCTGCAATTTTTAATCTGCGCCAATACAATTGATCATTATCTAACCCATAGTTCTCTACAAGGGTTTCTTCTTCAATCGTTAACTCCATTCCCTCAGGGGCTGTACGCCTATACTCAGGGGTTATGAACCAAGGTAGAAAGATTGGTAGGTATTCATTCTCACCAGCTACAGCACCCTTCCAGAGCCTGTAGAACTCCCCTTGAGCACCATTAGCTGTAGACTCTAGNATAACCTCAGTGCCTGGTGCTTGGGATATACCTTGGAACAAACCAGCCAATATCTTCTCATCATGAGTCCANAAGGCTACTTCTGATAGGTGAGCAATCGTTGGTGTAGTTCCACGACCAGCTTCCGGAGAACCCGCTGTATACAGACGATAAGAGCCAATAGCATCTTTATCATTGTAAGCAGGAGACTGTATCTTAATTTCTTTAGCATTAGATGTAATCTCCTTAGGTACTAACTCACCCTGCATATTCCTAATCAAGTTCTTAGACATACTAAACAAGGCATCTGATGTAGCAGAGTCATGCGCCATAACCACTGATCTAGANTGNGGTGAGAAGTANGACTTCCAAAAGACCCTACCAGCACAGTAAGTGCTGATACCTTGTTGTCTAGCCTTTAGGATAATAGCCCTAACCATACCAGTTTCTTCTTGTTGTTCTACGAGAGCCTTAGTGATACGCTCTTGGCACTCGTTAAACCTAAAAGGTATGAAACCTAAGCTAGTATCCTTGGTAATAATCTGTATCTGTTCTTCGGCAAAGGAAGTAAAGTCCCCCTCGTACCCTTTTAGTTTTACCCTCCTCTCTTTTTCTTTGAGAAGAGACTGTATCTCTTTATTGTTCATTGTGTGTCCTCTATGTCCCTATAAGGAACTTAGAAATATATTTATATATTTTTAGATATGTGGGTATTCTGTGAGAGATTGAGGTACCCCCTCCTAGGTTTGGGAGAGTCTTTGAGGAAGAGAGCCTAATAAGTACTTTTTTTATCAGGTACCCTCATAGTCTTGCAGTACCCCCTAGATCTCTAAGAGGCCCTCTCAGGTAGGTGTCTATCTTTTAGGTACTGTGAGGTACTCTGAGACTTCTATAAGCTCTGTGAGGCTCTCTGAGGGTCTTATGTGGCATAGGCTCTAGCGGGACTATGGGATTGTGTGGGATTCTGTGAGAGACTGTGGGGGGATGGTGTACTGTTCTCTAAGTTCCTTATAGGGAGAAGCCTTCCAGTCCCTCCCTTAGGTTACTATATATCTATATCTATACTATAAGATCTCCTAGTCTATCTCTCAGTATCTCTCAGT
>JGI26119J46589_1000186_pt1 | contig 13750 bp, 9 predicted proteins | sample AOAMet_54_BLW_10_2_FD_46589 | JGI IMG/M metagenome (IMG submission 46589)
AGATGACAAGCCTTTCCCTTTTAAAAAGTCTAAAGAGTCTCAGGAAGATTCACATGAAGTTGTTGATGGCGACGTAAATGAGGCACAAGATGTCTCTGAAGATATTATTGAATCGGCTGAGGTTGAAGAAATATCAGAAGAAGTTGTTCAGACTGAAGAGGACTCTAAGTCTTAGTTTTTTGTGCGGACTGAAGAGTTTGCAATATTAGAGTATTGATCGTCATAGGGCCCACACCGCCTGGCACTGGCGTATATGCAGACGCTTTAGATTCAATATTCTCCAAGTCAATGTCACCACATTTTTCTGGGTGATAACCAGCGTCTATAACAACAGCATTATCTTTAATCCACTCATACTTGATAAATTCAGGAATTCCAACAGCTCCAACCAAAATGTCTGCTTGCTTAATAATTTCTTCTATTTTTTGAGTTCTTGAGTGACANATAGTTACTGTTGCATTTTTATTTAGNAGCATCATAGCCATTGGTTTTCCAAGAATTGGACTTCTTCCAACAACAACAGCATTTTTTCCTTGAATTTCTATTTCATAGTGCTCAAGCAGTCTCATTATTCCTGCAGGAGTGCATGAGCCAAAAGCAGGCAAACCCATTGCCATATTTCCAAAACCAAGGCATGTAACACCATCAACATCTTTATTAATATCTATCGCATCAAAGCATTTTCTTTCATCAATTTGAGAAGGGACAGGGTGTTGAAGAAGTATCCCATGAACCCCCTCATTATTATTAAGACTATTTATTGAGCTGAGTAACTCCTCAGTAGTAGTCGACTCAGGAAGCTCAACAGCAATAGATTCCATACCGACTCTTTTACAAGTATTTCTTTTCATTCGAACATATGTCTCAGAGGAGGGATCACTGCCAACAAGAATTGTTGCTAGTGTTGGATTAATGCCTTTATTTTTTAGATCAGATACTTCATTTTTAATACTATCTTCAGAAATATGAGCTAAGTTTTTACCATCTAATATAATTGCTGTCATACAAATATTATGTCATTAATAAATATTTATGCATATGATGATTGCTTATTTTATCTATTAACTTTAATATTTGCACCTTCGGGGTATAGCGCAGTCTGGTAGCGCACTCGCTTTGGGAGCGAGTGGTCGTAAGTTCGAATCTTACTACCCCGACCATGCGCCTGTAGCTCAGCTGGATAGAGCAACGGATTTCTAATCCGTGGGTCAGGAGTTCGAATCTCTTCAGGCGCGCCATTTTTTATATATAATCTAAAAATGCTTTATCTTTCTGCTGCTATTACGCTGTTTTTTATCCTCGTATTAGGCAGTTTCAGCAAACTTTATAATAAATATATATTTCTATTATTAAGCCTTTCTAATTTATTAATTCTTGGCGTATATTGTTTTTTTAATTACTTGTCTGGTAATGGCTTTAATGAAGCTATCCTCTTCCATTTAATACATGGAATTAATGGTTTTGGTGTAAATGAATATGTGCTTCCGGGCTTAATATTATTTTTTTATTTTTTATCCTGTATAGCAATCACCCTTTTTCTTCATAATAGAATCTATATTGATGCTAAAAAAAATTTAGTTAGTGACATTATTATTTTATTTATAACCTGCTTGGCTCTATTGTTTAATCCTTTACTAAACGATATCAAAAGCATTTTCTTTTCATCCTCAACAGATTCATATTCAGAAATGAATGATTTTTATAACAAACCTATTACGTTTACNAAAAAACCAAATAGTATTATTTTCTTGTATCTTGAACAGCTTGAAAGAACCTATTTAGATGAAACTATATTTCCCAATCTAACTCCTAATTTGAAAAGGCTTGAAAAAAAGGCAATAAGTTTTACTAATATATCTTCACCATTAGCAACTAATTGGACTATTGCCGGCATGGTTGCATCTCAATGTGGAATTCCTCTTTTAACACCAATTGCAAGTGAGAATTCTATGGCCGGAATGGATAAATTCCTTTCCTCAGCTACCTGTATTGGCGACATATTAAATAACAATTCCTATAATCTTAATTATATAGGTGGGTCTGACTTAGATTTTGCTGGAAAGGGTAAGTTTTATGATTCGCATGGATTTAAGAGTGTTCAGGGCTGGTATGAACTAGAAGATCGTCTTATTGATAAATCATATAAGTCTCCATGGGGATTATATGATGACTCATTATATGAAATTATTGATGATAGATTGATGCATTTGAAGAGTTCAAATCAAGCTTTTGGGCTGTTTGCTCTTACACTCGATACGCATCACCCTAACGGATATATAGCAAATTCATGTAAAGATAGAGTTTATGGAGACGGAATGAATTTAATTCTAAATTCAGTTCATTGCGCAGATTTTATGGCTGCAAATTTTATAGAAAAAATTATAAATGATGATATGTTTGAAGATACTATCTTGGTTGTTTTATCAGATCATCTCGCCCTTAAAAATACAGCATCTGCTTTGCTGCAGGAAGGCGATAGAAAAAATCTTTTTTATATCTTTAAAAAAGATGCACCTAATCAATCAATTAACAAAATTGGCTCAATGTTTGACGTTACACCAACAGTATTAAGTCTTGTTGGTACTGATATTTTAGGCCTTGGCCTTGGTAGGAATTTATTTTTTGAGAATAGTTTATCTAATAATCAAATTGGAATAGAAAACATAGTCAGCAGAAATCGAAATAAAATTCTTTCTTTATGGTCCTTTCCTCAAATAGATACGAATTTTAATATCAATATACAGAATAAAAAAATTAACTTTGGAGAAAGAAGTATTGATCTGCCTGCATTGATACTTTTAGATAACAATAATAAGGTTGAAGAAATCATGTTCGATTTTTACAATGCAAATCCTTTACCAAGAAAGGTAAATGAACTTGATGATAAACAATCCTTCATATGGGTTGATACTTGCTTAAGAATTAAGGCTTTTAAAAATCTTACATCAGTCAAAGAAACCCCAGATTTTTGTTCACTAGTTGGTATAAAAGGTAAGCAAGACTTTAAATTATTCGAGGACCTTACTTATCTTACAGACGATCTAATATTTCAATTCTTTAGTGATACTAAAGAATCTTTTTTTAATATGAACTAGTTTTTTATAAATAATACATACTAAAATTACTTATGTTTAAAATAGCAGCTTTGTATAAATTTGCCGAGGTATCTAATCCTTACAAGGCTCAGTCTGAAATCAGAGCAAACCTTAAAAGCTTATCCATTCATGGGACTATTCTTGTTGGACAAGAGGGCTTGAATGGAACTATCTCAGGCTCTAAAAAAAATATTGATAAAGCAATCGCATACATAAGACAGCTAAAAAATTTTAAAGATACAGATGTTAAGTTTTCAGAGGCTAATATCAATCCTTTTATAAGGCTAAAAATTAAATTAAAAGAGGAAATTGTAACTATTGGTGACAAGACTATTAGTCCTGTGAATATGTCTGGTAATTATATAGAACCAAAAAACTGGAATGATGTAATAGATGACGATAATACTATATTGATTGATACTAGGAATGATTATGAGTGCTCAATAGGGACATTTAAAAATGCTATTAATCCCAAAACTGTTAAGTTTAGAGATTTCCCTGAATGGGTAAAAAATCAAAACTTTTCTAAAGAAGATAAAAAAAATAAAAAGATAGCAATGTTTTGTACTGGTGGAATTCGTTGCGAAAAAGCATCATCATTTATGTTGAGAGATGGTTTTGAGGATGTTAATCATTTAAAAGGTGGGGTTCTTAAATATTTTGAAGATGTTCCAGAAGAAAAATCATTATGGAAGGGCGAGTGTTTTGTTTTTGATGATAGGGTCTCAGTAAAACATGATCTTACAAGAGGTACATATGATATGTGTCATGGCTGCAGGATGCCAATAACTCAGAATGATAAAGACTCTAAAAAATTTATCATGGGTGTGGCTTGCCCTAGTTGTTTTGATTCAACTACTGAGGATCAGAAAAGAAGATATATGAGTAGACAGAAACAAGTCGATCTTGCAAAAGAAAGAAATACAAAACATATTGGTCCCAAAGAGGAGCCAATACAAAAAAGCTAATGGAACTTCCTATTTTATATTCATTCAAAAGGTGCCCTTATGCAATGAGAGCAAGGATGGCTATTTTTTTAACAGATACAATCTGCGAGATTAGAGAAGTAAAATTAAGCCACAAACCACTATCAATGCTTGAGGTATCAAATAAGGGTACTGTTCCAGTCCTTATAGACAAGAATGGTAAAGTTTATGATGAAAGTCTAGATATTATTAATTGGGCTCTTCGGAAGAACAATATTTTTAATGAAAATATCACAGTTGAGCAAGTATCTTATTCACATGAATTAATAGCAGAATTTGATAAAGATTTTAAATTTCATTTAGATAGATACAAATACTCTTCAAGGTATATCTCAGATGAAAAATTATTCCATAGAGATGCTTGTATGACTATTTTAAAGAAATTAGAACCTAGTTATTCTAAAGATGTTTGGTTTTTTGATAATAAGATAAATATGATTGATATATGTATTCTCCCTTTTATAAGGCAATTTAGAATTGCAGATACTAATTGGTTTGATGCCTTGGAGGAAATCCCAGAAATACAAGGATGGTTGAATAGATTCTTGGAAAGTAAGTTATTAAAAAATATTATGATTAATTACAATACTTGGGAGCCGAAAAATAAGAAAGAATTTTTTCCTTACAAACCAATTGAATCATAAGACATTGCAATTTTCTCGATAGCGACCTTAAATGCAGCAGTCCTGAAATCATTAATTTTATCGTTCTCAATAAACTCTTTTTTTACTTCTTGAAAACCATCAATCATCATGTCATCAAGACCGGAACGGACTAAATCGATTTCATTTACTCCATCTAATAATTCTGATTTATATTTTTCAGGCATTGAAGAATTTGTCATAGATTCAATCGCTTCAATTAAAGAGCTTAGCTGTATTATATTTTTTCTTTTTTCTAGTCTACCAAACCTTATGTGTTGAAGATTCTTCACCCATTCAAAATAACTTACAGCAACTCCACCAGAGTTAGCGAGAATATCAGGAATAACAAAAACTTTTTTTCTATTAAGGATCGAGTGACCCTTATAACTAATAGGGCCGTTTGCTGCTTCAACTATAAGCTTTGCCTTAATGTCATCTGCATTTTTTTCAGTGATAACATTTTCTCTAGCTGCTGGAATTAAAATATCACATTCTTTTTTTAGCAATAAAGAGGGGTCTTTTATAAAAGTGCCTTTTGAATATTTTTCAAAACTACCATGTTTAGTAAAGAATTTTTTTGCATGCTCAACATCTAAACCTTCTTGATTAAATATAGCTCCATTATATTCAGCTATACCAATAAGCCTTACATGATTATCCTCACTAATAAATTTTGAGGCATGATAGCCAACATTTCCTAATCCCTGGATAATAAAAGTTTTATCACTCATTGAGGAAGTGAAGCCAACCATTTTTAATAAATCCTCATTTCTAAAAAACTCTCTAACAATATACTGAACACCTCTTCCTGTTGCTTCTTCACGACCCTCTAATCCATTTTTATTAGCAGGCTTCCCTGTAACACACCCAGCTGCATTAATATCTGTGGGGTGAATTTTTCGGTATTCATCTGCAATCCAAGCCATTTCTCTAGATGATGAGCCAATATCTGGGGCAGGAACGTTTTGCGATGGACTTATCAAATCTCTTTTTATTAACTCTTGAGCAAATCTCCTAGTAACTTTTTCAATTTCAAAATCTTCCCAATCATTTGGATTAATTTTTAGACCACCTTTTGATCCTCCAAAAGGAACATTTATGATCGCATTCTTATAGGACATTAGAGCTGCAAGAGCTTCAACCTCTTCTGCATGGGTATCTAAATCAAACCTTATACCACCTTTAGTTGGTTCCATATGCTCTGAGTGAACTGATCTCCATCCTTCAAATGTATGAATATCACCCCTTAACCTAACACCAAATCTAACAGTGTAAGTTGAGTTGCACGTAATAATTTTTTCAGCTAAACCCTTAGATATAGGTATTAGTTTTAAAGCTTTATTTACGAACTTAGTAGTGTCATTTAAAAAATTATTCATTTGATCCCCTTAATAAAATATTAATCTATTTTATTGAGATTAACTATATATAAATTCACTAAGATTGATTTTGTTTTTTAATGAATTAATAAATAATAATTACTATTTTTAATCTATAATGTTTCGTTTCGTGGCGGGCGTAGCTCAGTTGGTTAGAGCGCTGGATTGTGGCTCCGGAGGCCGTGGGTTCGAACCCCATCGCTCGCCCCACTTAAGTAGGTAAATTAAATGACAAGCAAACTAAAAAAACTTAAAGATTTAGAAAGAAAATTAACTGTTTCTGTTCCTGTAGAAGAATATGATTCAAAATTTAAATCAAAAATTAATAACATTAAAGGGCAAGCTAAGCTAGATGGTTTTAGGAAAGGCAAGGTTCCAAATGATGTTTTAGAACAAAGATATGGCCCATCAATTCATGCTGATGTTGTAAATGAGTTAATACAAAAATCATACCCAGAAGCACTTAAAGAAAACAATATTAGGCCAGCTTCTGCGCCAGAAGTAGCTCTTGAAAGCGAAGATCCAAAAAAGCCTATTTCATACTCAGCAACTTTTGAAATTTTTCCTGAAATATCTCCTAAGCTTAGTAGCTGGACTAAATATGAAAATATATCCATTTCTATTGAAGATGAGGATATTGATTTAGCTATAAAAGATATTGTTAAAAGATATGGGGAGTGGGAAGACGTATCAAGAAAATCTCAAAAAGATGATCAGGTCATCATAGATTTTACTGGAATGATTAATGGAGAGGAGTTTGAAGGAAATTCTTCAGTAGATTTTAAGCTCGTTTTAGGAAGTAATTCTATGATTCCTGGGTTCGAAGACTCTATAATCGGAAAAGAGCCTTCGGAATTTAAAATCATATCAAAGTTCCCTGATGACTATTTTAAGAAAGATCTTGCAGGGGTCGAGGCTGAGTTCAATATTAATTTAAAAACAGTACAAGAATTAAAAGTTGCAAAAGTTGATGAAGAGCTTTTTTCAAAACTCGATATGGAAGTTAAAGATGAGGGTGAGTTTAAAGCAGAAATCTCAAATAGAATGAAGAAAGAAGTTGAGACTCAGGAAAAAGATTTAACCAAAGAGTCTATGTACGAAACCTTACTTAAAACAAATAGCTTTAGCGTTCCAAAAGTAACTGTAAAAGAACAAGCTGATTTAATGCGAAAGGATGCATTAATGAGAATTGGCCACTCCGAGGAAAATGCTGGAGATGACTTATTTCCAGTTGATTCATTTATGGAAAATGCAGAGAAAAGAGTAAAGCTAGATCTATTATTTGCAGAGCTTGTAAATCATTTTGAGCTTACTGTTGATAAAGATAAATTAGATGTCTTTATTGATAAAGAGGCTACTAAATATAAAGATGCAGATCAATTTAAACAATGGATAGCAGGGCAACCTCAGCAATTAGAACAATTTAGAATGATGGCCTTAGAAGAGCAATTGGTTGAAAATTTAGAAAATGCCCTTAAATCTAAAGATAAGGTGATAAGATTCTCAGAACTAGCAAATAAATAATTATGAAAGATATACAGTCAGCATTAGTCCCAATGGTCATCGAGCAAACGCCTCGAGGAGAAAGATCATTTGATATTTACTCAAGACTACTTAAGGAAAGAGTTATATTTCTATCAGGCCCTGTAGAAGATTATATGTCTAATTTAATTGTTGCTCAGCTACTTTTTTTAGAATCAGAAAATCCTGAGAAAGACATATCTATTTATATTAATTCTCCAGGAGGCTCTATTTCAGCCGGCTTAGCTATTTACGATACTATGCAGTTTATATCTCCCTCAATTTCCACTTTATGTATTGGGCAGGCTGCAAGCATGGGAGCGATCCTACTTGCTGGTGGTGAGAAAGGTAAAAGGTTTGCTCTCCCAAATTCTAGAATAATGATTCATCAGCCTCTTGGTGGTTTTCAAGGTCAAGCATCTGACTTTGAGATTCATGCAAAAGAAATACTGCATATGAAAAAAGTTGTTAATGAGATTCTTGCAAAACACACAGGGCAAACGATTAAAAAAATTGAAAAAGATACAGATAGAGATAACTTTTTAGATACTACTGCAGCAATAGATTATGGCCTTGTTGATAGTGTCTTGGATAAGAGAGAGGCTGTTAATGGCAAGTGAGACGTCTGGTGATAAATTAAATTGTTCATTTTGTGGCAAAGTTCAAGATGAAGTTAAGAAATTAATAGCTGGTCCAAGCGTATACATTTGTAATGAATGTGTTGATTTATGTAATGACATNATCGAAGAAGAGATCAAAAGTGAAGAAGATATCTCGTTAGATGAGCTCCCATCACCTTTNGAAATATTCAATAAGCTTGATGAATANGTAATTGGTCAAGAATCTGCAAAAAAGGTTTTATCAGTTGCTGTATATAACCACTACAANAGATTAAGAAAAAATAATGCAAAGGANNCNGTTGAACTTCAAAAAAGTAATGTTCTTCTTTTGGGCCCAACAGGAAGCGGTAAAACACTTCTCGCACAGACACTGGCAAAAATTTTAAATGTCCCATTTACTATTGCTGATGCAACAACATTAACTGAAGCTGGTTATGTTGGTGAGGATGTCGAGAATATTATACAAAAACTACTTCAAAAATCTGACTATGACCCCGAAAGAGCTCAATTAGGAATTGTTTATATAGATGAGATTGATAAGATAGCTAGAAAATCTGACAATCCATCAATTACTAGAGATGTTTCTGGAGAGGGTGTGCAGCAGGCACTTCTTAAGTTAATTGAAGGTACAGTAGCATCTATTCCTCCTCAAGGAGGTAGAAAACACCCTCAACAAGAGTTTGTTCAAATAGACACGTCTAATATTTTATTTATATGTGGCGGAGCCTTTTCTGGATTAGATAAAGTTATCGATCAAAGAAATAGCAATATTGGTATTGGCTTTGGTGCAGAGGTAAATAAAAAATCAAATGTACTACCTATCACCAGTAATGTTGATGACTTAGAGCCAGAGGATTTAGTTAAGTATGGATTAATACCAGAATTTGTTGGAAGATTGCCAGTTATATCAAGCCTGCATGAGCTTGACGAGCATGCACTAGTAAGAATTTTGAAAGAGCCTAAAAATGCTTTAGTTAATCAATACAAACATTTATTTGAAATAGATGATGTTGAACTTTCATTTAGAGACGAGGCATTGGTAGAAATAGCGCGTCAGGCCATAAAAAGAAAAACAGGGGCCAGAGGNTTAAGATCGATAATGGAAGACTTATTAATGGAGACTATGTTTGGTTTGCCTAATCCTGATCTAGAAAAAGTAATAATTGACGAGAATACAGTTATATCTAAATCAGAACCTATTAAATTACTTAAAAACTCATCTAAAAAATCATCATCTGCTAATTGATATTTTCATAACAATCCCTATATTGGGTATATGAAAGAAATAAAATCAGATCTCCCTTTAATACCCTTAAGAGACGTTGTAGTCTTTCCTGGTATTGTTACTACATTATTTGTTGGAAGACCCAAATCCATTGAGGCATTAAATATAGCAATGTCTTCCAATAAAAAACTAGTTCTTGTTAGCCAAATTGATCCTGCTCTAGAGAATCCAGAATTTGATGATTTATATAAAAGTGCATCTATTAGCAACCTTCTTCAATTAATTAAACTACCTGATGGAACCATGAAAGTTCTTGTAGAAGGCTATAAGAGGTGCTCAATAAAAAGTATTCATGAAAAAGAAGGCTATGACATTGCAAGAGTCATTACTATAGATGANATTCCTTTAAAGGAAGCAGACTCTTCTAATCTAGTAAGGTTTATTAAAGCTAAATTTGAAGACTACATCGGAATAACAAAAAGAATACCCCCAGAGATTGTATCCACAGTCGACTCACTAGATGATTTATCAAAGTTAATAGATACCATAACCGGTCATCTCCCAATTGAAACATCAAAAAAACAAGAAATACTTGAGATACCTGATCTAAAAGACAGATCAGAAAAGGTTTTAATGTTTATTGAATCCCAGCTCGATGTTATTGATGTAGAGAAAAAAATTAGAGAGCGTGTAAAAAAACAGATGGAAAAATCTCAAAGAGAATACTATCTAAATGAGCAAATTAAGGCTGCACAAAAAGAGCTTGGAGAGATTGGTGAAGAAGGAGATGAACTAGAAGAATTAGAAGAAAAAATTAATAAGGTTGGAATGCCCAAAGATGCTCTTAAAAAAGCAAAAAGTGAACTGGCTAAGTTTAAACATATGTCTCCATCATCAGCAGAAGCATCTGTTATCAGATCCTATCTTGATTGTTTGGTTGATGTGCCATGGAAAAAGAAATCCAAAGTAAAGACAGATATCCAGGCTTCTCTTGATATTTTAGAGCAGGATCATTATGGACTTGAAGAGGTTAAAGAAAGAATTATTGAGTATCTTGCCGTTCAAAAAAGAGTTAAATCTATGAAAGCTCCAGTTTTATGTCTAGTTGGCCCTCCGGGAGTTGGAAAAACTTCACTGGGTGAATCCATAGCAAGGGCTACTAATAGGAAATTTGTAAGAATGTCTCTAGGCGGAGTTAGGGATGAGTCAGAAATTAGAGGACATAGAAGAACTTACATAGGCTCAATGCCAGGAAAAATAATTCAAAAACTTTCAAAAGTTGGTGTAAAAAATCCTCTATTTTTATTAGACGAAATCGATAAAATTGGAATGGACCACAGGGGTGATCCAGCATCTGCATTGTTGGAAGTTTTAGATCCAGAGCAAAATAATACTTTTAGTGATCATTACTTAGAGGTTGACTATGACCTTTCAGAGGTAATGTTTGTTTGCACAGCCAATAGTTTAAATATTCCTACGCCCTTATTAGATAGAATGGAAATTATTAGAATCCCGGGTTACATAGAAGATGAAAAACTCAATATTGCTTCCAAATATTTATTACCTAAGCAAATGGAAAGGAATGGTTTAGCGGACAATGAGATAAAATTACAAAAAGAGGTAATTCTTTCCTTAATTAGATATTACACAAGAGAAGCAGGTGTAAGAGGTCTAGAAAGGCAGATTGCAAAGATTCTAAGAAAGGTGGTCAAGGAAAGACTTCTATCTAAAAAAAGTATCACGAAACCAACATCAATTACTGAGAAAAACCTCGAAACATTTTCTGGGGTTAAGAAGTTTAAATTTGGAATAGCAGAAAAAGATAATGCTGTAGGGCAGGTAACTGGTCTGGCCTGGACCGAAGTAGGTGGCGAGCTGTTAACCATAGAAGCCTCTCATATTGCAGGTAAGGGCAATATTATAAAAACTGGATCCTTGGGTGATGTGATGCAAGAGTCAATTCAGGCGGCTCTTACAGTTGTTAGATCACGAGCAGACTCTCTGGGTATAAAACCAGACTTCTATGAGAAATATGATGTTCATATTCATGTCCCAGAAGGAGCAACACCAAAAGATGGTCCAAGTGCAGGTGGCGGTATGGCAATATCTTTAATCTCAGCATTTACTGGAATTCCAGTAAAGGCAGATACTGCAATGACTGGAGAGATAACCTTGAGAGGCCAGATCTTAAAAATAGGCGGACTAAAAGAAAAATTATTAGCTGCCAAAAGAGGTGGAATTAAAAATGTTATTATTCCTAAAGAAAATGAAGCAGATCTTCAGGAGATCCCTAAGCAGATAACAAGTTCACTAAATATAATTCCAGTTGAATGGATAGATGAAGTTATTTCTCATGCTCTTTTAAGAGAGCCATCACCAATAAGAAAAAGTAGTACAAGTATAAAAAATAAAGTTACTAAAAAACCAAACACAAAACAGGAAAATAACCAAGCACACTAAAACCCTTTATTTACTTGACTTTTAGCCTCAAAAGGCTTTTCATAGAGGGGTATTTATTAAATAAATTTACATAGAGGAGTATTTAATATGAATAAATCAGACTTAATTGATGCAGTAGCAGGTGATGCTGATATATCTAAAGCTTCAGCAGGCAGAGCTGTTGATGCTGTTTTAGGTGGAATCGGTAATGCTTTAGGTAANGGTGATTCAGTATCACTAGTTGGTTTTGGAACATTTTCAGTAAGGCATAGAGCTGCTAGAGAGGGTAGAAATCCTCAAACTGGCGCATCAATGCATATTGCTGCTTCTAAAGTTCCAGGTTTTAAAGCTGGTAAAGGTCTTAAAGATAAGGTCAAAGCTGGTTAAGTTTTTTTAACTTTAAAAAAGGGTGCTTCCGCACCCTTTTTTTATTTATAATATTGTCATTATGCTTGAATCACTCAGAAATTTTTTAACGGGCCCAAGGTTATTTATTGTAATTGCAGCATGCACATTACCCTTTGTTTTCTTAGGTTCAACATCACTACTAAACCAAACTTCAACTTCTTTAGGATCAGTTAACGGAGAAACTGTAACTGAATCAGATTTTCAAGTTGCATCTAATATAACGATACAAAGATTTAAAACATTGTATGGAGAAGATTTTGATTTCTCTATGCTTGACGAAGATATTCAGTTAAGTCAAATTAAGAATGAGTTAATTGTTCAGAAATCTCTATTATCTCAAGCTCGATCACTAGGCTTAATTAATAAGACCACAAGAGAGCTTGCAAAAAAACAGATAATGACCAATCCGGTATTTCAAATAGATGGTNGGTTTAGTGAGAACATCTATGAGGCTCAAGTTAATGCAAGCGGTCATACCAAAGAAAGCTATATCAAGCTAACAACTGATTTGCTTGCAACAGAAATTTTTAGAAAATCTTTAACTTCCGAACCTTTTTCTACTGAAGATGAAGTTATACAAATAGCAAATCTTCTTGAGCAAACGTTAAATATAGATTTCATCAAAATAGATTCTGAATCTTTACAATCTTCTATAGAAAACACAAAGGATGAGCTTGAAGAATTTTATAGTGAAAATGAATTTATGTTTTATTCAGATGAACAAAGAAAGTTTGAATATATCCTGCTAACACCTGAGGACTATAAATCTAAGGTAGTTATACCAGATAATTTTATAAATGATAATTATGAGGATTACTTATCCAAAGCAGGTGAAAGAAATCAAATTCGTATTGCTCACATAATGATAGACAAAGTTAACTATGAGAATGACGGTGATGCATTTAATGCTATTCAAGAAATAGAATCGCAGTTGCTAGGTGGGGCTGGTTTCAATGAACTGGTATTAGAATATAGTGATGATCCTGTTTCAAAGGAGAATGGGGGTGATCTAGAATTTTTCTTACCTGGTGTTTTTGATGTTAAATTCGATGACGCTATAAAAGACTTAAGATTGAATGATATTAGTAAAATTGTTGAACTAGACACATCATTTCATATCATTAAAGTTACCGAATACGAGGAAGCTGAAGTTTTATCTTTTGAGGATATGAAAGAGAGTATATCTTCCAATCTAGTAAATTCTGAGTCTTTGGCTCTAATGAAGGATGATTATGATATTGCATATGATTTAATCGATAGCAATTCTTCTATAGGCGCCATATCAAATGCCTTGTCTGCAGATATTCTTGAAAGTAACTTTGTTACTGCAAATAATTTTGGTAATGAAAGTTTTGATTCTAGAGTAAGAGATTATATCTTCTCACCAGATACTTTAGAAAATGTACCTTTTGCAATAGACCTAGAGGAAAGCA
>JGI26119J46589_1000189_pt1 | contig 13631 bp, 8 predicted proteins | sample AOAMet_54_BLW_10_2_FD_46589 | JGI IMG/M metagenome (IMG submission 46589)
ATCGCAGACCCAGAAGAAAGCGACACAAACGCCATGCTAGGTGCTTTGTCGGCCCACGACAAACTCGCCGAAAAAAAACCTGAAGAGGACGAAGTTGAGATTGCCATCCTCACAGGGGATGAAAAAGTCGGCATCCGTTCCGACCGAGCCATTGCAGCACAACTCGAAGAAGTGGTCGCCCAATTCCAACCAGACAAGGCCATCCTCATCACTGATGGTGCTGAGGATGAATCAGTGCTTCCAATCATTCAATCACAAGTTCGTATCGATCACGTTGAGAAAATCATTGTGAAGCAGTCGAAGGGCATCGAAGGTACGTATTATTACATTGTTAAGGCGCTCGAAGATCCAAAATGGCGTGCTAAAATCATGATTCCTTTCGGACTTGTTCTCGCAGTATTCGGTCTTGGCATCATGCTTCCAAACGAAATTGGTGGCTTGCTGATTGGTGGTTTGCCGATGGTGACCGGGCTTTACATTCTCAGCAAGGGAGCAGGCATTGAGACCACCGTCAACAAAGTCATTCAAGAAATGAGGGAAAACGCAGACGCTGCTATGTTTTCCTCATTGTTATGGACCGCTACCCTGTTCAGCGCAATCTTTGCGGTTGCAGAAGGGTGGAGAGAATACTCGGTGCTTGCCGACGTGTCTTCTCAATCAATCGTCTGGCTGTCTGCGGTTCACAAAGCCCTGGCTTGGATCGTCATTGCGTTCCTCACTTCAACAGCCGGCTTCATGCTGCTTCGATTGAAGCGAGGGTCGTTCTCAGGACGACTCATTGTGCTCAGTATCTTCGGCATGGTTGTGTATTCCTTCGTTGACACGGCCCTTGCGATTGCAACCGATGTGTTGAGTGGAACTGCTTACGAATTTAGCGTCGGTAAGGTGCTTGAAGACCTGACAAACCCGTTGATTTGGGTTGTCGTTTTGTGGATGACAATGACCATTGTTCGCTCTTTGCAAGCAAAGCAAGCTCAAGCAGAACGCTACTGGGGCATTTGATCACAAGATGAACTTCGGCATATGCCGAGCCATGGTTTGGTGGCCGACAACGCCCACAAGGCTNCCCTCTTTGTTGACGACAGCAATTTGATTGAGGTCGTGAGTGAGCATCAATGCTCCCGCCTTGAGCAACGGTGTGGTTTGTGTGACTGTAATCGGGGGAAGGTTCACCAACTGTTGTGCTGGGATTCCATGCATCCAAGCAATGTCACGGTTGACCTTCTTCCTTGCGATGATTTTCAACACATCAACAGCATGGATTCTACCTTGAGGCGCACCCTCGTGATTAATGACGAACACGTGGTCCCAATTATTCGATGTCAAGTCNTCGATGACATCGGCCATTGATGCATCATACCAGACCCAATGTGCTTCGAGCATGGTTTCCCCACAGGTAATCGAGCGTGCTGTCTCAGCTCGCTGTTTTGACGACATTCTCGCCATGACTTCTTTGGTCAACTTCCTTGGTCGGCTTTGAGGCATTGAGGTCCCTCTCTTGTTCCCGCGGCGCACGCGCTTCTCTTTCAAGGCTTTCGGCGACATGATACTTTCCACATCCGTGTTGTGAGGTTCCGGATACCGGCAAAACCCTCGACACAATATAACTGAACAGTGAAGAGTGATGAACGCTGCGANTGGGACATGGCATCTGTACCGCCCGAAGTTCTTCACGCCTTGGCNGGCATGAGCGGCTATGATCGAATGTTGGAAATTGACCGCATCGCATCTGCTTATGGCGTAGGCCATGCATGGATTGAGCAACAGATTGCAGGCTCGGCTCAGCCATCATCACCAGCCCAGGANCCAAACAATTTCGCCCCCTCCTCAAAGGAGGCCCCGGCCCTTCCGTCAACCCCTTCGATCCCAAATACGCAAAGTTTCCGATTCCAATATGACCCATCAGAACAAGCTGCAGAGCGACGACAAAGTGTGAGTCAGGCGATTCTCTGCCCTGCGTGCGGCGTTGCACTCGGCATCCCGGCAGTCCGCCCAATCAAGGTCACTTGCCCCCAGTGCTTACAAGAATCCATCTTCCAATCCTAGGCGTTGAATTCATACCGGTGCGAACGAAGCGCTGGGCATGCGAGACACTTCTCCTCGGCTGTGGCCCTATGCGCCAGCAAACTCACCAGTGGCCCTTCCCGAGTCACCGTTGTTCTTCTCCAACACAACCCTTCGGGAATTGACTCCTCCAGCCGATCATCAAGAGGGCCAACTTTCGGGCCCGGCTTTGCAAGCCTATTGCGCTTCATTTACATCAACAGAAGGCACCGTCGAACACCTGCTTGCAGAACAATCAGCACCGCCAATGGCTCAACGACGCCCGTTTTTGTTACTCGGGGAACTTGCAAACCCATACAGGTTGCAGGACATTCGCATTGGAGCAATGCCAATCTACACCGTGCGAATCACGGACCTTTCCCGTACCTATGCAGATGGACTTGATCCGAGGGACACCTACCCTGGCGTCCATCACATCACCCTTGCGAGAACCGCCGGTTGGTGGGAGAAAACACACATGGCCATGGCCACGGTCGAGCAAATGAAAGCCATGATTTTCTGGCTCGACAATGGGCGTTCAAACACTTGGAAACCAGTCAAACCAGCAGAAGGAAGCCTTCATTTTGAACATGAAAAAATTGGCGCGCCCTTACCAGAAGACATCGTATGGGATGGCGAGAAGGAACTTGTTGAACGCACACCTCCGCCAACAAACGGCCCACAGATTGATCTCTCCACGACAATGGTTCCAATCCACACTCGCTACGGTTGCTATGACAACCGTGGACGGTTGGCGCGAGCGACGCATCTCGCCCAACGGCAATTCCACGAAGGTATGTTCCGGCGTGGCTCTTCCATGAAGTGGAATGACGTGCTCGATATCCTCTGATTGTTGGGCTCCCATGGATGCCCCATCAAGCATTGATATACGCTGCCGTTGATGTATTACATGAGTAAAATGAAGGGCAATGGGACACAAAAACAAGCTCGCTTGGCACGACTAAAGAATGAAATCGTGGAGTATGTATCTTCACAAGAAAGCTGTTCGGCAGCAGACATCGTGCATCATTTGTCGAACGAACGACGGATGAGAAATCACGGGCTCACTGCCCGCAAAGTTGGCTTCTTCATTCCACGCTATCTTTCTGAGTTCATTTCCTTCACCCTCGATCACGGTACAGGAAAGCGATTGTACCACCTCGCGGCATGATGGAAGCGCTATCTTCATGCCACCGATGCCCATGCCCTGTTCATGGAATGGCCTGATTGGGTGACTGCCCACGCCCTTTTCCCTACATTCTCAAAAGAGGTGCACGATGGTGCAGTCCCTATTTTTTCAGACGGAGAGCCTGCTTGGGTGCTCCTCGACCCGAAAGCCAAAAACGGCCTTAAATCTCAGTTGATGGCAGCTATTAACACCTATTCAGAACCAACCCAAGACCCTACGAAGAGCGGTGCAACCGTCGACGAGTCACAAGGCCCAGTCGTTGTCCATGCAAACGCCATCGTCGAGCCTTCTGTCCATTTCATCGGCCCGTGCTTGGTCGAATCAGGGGCCACCATTCGCCATGGAGCATACGTTCGGCCACATGCATGGATTTGCTCTGGATCGGTGGTTGGCCATTCAACAGAAATCAAACATTCAATTTTACTTCCAGGGGCGAAAGCACCTCACTTCAACTACGTGGGAGATTCAATTCTTGGCTGCGGTGTGAATCTAGGCGCAGGTACAAAATTGAGCAACTTGCGAAACGATGGAGGAGAAGTCCACCTTCGCTTCGAAGGTCAAAGGTTGGGAAGCGGCCTCAGAAAATTTGGCGCAATCCTTGGAGAACATTGCCAATTGGGGTGCAACAGTGTGACCAATCCAGGGACCGTTCTCGGCCCTAACAGCGTTGTTTGGCCAAACACAACAGTCACCGGGCTCTCTCCTGCTAATTCGACCCACAGGTGAACGAAATGACCCGTCGCTTGTTTGGAACCGATGGTATTCGTGGCAAAGTGATTGACGCTTCCCCCGACGAAGAAGCATCGATCAACGCTCTTCACGAACAACGGGTCATCAGCACAACCCTTCTTCGCATCGTCGGCGAAGCACTTGGGCGCACCATGGACCAATTGCCTGGCGAGGGCACAAAAGCAGTGATCGGATGGGATGACCGCCCAAAGAACACAGAATTGGTCGCAGCACTCACGCTTGGGCTTCGGCTTACAGGATGCACGGTTGTTCATGTTGGGATGTGTGCAACGCCTGCCCTCCATCGCGCCACCCTCCGTCACCAAGCACGCATCGGTTGCATGATCACAGCCAGTCACAACCCTGTATCGGATTCTGGATTGAAGGTGTTCGATTCGCTTGGTTACAAAACCAATCCACAGTACGAAGATTTTGTCTCGAACATCGCGGATGCATTAGCCTCAGAAGAACGAGAGATTGACGTCATCGATGAAGCAGAATTATCTCAACCAAGCCAACCATATGATGCGTCGATGAGCGCAGCAAACCACCATCCTTCTTGGCTTTCGGAGCGGTATGCCCATTTCCAAATNTTGACTGGGACTGAGGGAATCAAAGAGGCGAATGTGGCACGTCCTTTCGTCATTGATGCCTCAAAGGGTGCCGCCCACACTTGGTTGGCCAATTGGCTCTCAGAACAAGGCCTCGAAAGCATCGAGGTGAGCGGTGAGGCGCAAGCCCTCAACCTCAATTGTGGCGCAGGGGATTTCTCGCCAACCCAAACATGGACCTTTGAGGAGGCCTCAAACTCTCCTCACATGTTGCTGCAAAACCTAACGCCTTCGTCACCGGGGACATTGGTCGGCGCTGCACTCGATGGTGACGGCGATCGCTGCCTCGTCATCCAAGCAACTCGAGACGGTTTTATGGTCATTGATGGGGATGCGATCGGCGACACGATTCTCTCTACCGCAGCCCTGCATTCTGAGGCNCCATGGCACCTTGCAGCAAGCATCGAATCTGATCTNTCACTGCTTGCCACAGCCGAGCGTTTGCCTGCACCAGTTGAAACATCCGAGACCGCTGTCGGCGACCGTTGGCTGTCAAAAGCGCTTGGCGATGCACTCCCATATTCTGAAACCCCCCCGAGATCGATTGGTGTCGAGGATTCGGGCCACATTGTGATGCCAACACCACTTCCCGGAAAAACCGGTGACTGGGCTTTGGTTGGTGATGGCGCAGCAACGCTTGTTGCTTACTTGCTTGCCTTCTCAAATCAAGATGCGACTTACCACATGAAACGAGGTTGGAAGCAACGACGCTCTGTGAGTGGTGTGGACCGAACCCTTTGGACGGGTCAAAACAGACTTGCGGACCAAGCTGAGTCAATTGCAAAGGATTTCTTTGAGCAGCAAGGCACCGTTGAGCAATGGAATCGCCATGGCCTTGAAGGTGAATCAAACCTTATGCTGATCTCATTCGAAGTCGATGGCCATCCAGCATCCCTTGGCATTCGAAACAGTGGTACGCAGGCTAAAATCAGTGTATCATTGCGTCTTTCTCCAAACATAAATCCGGCCAATGCCCCAGACCTCATGAGTTCACTCACGAATCTTTTGGGTGCAGAAATGAAGGCATGAACGCCTCATAGTCGAAACGCATCATTCGTTGGCCATTTCACCTTCAAAGGTCTGCGTGAGCCACGTGACGATGCCAAGAAGCGCTGCGGAAGCAAGCAGGATGGCAAACAATCCTGTGACAGAACTGCCTCCAATGAGCACAACTCCAGCAACAATCCACCCGAGCACCAAATCAAGGGCTCCAACAATTCTCCAGCCTTTTCTGAGGGTGAGAATACCGCTGACCCAAGACACGGTCGATGCGATGAGGATGAACACAACAGCGTACACGAGGTTCGGGAATCCAAAGCAAGCCAAGAAGAGTAAAATGTGCAGGGCCCACAAACCAGCAGGGAGCCAGAGCCCCATGCGATTGATGACGGTCCATGCTACAAATCCTACCGTGATCATGGACATGGTCGAAGCGACAAGGTAGAATGGAACCACAGTGAAACTGAGCAATTCTGGTGCCCATGCCATGATGCCTTGCACAACAACTGGGAGGGTAATCCATGCCATCAAAGCAGGCGCAGGTTGCTGCCACCACACACTTCTTCTTGCGGTGAAGGCGAGCACCAACACTCCAGCCACTCCGAATGAAAGCACACAGACGGCGAGGGCCCAAGCACTGCGGCCAGCAGCCCCCCGATGATCGCCCATATCCCGTTGAATCCGCTTCCCTTCNACCCAATCAAAGCCGAGCACNGCACCAACAAGCGCNACCTCAATTCCCATCATTGGCACGCCTGATTCAAACAGGAATGCGTCAAAGGGATCGAAATTGAATGGAAGAGGCACTTCGCCACCAATGAGGAGGCAAATGACGCGGTCAAGCATGGCCAAAAACACGACACCTTCCAATGCATTTGGAAGACGTAGCCCAAGGTCACTGCGCCCAATAATGCCCATGCCGGCCATCATCACCAAGCCACCGAAAAGAACGAGTAAATGCCATGTGTCCTCGAGCACTACGACGGAATTCGAAGCTCTTCCAGCGACGTGAATCAATACCAAACCAGCCATGCCAACCGCAATTGGGGACTCGATGCCCATGATGTCAGGGAGCCTCAAACCAATTTCATTTGCTCGCAACCGCGCCGCTCCAACAAACAACATCGAGAGTAAAACTCCGAACAGCAATGTCATCAACGTGTTGCCAGAAAGGAACGAAATCACCGTGGTGACAAGGATTGTGGTGACGAGGAACATCATCGTGATGATTGGTTGGTGGTGAATGTCTCCAACTTCAAGATCGTATTCTCCAGCCGTGCTCCAGTTTTTCGATCGCTTTCGTTGCTTTTCAGCGAGGGCCAACAACTCAGTGTCGATCAGCCGCAAAGATCCTTGGACAGGCCCTGAATCATCAGTTGGCGATGCTTGAGACTGCAAAATGACTTCACTGGGCCCAGTTGCTACGCCGACATNGGTCTTCTCAACCATGTCCATTGCACTGTATTCGCTTGCGGTTGTTGAGGCGGCAAGGAATTCCTGCATCCGTTCTTGCTTTTCCTTAATTCGCACAAGTCGATCGTCGCGACGAGCAAGGGCGCGCATGCCTGCACGGAATTCACCTTGAATGGCGAGGTAGGAACCGGAGGCTACGAANGCGATCAAGGCGGTGAGCACAACGAATGTCATGTTGAGGGTGAGTCCAGCCAATGCCATTGTGACGATGAGCCCAAGGGCTGCAAAGGCGGGTGGAAGCAGTTTTTCAAGCGTCACTGCTCGTTGGAGGTACAAGACGAGGGCGACGAGTCCAACACCCGTCAAGACCAACAAATTCATTTCAGGTGAGAGCATGTTTTTTGCTCCAGTCAGTTCAACGTTCGTAATCGGGTCAAGGCTGATGACGATGTAGAATGCTGCTATGAATCCTAGCATTAAGGTCAGTAACCGCCCGGGAAGGGCCTCCGTCAGTTCAAGTTCTGCTAGGCTTGTGCCATCCTTTCGTCGCCGATCGGTAGCAAGCAGCATCAAACCACATGCTGCAACCATAATCATGGCCCAGAATGCCGACTGTCCGTAACGCCAAACGAGGATTAAGGCAAAGACGCCCCAAACGGTCATCAAACTACGTGGTTTTCCAAGATGCTTGCCACGCCATACCATCAACGCATGACCAATCAGCAAGAGGCCCATGGCCGCCAACAGTCCCGGCATTGGAAGCGCTCCGGGCCGTGTAATGCCCCAAATGACAACAACTGAAAAAATGAAGCTCAAATTCCATAATTTAGCGAACCCAGAGTCTCTGAAGCGGGCGCCAACCTCCGAAGCTCCAGCAAGCCGCGCTGCTAGATTGAGTCCAGTTTCACCATGGTGAACATTCACGCTGATTTGCTGCACGATAAGCACACATAGCCAGGTGGCGAGGTCGATTTCATCGAGTGAGATTGGGATGAGGTCCATTGAGACGACCCTTGATTCGACATCGCTTGCAAAGAACATCAACCACACCCACGGAGCAAGCACAGCCGTGCCTGCAATCGATGGTGAATCCCGCTGGATGGCTAACCACGACAAACCGACCCATACAACACCTTGGGAGATGAGCAAAAGGCGGCCGTTACCATCTGCTTCTCCAGCCGGGATTAACAATGTCAACAGCACCACAATCACGGTGCCCCCCATCCACAGAACGTGGTCTGAAACTGAGGTTTGATTTCGCAGGAGTGCGGCGGCGGTGAGCACTGCGGTCACGGCTGCATAGAGGCTGTACGGACTCAACCCTGCTGGGAGGGAAACATCAAACGCTCCTGAAGTCAACAAGGATAGGCCAATCAACATCACTGGTGCTGGATAGAGAATGAACGGTGCGAGATCCTTCAGATGGACGCCTCGCACCACGAGGTAGGATGCGCTGAAGGCCGAAACCAACAGGAGCAATTGCGCCAGTGCATAACCGGTCTCAAGACGGTTTGCAGCAATGGCCAGAAGTGCGCCGATCATACCAAGGCCAACAGAAACCGACCACAAGGCGGGTTTGCCGAGTCCAAGCGCTTTGAGTGCATCTGAGAACCAATTTTCAGCCCTGACAAAGGAAGCAGCCACAACAGCGTTCGTCGCCGTTACCCCAGCCATGAGGAGAAACAGCAACAACTCATCATCAAATCGAACGAGTTCAACTCCAAAGAACGACCAATCATTTGAGAGGGCGTGAACGCCGACCCAGAGGTAGGATGAAGCAATACCCAAACTTGCTAAGTTACCAGAGCGGCGCATGAAGGCAAGCCCGTGCATCAAGAGGGTGCCAATGCCCACCATGGCCGCAACACCCACTTCGCCGTACAATGCTCCTGCAGCACTTCCAACGATGAGTAAAATCAGGGTTGCTTGCGCCGCAATTGCATCTTCGTCATGCCGTTGAGCAATGAACACATTTCCAGCAACAACGGCCAACATGCCGAGTCCGAGGGTTTCATTTGCGCCGAGCGGCGATGCATCGAACCATCCCCAGTGCCATGAATCAAGGACCAATCCATAAAACAATTTCATCGAGATGATGACCCAGGTGACGCCAAGCAACCTCATCGATGGTTTTGGGATCCAACGTTCACCAAGGTACAACCCAAACACGCCCATCGAGAATAAGCCAAGGCCGCTCAATTCAGGGGGCAAGACGGTTCCAACAACAGCACCGATGGCAGACCAAACGGTCACCATTGCCACGAGTAATCCAAGACCTAGCCGCCGTTCGCCGTGAACAGCGAGGTCTTCCACGCTGTCTAATTCTGGTGCTGATTGAACAGTTCCGTCACGTTGGACTGCACCTGGCTCGTTGCTTTGCTCATCACCCTTCGAGAACAATGATACGATTTCACCAACGGCTTCGTCGACCTCTTCCACAGGTTGAATTTGAATTGATTCGGGTTGCTCGTCGACCTTCTTCGAGTCGACCATGAACGAGCCGAGATCCATGCCCCGTGGACGTTGGAAGTCTCGCTTCCTAAGCACATCATCACGCGGAGGGCTTGAGCCGGTCCCCTCCTTGCGCTCCTCGGCCATGCACTTGCTCTTGTTCGCCTCCTTGAATGCTTTCTCACGAATTCCGGCGTCCGCAGGTGGTTTCCCATGGCTTTCTTTTTCTGCGACCTCATTCGGTGAGCGCGGCTCCATCGCCCCCCCTCCCATAGCGAAAAATTAGCAATTGTTGCACCAAAAGGGACAAAGAGGGCCTGTGGAACGCAACGGCATGGCCGACGCCCATGGGGCCCCCACAGGGGACCTTTCTTCGTACGGAATCACCCCTGCCGGTGAAGTCTACTGGAACCAAGATGCACCGACTCTGATTGAACTCGCCGTCGCCAGAGGCGAAGGTGTGTACAGCGCTCACAAGGCACTCGTCACCGAGACTGGCGAACGAACCGGTCGCTCACCAAATGACAAGTTCATCGTCGATGAACCATCAACGACCGGCGACATCAATTGGGGCGATGTGAACGTCTCGACGGATGCTGAGACCTTTGTCCGCATGCGAGCCAAGGTGGTTGATACCTCTCTTCGAAGGACGCACTCTTCGTTCAAGATTTGTATTGCGGTGCGGACTTCAGCGAAGCCCTCCCAATTCGAGTCGTCAACCACAATGCTTGGCACAACGCCTTCGCCCGAAACATGTTTATTCGCCCGAGTGAAGAGCAACTTCAACACCACACTCCCGAATTCACAGTGCTCCACGCACCACACTTCGAGGCAAGCCCTGAGGACGGATTGAATTCTCAATGCTTCGTTATCGTCAACTACGCTGCCAAAGAAGTCATCATCGGCGGCACACGCTATGCTGGCGAAATCAAGAAGTCCATCTTTTCGGTGATGAACCTCATTCTTCCTAAGAAAGGCATTCTCCCGATGCACTGCTCAGCAAACACAACGGGTGAAAACACGGCGATTTTCTTCGGCCTTTCTGGAACTGGGAAAACCACGCTTTCGGCCGATCCAAAGCGGGCGCTTATTGGCGACGATGAGCATGGCTGGGGCGCAAATGGCGTGTTCAATTTCGAAGGAGGCTGCTATGCAAAGCTGATTGATTTGTCCGAAGAAGACGAGCCAGCCATCTTTGGCACCACTCGTAAATTCGGGACGGTTCTTGAAAACATCGTGATGGACAGCGAAGGTGTCCCTGACTTTACCGACACGAGCAAAACCCAGAACACACGTGGTTCGTACCCGATTGAATTCATCGAGAACCGGACCCTAGATTCGAAAGGCGGCCATCCACAAAATGTGATTTTCCTCACCTGTGATGCGTTTGGTGTTCTCCCACCAATTTCTCGTTTGACCCCTGACCAAGCGGCCTACCACTTCATTTCCGGATACACTGCAAAGGTTGCGGGCACCGAAGTGGGTGTCAAAGAACCACAAGCCACCTTCTCAGCGTGCTTCGGAGAACCATTCATGCCAATGCACCCAGGTGTCTATGCAGACCTTCTCTCGACCAAGATGGCTGAGCACGGAGCAACTGCTTGGCTCATCAACACTGGTTGGTCCGGTGGCGCCTACGGGGTTGGAAGCCGAATGAAGATCCGTCACACCCGTGCTATGCTCAACGCCGCTTTGGATGGCGACCTTGATGCTGTTGAATATGTCAAAGACGAGCGCTTTGGCTTTGAAGTGCCTATGGAATGCCCGAATGTACCATCTGAAGTTCTCCAACCTCGCAGCACATGGGGTGACAAAGGGGCGTTCGATGCCACGGCTGACAAACTTGCTGCAATGTTCAATGAAAACTTTGCTCGCTACGCAGAAGGCGTCTCTGAGGCCGTGAATGCATCAGCACCTTCGCCAATTGCGTGATCACAAAAAGTCACTCAGTGAGAGTTGCTTGGCCCGATCGTTGTTAAACAACGAATCTACGCTATCAGCCAACCATTCGACGTTTTGTTTGGTGTAGGTGTCGACGCCATACGTTGCCATAACGTGCTTTGTGACCTTGATGTACTTTCGAACAGCACCCTCGGAGACAGTGAGGGCAAGATTTCCCCCGCATAACCCACCTTCTGACTTGGCAACACCAACGCTTGCAAGTCCTTGGCCAGAACTCTTCTTCGGTTGAATGCAATTGCCTGCAATTGGCATCCTTCGGTAGGAATGGGCGCACTTCAAGCATCGTACTTTCTGCCGAGCATAGGCATTCATGTTGCCGCGCAAGTCGGGTAAAAAGTGCGACCGAACCACGCTTGAAGCAACAGTTCGAACATCGACGCCTCGCAATTTGTGTCCAAGATCGAGTTGTCCATTCATCTTGTCAATCATCGTGTCGAGGGTTTTGTAGGCAGAAAGTGCAGGCCCAGCATCAATTGCATCACAATCGTGCGTGTATCCATACCCGCGAACTGCGGCGATGCTTCCCAACCGCCTTTCGACGAAATCCATCCTGTCAGCGATGGTTTTCGGGTGGGGTTGATTCAGTGTGGTCTCGTAGAAATCCCGTTCGTAGAACCAACCCGAGTCGACGTTGAGCGCCTCTTTGTCCACTTCGGTGGGGTTCAGTCGAGTTGTCAAGACCAGTGGAGCATCCATCAAACCGCCTCGGTTTGCAGGAAGGATTTCTCTGCTGAAGTTGAGTAAACCATCCATGAGGAGCATGATCGCATCTTCATCACCATCGCAGTTCCTTCGCTTTGCTGCGTGGAACAATGGATGAGCATAGCCGCCTGAACAGTCCGCCCAACCAATGATTCGACTCAACACTCCGCCGGAGGTGTGCGGGGCAAGGGCGCAAATGAGGTGGCCGACTAAATCATCAGGCGTATTGACATTGTAATACGGCTCCATGCCGTAGTAGCGAACAAGCAAATCGTCAATGAACTTCGCAGTCCGAACAAAGAATTCACCAGCATTCTTGGCCACAATGAAATCTTGGGGAAAAATTTCCAACATCTGTTCATCGCTTTCAAGAGGGTTCCCTTCGACGTCATGAGTGTAGCCAAGCGATTCGATGGTTTGCCATGTGACGCCTATTTCGCGGGGCGTGAAATGGGTTACAGGCACATCACTCATATCGAAACGAACGGTTCCGTCACGGAACACTGGGAGTTGGAATTTCGCCCTCAGCAATCCCTTTTCGATGGCTTCGGGAGTTTGGTCCCTTGAGGCTATTTTTTTCATGCATTTGACCGTTCGAGGAATGCGGTCCATGCCTAAACGGATTCTTGCGTCTTCGAGAATGGTGTCTAAACGAACTGATTGAATTTCGCCGCGCCTGCGTCGGTTGCTTTTTTCCGATTCACGCATGGCGGTTCGGCCCCTGCAATTTACGCCGACGCGCCCTTCGCCGTGCTCGTCCAACAATCGATGATGGCAGACGACAAACGGTGATTCTTTGCCGCACTTTTTGCACACTCGGCGGCCCATTTGCACCCGAATGGTTTGCTTTTCAGCTGCGATGGCCATCAGCCGCTGGTTGCCGCCTGTAAGGTCAATCGGGAACAGAGCGTGAGTCATGGGGCTCATGATTCGCGGTGCGGCTTTTTCCGGCCGACCCATTCGACATCCAACCCGTACAGGGGCAGCATGTTCCCACCGCAGTTCTGATATTTTTCGGACTTGAATCAAAATTCCATCGACGGCGTGATCGTCTTCGTTTACTTGAGCGGCAAGGTACTGCTCTGGATTGTCAGGGCCCGGGTCGGGGACCTGCTCTGCGGCGTTGCGCCCAACTTCATCGGTTTCAGCAATGCCAAGCCCGCGCTGTCGAGCGTCGGTTTCAGCAGCAATTCGAACGGTTGCTCGTGCTTCTTTCAACTCTTTCAAACGCTTTCGCTCCTCTACGAGAATAACGTGGGCCTTCTTGAGTTCCTCAATGCGAGCCTCGAACCTCGAACGAGCATCGACAATCCTCAACGGCTTCTCACCTTCAAAGCTGAACCCAAACCCATCCAGAACGGCTGGCCAACCCGATGTGATGACAAGATCGTCACCGTCATGGTGGTGGGCAAGACCAAGGATCATCGCAATACTTTTCGCCATGCCATGTTGAATGAGGGTCCACGCTTCGGGGGTTTCCCCGCCGAATATAGTGGGGAGTGGTCGCATTTCGTGGCCGGGAATCATATGTG
>JGI26119J46589_1000190_pt1 | contig 13621 bp, 13 predicted proteins | sample AOAMet_54_BLW_10_2_FD_46589 | JGI IMG/M metagenome (IMG submission 46589)
CTCACGATATCTTCTTTATTAGATTCTATCTTTTTAGATGCTTCTTTTATAGAAATTTCTATGTTTTTTATAGAGCCATTAATTTTATTTGTAGTTTCTGTTAATTTAGTTATATTCACTTTATTTCTTTTATTACTCAGATCCCAAAGTTTTCTTACCTCTTTATCAAGAAACTGGATGGATGCTGATATATCAGTAAGTGAATCATTGTTAATCTCATCAGCAATATTTATTTGCTCTTCGATAACGATTAGTCTTTCGTTAATAGAGTTTAATGTTTCTTTATTAGATTTAGATTCAATATTTTGCCAAATACCCAACGCTAGAATACTCATAAAAACTAAAACATATAAAAAACCTACAAATAGACCGCCTGATGTCTTTTGTTTTAAATATGCCGGCGATGATTTATTTGGTTTCATTGTTTGATTCATGTATTAATTATTAAAAAAACTACTTTATAATATATTTTACATTAACTATTTAGATAAATATGAATTTAGATTTCTCAGATGACCAAAAATTCCTTCAAAGTGAGGCGCGAAAGTTTTTAGAAAAAGAAGGCTCCATTAATAGGAGTAGAAAAGTTCTTGAGGATAAGCAGAGCATAGACAAAGAATTATGGAACAAGATAGTTGAATTAGGATGGACTGGCATCAGAATACCTGAGGAGTATGGAGGATTGGGCTTGGGTCACCTTGAATTATGTGTTGTGGCAGAAGAGCTCGGAAGATACTTAGCTCCTGTACCCTTCTCATCTTCAGTTTATTTATTTACAGAAGCAATTATTAAATATGCAGATGAAGAAGTTAAACAAGACATTCTTCCAAGATTAATATCAGGAGATATTATTGGAACCCTGGCGGTAACAGAGGATCTTTTTGCTCCTTCAAAAACTAATATTAAAACATTAACTGATAATAACCTTTTAACTGGAAGGAAGATTGCTGTTCCTGATGCTGGTATAGCTACACATTCACTAGTTGTTTCAAATTCTACCTCAGGAATATGCTTAAGGTTGGTTGATCATTCTTCTGATTCAGTAATTATTGAGCATCAAGATACGATAGATGAAAGTAGAGGTCATTTTTCAGTTGAATACAACAATACTCCAAGCATACTAATTGGCGATGATTCAAATGGCTGGGATTTTTATGAGAACCTTTTAGACCAAGCAGCAGTTTTATTTAGTTTTGAACAAATTGGTGGCTCTCAAGCCTCATTAGATATGGCAACAAGTTATGCAAAAGAAAGATATGCATTTGGGAGACAAATTGGCTCCTTTCAGGCAATTAAACACAAATTAGCTGATATGTATGTTGCTATAACATTAGCTAAATCAAATTCATATTATGCAGCATGGGCTTTGTCTACAGATTCATCAGATCTATCTGTTGCATCAGCAACTGCAAGAGTAAGTTCAACCAAAGCTTTTCAACTTTGCTCAAAAGAAAATATTCAAACTCACGGAGGAAATGGTTTTACTTGGGAGTATGACTGTCACCTGTATTACAAAAGGTCTAAGCTTCTGTCGGTGAATATCGGCTCACTACCGAACTGGAAAGAAAAATTAGTTAGCGGCTTAGAAAAATCAAACACATATTAGGAAGTAAAAAATGGATTTTAATGACACAACAGAACAAGCTCAATTTAGAAAAACCTGCAGAGAATGGCTTGAACAAAATGCAGAACCAAAATCAAGTAGCAGTAGAGAAAGTTTTTCTGATATAGATTTTTTAGAGGTTGCCAAGCAGTGGCAAAAGAAAAAATATGATGCAGGTTGGGCAATGCTTCATTGGCCAAAAGAATACGGAGGAATTGCTGCATCACCAATAGAAAGAATTATTTGGGCAGAAGAAGAATCAAAATTTAATGTACCAAGAGGTATATTTGAAATTGGGCTAGGTATGTGTGGCCCAGTAATGATGGAGTATGCAACCGATGAGCAAAAAGAAAGATTTTTACCATCAATGGCTGAAGGTACTGAAATATGGTGTCAGTTATTTTCAGAGCCATCTGCAGGGTCTGACGTTGCAGGCCTAAGAAGCAAGGCTACACAAGATGGCGATAATTGGGTAATAAATGGCCAAAAAGTATGGACTTCTGGTGCTCATTTTTGTGATTACGGCATCTTGGTTGTGAGACATGATCCAAACCTTGAAAAACACAAAGGTATGACTTTTTTCTTTGTTGATATGAAATCTCCAGGAATTGAGGTCAAGCCAATAAAACAAATAACTGGAGGCTCTAGCTTTAATGAAGTGTATTTTACTGACGTTGTAATACCTGATTCTCAAAGACTAGGGGCTATCGGAGATGGTTGGAAAGTGGCAATAACAACTCTAATGAATGAAAGACTAGCAGTTGGAGATGCTAATGGTGCTGATGTAAAAGAAGCATTTAATTGGGCTAAAAAACAAGATGATTCTGGAGAATATCTAATTAATAATAGGGCTACTAGAGAATCTATAGCTGATTGGTATTGTGAAGCTAATGGTCTTAAAAATACTAAATTAAGGACAATGTCTGCTCTTTCTAAAGGTGAGACACCTGGCCCTGAAGCGTCTATAACCAAAATAGTAAGTGCTAATAAGCTTCAAGATATTGGTAATTTTGGAATTGACTCTTTAGATATGGCAGGAATGCTAAAACCAGAAAATAATGAAATACAAAGTTTTCAAAATGCTTGGCTTGGAGCTCCTGGCTTAAGAATAGCCGGAGGTACAGATGAAATTCTTAAGAATATTATATCTGAGAGGGTTTTAGGACTTCCTCAAGACCCAAGAGCAGATAAAGGTTTGCCATTTAAAGATATACCATCTGGAAATTAGTTTAATATTTAAGACTTAAGCTGAGGAAATAAAAGAACATCCCTTATTGATGTTTGATTGGTAATCATCATAACAAGACGGTCTATGCCAATTCCTACTCCAACCGCAGGCGGCATTCCATGCTCTAATGCAATAATGTAATCTTCATCATAAGACATAGCCTCTTTATCACCTGTATCTTTTGCTTTTACTTGGTCTTTAAACCTCTCAGCCTGATCATCAGGGTCATTTAGCTCGCAAAAACCATTGGCAATCTCTTTTCCACCAATAAATAATTCAAATCTATCTGCTATGTTTGGATTTTCATTATTTCTTCTTGATAGTGGAGAAACCTCAACAGGGTAACCTATAACAAAGGTTGGTTGTATAAGCTTGTCTTCGACCGTTGACTCAAATAGCTCTAAAAGCTCTTTACCTCCAAGCTTATTTATATCTTCCTTGCTAAGGTTTTTATTTTCTTCAAGGACAAGATCTGAAAGGTTACATTTTCTAAAATTAGACAAATCAATTTCATCATTACCCCACATCACTTTATGCCCATCATTGATTTCATCTGAAGCTGATTTAATCATATTTTCAGTAAACTCTATTGTTTTTTCCAGTGTTGTAAAAGCCTCATAGTATTCCAGCATTGTAAATTCTGGGTTATGTCTTGTAGAAAGACCTTCGTTTCTAAAGCTTCTATTTATCTCAAAAACGCGCTCAAAACCACCAACAAGCAACCTTTTTAAATATAACTCTGGGGCTATTCTTAAAAATAATTCTCTGTCTAATGCATTATGTTTAGTGACAAAAGGTCTTGCAACAGCCCCGCCAGGGATTGGATGCATCATCGGAGTTTCCACCTCAATAAAATCTCTATTTTTTAAAGAATTTCTTACAGATTCAATAATCTTGGTTCTATTAATAAAGACTTCTTTAGAATCCTCATTACTCATTAAATCTAAGTATCTTTGCCTGTATCTAGTCTCGATATCTGAAAGGCCTTTAAATTTGTCAGGCATAGGTCTGATAGACTTTGTAATTAAAATAACATCANTAGCCTCGATGGTTAACTCATCNGTTCGTGTTTTAAATAATTTACCTTTCACACCGATAATATCGCCAAGATCCCAAGTTTTGAAATCTTCATAAAGTTCTAAGGGAACTGTATTCTTACTTACATATATTTGGATATCTCCACTAGAGTCTCTTATTGTTGCAAAACTTGCATTACCCATAACTCGCATAAGAACTACTCTGCCAGCAACTGAAATATTTTCTATGTTTTTTTCTACCAGCTCTTCTTTGGTAAAAGTACTATTTTGAGAATGAATATCTGAAGCATAGTTTTCTTTTAAAAAATTATTTACATATGCTTTTTTATTATTTCTAAGGATTTCAAGCTTTTTTCTTCTTTCCTCGATGATTCCCTCTTCGCCACCTATATTTTCTTCTGACATTTAAACTCCTGCTTTTAAACTTGTTTTCATAAACTCATCAAGATCGCCATTGAGAACTGCTGATGTATTTCCCGTCTCATAACCCGTTCTTAAATCTTTTATCCGTGACTGATCAAGAACATAAGAGCGAATCTGNCTTCCCCAACCTATGTCTGACTTACTTTCCTCAAGTGTTTGTCTCTCTTCATTTTGTTTTTGTAATTCTAACTCGTATAGCTTTGATTTTAATTGTTTAAGTGCACTTTCTTTATTTTTATGTTGTGATCTTCCACTTTGGCACTGGGTTACAACGCCAGATGGTATGTGAGTGAGCCTGACTGCCGAATCTGTTTTATTAACGTGTTGCCCCCCTGCTCCTGAAGCCCTATAGGTATCAATTCTAATATCTGCGTTATTGATATTAATTTCAATAGAATCATCAACTTCGGGTGATATAAAAACAGATGCGAAAGAGGTATGACGCCTGCTGCCAGAATCAAATGGTGATTTTCTTACCAGCCTATGAATGCCAGTTTCAGTTCTAAGCCAACCATACGAGTGATCGCCGCTGACATGAAGAGTGGCTGACTTTATACCTGCAATTTCTCCATGTGATATTTCTGTTATATCAATATCAAAACCTCTATTTTCTGCCCATTTGGAATACATCCTTAATAACATCTCCGCCCAATCTTGAGCTTCAGTTCCTCCAGAGCCAGACTGTATTTCTACATATGCTGATGCTGGGTCCATTTTATTAGTAAACATTCTACTGAACTCTAAACTGGAAACAGCCTCTTCAAGCTCTAAATAATCCTTAGCTATTTCTTCTATTGAGCTCATATCAGATTCACTTTCTGCAATTTCAAGAAAAACCAAACCATCAGATACTCTCTCTTCTACAGATTTAAAATTTACAAGTGATTTCTCTATTGCTGTTTTTTCTTTACTAATTTTTTGCGATAGCTCGAGATCAGACCACACCTCTTCTTTTGCAAGATCAGCCTCGATCTGATCAAGTCTTTGCTCTTTAGATGAAACATCAAAAATACCTTCTCTTATTTCATTTAATCGATTTTTTAAATTACTAAGACTTGATTTTAATTCTATGGAATCCATTTCTATTTATTATGCGAGGTTATAAATTCAAAAATCGCATCTTTAGATGCTGGAAAATTATATATTTTTTCTTTTTTATCAAAAATAACAGATAGGGAATTTGGAGTATCTTTTATTTTAAGGCCTGCATTGTGAATAACATCAGGAAACTTTGCAGGATGAGCTGTTGAGAGTATTACAGTTTTACCTTCAAGTTTATCCTTAAGCTGCTCAACCGCCTTAGAGGCAACAGCTGTGTGAGGGTCCATCAAGTAATTGAAATTAGAATATGAATCTTTCATAGCGTCAACAGTAGAAAAATCATCAACACAATAACTTAAAAATAAGTCTTTAGATTTATTCCACATACTATCTTCAATTTTTATAGGAATCTCTGGGAAATCTGAATAAAATTTCATACATGACTCAGCATTNCTATTAGTGTAAAAATCATAAATCAGTCGCTCAAAATTACTAGCAATACTAATGTCCATACTTGGAGATACAGTCTCTGAGACTTTTTGCTTCGAATAGTCATTGTTTGAAAAAAATCTATGTAAGATATTATTATCATTTACAGCAACTAAGATTTTATTTAATGGCATCCCCATTTTATGAGCAGAATAACAAGCAAAAACATTGCCAAAGTTTCCAGTTGGTACTGAAAAGTTTAGCGGCTCTTTAAATTCTGAAATTTTTAATGATGCATAAAAATAGTAACAAATTTGGCCAATTATCCTAACCCAATTAATTGAATTTACTGCAAGAAGAAATTGATCATTTTTAANAAATGGCCTTTCATTAAANGCTTGTTTGACGATTGTCTGGCAATCATCAAAGGTCCCATCAATCAATAAAGTATATACATTAGGGCTATCTACCGTTGTCATCTGCCTTCTTTGAACATCTGACATGTTGCCCTCGGGCAATAAGATGAAGCTTTTTATAGAATTAAATCTTTTACATGCATCTATTGCAGCAGAACCGGTATCGCCTGAAGTGGCACCAAATACAATAGCTGTTTTATTCTGTCTTTTTAATGACATATTAAAAAATGCAGCTGCCAATTGAAGACCAAAATCTTTAAACGCAGCGGTTGGGCCATGAAAAAGTTCTAAAATTGCATTTGATTCATCTAAATTTTGTATTTTTACTAAATTTTCTTCAGAAAAATTGTGCCATGTCGAATCTAAGAGCTCTGATACCTCATCATCTGTGAAGGATGATTTGGTAAATTTCGGAACTATATAATTTGCAATATCAATAAATGTTTTTAAAGTTTTCAAATGATCTAGGTCTACTTGAGGCCATTCATTTGGCATAAATAATCCACCATCACTTGCAAGGCCTTGCATCAAAACTTCTTCAAAAGTCTTATTATTATCTCCGCCTCTAGTGCTGTGAAATAACATTACTATTCAGCTTCTATCCTTATTGATCTTACTGCCTTAACTGAATCTAACTCAAGTAACTCTTTTTGTAATTCAGCATGATCGTGTTCTTTGAATGGGTCTGTAATTAAAATAATTGGCACAGAATTTTTTCCATGATCTTCTTTTTGAACTATTGATTCAATGCCAACTTTTTTTGAGGCTAACATTGATGTTATTGAAGCCATGACGCCAGGCTTATCTTCTGCTTCAAGATAAAAATAATATTGAAAAACTAAATCATTAAAATTATTTAATTTATATATTGTTTTAACACTTTGACTCTCATCAGATGAAACATCAGGACAGTTAGATAAATGCACTAAATCAGATATAAGACCAGAAGCCGTTGATTCTTGGCCTGCACCAGAACCAGCAATATGAATTTTACCAATTAAATCAGTATCGATTTCCATTCCATTTCTAACACCACTTAAGTTGGCTAAATGCGATGACTTTCTAATAAGCGCAGGATGCGCTCTAAGCTCTAGAGACTGATTTTCGTGTTTAGCAACCGCCAAATGTTTAATTGTATAGCCCATGTCACTTGCATATGTAAAGTCACTTTTTTCAATGCCTGTTATACCTTCTATATAAAAATCTTCAGGCGGAAGAGGTGTTCCAAAAGCTATTGAAGATAAAATTCCAATTTTATGGGCAGCATCCATACCCTCAATATCAAATGCAGGATCTGGCTCTGCATAACCCTCTTTTTGAGCTAATTCTAGCGTGGGTTTAAATTCACTACCCTCTTCCATATTAGAGAGAATAAAATTAGAAGTTCCATTCAACATCCCTGATATTTTTGAAATATTGTTTGCAGCTAATTCCTCACTAAGAAGTTTTATTATTGGAGTGCCTGCACAGACAGCTGATTCAAAAAGAACTTTAACGCCGTTTTTATTTGCAGCGTTGAATATTTCATCTCCATGATGATATATAACAGCTTTGTTAGCAGTGACTACATGTTTTTTACTATTTATAGCCTTCAGAATTAGCTCTCGGGCAACCTCAACACCACCAATAAGCTCAACAATTACATCTACATCACAATCAACAACCTCAAATATGTCTCTCAATATTTTTGTGTTTCCAGGGTTACATTTAGGGTTATCTCTTCTTGCNCCTATAACCTTGACTTCAAAAGAGCATCCAGAATTTAACTTGATTGCATCCGCATTATCATTAAGAGCCTTGAACATTCCAGTAGCAACATTACCCCATCCACATATACCTATATTTAATGATTTCATTTTATTTCCATTGAAAAAAAGTTTTTAATCCCTCTAATTGCTTGTCTAATTCTATGCTCATTCTCAATTAATGAAAATCGAACATACTCATCTCCATCTATTCCAAATCCAGCTCCTGGAGACACTGCAACATTAGCATTTTCTATTAGTAACTTACTAAATTCTAATGAGCCTAGATGAAGATATTTATCAGGAATCTTTGCCCAAACAAACATTGTAGCAAGTGGCTTTTGAACATCCCAGCCNATTCTGTTTAATCCATTGCAAAGCTCGTCTCTTCTTGATTTATACATAGAGCATATATCAACAACATCTTGGTCACAGTCATTAAGAGCCTTGATAGCAGCAACTTGTATGGGAGTAAAAGTGCCATAATCCATATAAGATTTTATTTTAGTTAATGCTTGAACTAATTTTTTATTACCACAACAAAACCCTACTCTCCATCCGGGCATATTATAAGATTTTGATAATGTAAAAAATTCAACTGCAATGTCTTTAGCTCCATCAACTTCAAGAATAGATGGCGCCCTATAGCCATCGAAAACAATGTCAGCATATGCCAAATCATGCACAATCCAGATATCATACTTTTTTCCAATTTCAACAATTTTCTTAAAAAAGTCCAAGCTGGCTGACTGCGTTGTTGGATTAGAAGGAAAATTAATAATTATCATTTTAGGTTTTTTTATCCCATTTTGGATTGCTGATTCAATATCAACTAAAAAACTATCAAGATTTTCACACAAAGGTATTGAACGAAGGTTTGCCCCAGCAATTACTACTCCATAAGAATGAATTGGGTATGTTGGTGATTGCACTAAGACGTCATCATTATCTGAAAGAGTTGCAAGTGAGAGATGTGCAATACCCTCTTTTGATCCCATACAAGTAACAATTTCATTATCCACATCTAAATCAACTGAATATTTTCTTGAGTACCAATTGCTTATAGCTTCCCTTAATTTTGGAAGNCCGGCTGATTGTGAGTACCTATGAGTTGATGGGTTGTTAACAGCTTCAATTAATTTTTCAACAATTACACTAGGAGTGGCCTGATCTGGGTTTCCCATTCCAAAATCAATAACATCTTCACCATTTGATCTTGCAATCTGTTTTAGCTTATTAATTTGTGCAAAAATATATGGCGGTAGCTTTTCTGCATTAGTAAAATGTTGGTCTGGCATGATTTACGTTTTGATTTGTAAAAGCAATTCCTCAGGTGAAACATAGCCAGGAATTAAATCTCCATCTGGAGTTATTATTGCAGGGGTCCCATTGATGCCAAGCTTTTGTCCAATAATATAATGTCTTGCAATTGGCTGCTCATCACAAAATTCTAGATTCATCTTTTTATCGTTTTTTAAGTCGGTCATGGCTTGCTTAGGATCTTTTGAGCACCATGCACCTACCATCTTTGTAAAAGTCTGAGTTCCAATACCTGATCTTGGGAAAGCTGCATATTTTATAGTTATGCCAGCTTGATTGTACTCATCAATTTGTGAATGAAGTTTTCTACAATAGCCGCAATCAACATCAGTAAAAACAGTTATTGAAAATAATTCATTGCTTGACTTAAAGGTTATGAGTTCGTTTGATGGGATAGAATTTAGAATATCAGATCGTCTTCCTTTAATTTCTTCTTTTGTGATGTTTGTTATATTACTTGCACCAATTTTATACATATCACCATATATAAAAAAACTACCATCCTCTGAAACATATATAGGCTGAAGGTCGCCATAATAAACTTTATAGATCCCTTTAAAAGAAGATGGCTCTATGCTCTCAATACTTGCGTCAGGAGGTAAGATATTTTTTAAGTTAGATGCGATTAAGGCTTCATCTGAAAAAGCAAAGTTACTAAACAATATAAATATATATAACAAATTACGTATTTTCATTTTTAACCTCTAGGGTGATGTTTTTTAAGGATTTCACCTAATCTTTTTTTAGCAATGTGAGTATATATTTGCGTTGTTGATAAGTCACTATGTCCAAGCAAAATCTGAACAGATCTAAGGTCCGCACCTCTATTTAACAGGTGTGTAGCAAATGCATGTCTAAGCGTATGAGGTGAAATAGATTCTTTGAGATTCTCTTTTCTTAGGTAAAGTTTAATTCTATTCCAAAAAGCACCACGAGTTATCTTCTTTCCTCTATTACTTAAAAAAATTTCATTGGAATTAATATCTTTTCTGTCTTGAAGATACATATTTAGATGGTCTGCAGCTATCTCTCCATAAGGTATTAATCTTTCCTTTGAACCTTTACCCATTACTTTAGCTACCAGCCTGTTGCAATCAACATCTGTAATTTTTAGGTTTATCAATTCAGAAATTCTCATACCCGTTGCATATAGCATTTCAATCATGGCCCTATCTCTTCTTCCAATAANACTATCAAGACTAGGACTTTTTAAAAGAAGCTCTACTTCTGTTTCAGACATAGATACAGGTAAATACTTTTCCTGCCTTACCATATCAATATCCTCANCTGGGGATAATAAAATATGTTTCTTTTTTAATAAAAATATGAAAAAAGACTTGATGGTTGATATTTTTCTATTAACTGAAGAGCTTTTTAAGCCACTTTTAAACAAATGAGCTATATATTGATTTATATTNCTTTTGGTTGTTTTTGCGAGNGGTATATCAGGGTACTTTTCAACCCAAGCAGCAAATGAAGAAATATCATTTTTATATGATTGAACGGTATTTTGTGAAAGCCCTTTTTCAATATATAAAGAATCTAAAAAGGATTCAATTAAATGATCCTTTTTGATATCTTTTGGCATTTACTTATCGAGTCTTTCTTTGATTCTTGCAGATTTACCTGATCTATCTCTNAGATAAAATAATTTTGCTTGACGAACATCGCCTTTTCTTTTGACTACAATAGAATCAATCATTGGGCTATGCGTTTGAAATGTTCTCTCAACTCCAATACCGCTAGAAATTTTTCTAACAATAAAAGATGCATTGAGACCGCCTTGTTTAACACCCATTACAACACCCTCAAAAGCCTGGAGTCTTGTTCTGTCTCCTTCTTTAACCTTTACAGATACAACAACAGTATCACCAGGTCTAAATGAAGGAAGATCTGTTTTAATTTGTTTTTTTTCAAAATCACTAACAATTTGTGCAGGTGACCTTTCAACAGTTGATATGACAGGCGCTGTTTCTTCAGCTACAACTTCTTCAGCAGGAGCTTCTTCAGCTACAACTTCTTCAGCAGGAGCTTCTTCAGCTACAACTTCTTCAGCAGGAGCTTCTTCAGCTACAACTTCTTCAGTTACAGTCTCTTCGGTTACAGTTTCTTCAGAAGAATTAACTTCTTCTTCAGTGTTTACAATTTCTTTATCAGATTCATTCATTATATTTGCCTAAAAAGTGCTATAGGATATCCTTAGATTCCCAATCTTCCAAGAGTTTTTTTTGTTTATTTGTTAATTTTACATCATTTAATAGATCTGGTCTTCTTAAATAGGTTTGAATAAGAGATTTTTTACCTCTCCACTCCTCTATTTCTTGATGATTCCCTGATAATAAAACATCTGGAACACTTTTATTTTCAAATTTTTCAGGTCTTGTGTAAGTCGGTCCCTTGAGAAGGCCATTAGAAAATGTATCTTTAGTAACTGAATCCTGATTTCCGATTGTGCCTGGAATATTTCTTGCAATTGCGTCTATTAAAATCATGGCAGCATACTCACCACCACTAATTATAAAATCACCAATTGAAATTTCTTCATCGACATATGAATCTACAAATCTTTGATCTACACCCTCATATCTTCCACAAATAAGAGTAATGTTGGATAAAGTTGATAATTCAATTACTTTATTTTGATTTAATTTTTGGCCTTGCGGGGAAAGATATATAACTTTTCCTAAATTATCTTTTGGAATGTCTTCAATAGATTTTTTTAGTGGCTCAGCCATCATAACCATTCCCTCACCACCACCATAAGGCTTAGAATCTATTTGACCATGCTTATTAACAGCATGCTTTCTAATATCAAAGCAGTTAATAAAGAAACTATCATCAAGGCCTTTTGAAAGAACACCAGTTTGAAATATTTTAAAAATTTCAGGAAATATAGTTAAGACATTAAAATTCACTTTAGTAACTTTTATCCCAATCTACAAAAATTTCTTTATTAACTTTATCAATAGTTTTGATTGTCTTATCTTTTACAAATGGGATAAGTCTTGTCNTCTCGTCAATTGAATCTTTAAAAGGTTTTACCTCTAAGCAATCATTTGATCCAAAGTTCAAAACATTGCTGACTATTCCAAGGACTTCATGAGGATTATTATCAATAACTTTTGATCCAATGAGTTCATGCCAATACATCTCGTCATTATCTAATTCTGGTAAATCTTCCTTATGGATATAAAGTTTTTTATTTGTATGAATTTTTATTTCATCTAAATCATCAATACCATTTATTTTGGAGAAGAATTTTGAGTTTACTTTTTTTATATAACTTATTTTAAAATCAGAAATAACATTATCTTCTATAAGAAAATTATTATAGTTAATGATGTTATCTTTAGGGTCGCAAAAGGAGTTTAGAAAAAACTCTCCTTTCAAGCCTCTGGGTTTCCCAATGGAAGCTATACAAATAAGATTAGTTTTATCTAATTTATTTATTTTCATCATCTGAAGAATCTTTCTCTTCAGATTCTTCTTCAGCAGGAGCTTCTTCAGCTACAACTTCTTCAGCAGGAGCTTCTTCAGCTACAACTTCTTCAGCAGGAGCTTCTTCAGCTACAACTTCTTCAGTTACAGTCTCTTCGGTTACAGTTTCTTCAGAAGAATTAACTTCTTCTTCAGTGTTTACAATTTCTTTATCAGATTCATTCATTATATTTGCCTAAAAAGTGCTATAGGATATCCTTAGATTCCCAATCTTCCAAGAGTTTTTTTTGTTTATTTGTTAATTTTACATCATTTAATAGATCTGGTCTTCTTAAATAGGTTTGAATAAGAGATTTTTTACCTCTCCACTCCTCTATTTCTTGATGATTCCCTGATAATAAAACATCTGGAACACTTTTATTTTCAAATTTTTCAGGTCTTGTGTAAGTCGGTCCCTTGAGAAGCCATTAGAAAATGTATCTTTAGTAACTGAATCCTGATTTCCGATTGTGCCTGGAATATTTCTTGCAATTGCGTCTATTAAAATCATGGCAGCATACTCACCACCACTAATTATAAAATCACCAATTGAAATTTCTTCATCGACATATGAATCTACAAATCTTTGATCTACACCCTCATATCTTCCACAAATAAGAGTAATGTTGGATAAAGTTGATAATTCAATTACTTTATTTTGATTTAATTTTTGGCCTTGCGGGGAAAGATATATAACTTTTCCTAAATTATCTTTTGGAATGTCTTCAATAGATTTTTTTAGTGGCTCAGCCATCATAACCATTCCCTCACCACCACCATAAGGCTTAGAATCTATTTGACCATACTTATTAACAGCATGCTTTCTAATATCAAAGCAGTTAATAAAGAAACTATCATCAAGGCCTTTTGAAAGAACACCAGTTTGAAATATTTTAAAAATT
>JGI26119J46589_1000198_pt1 | contig 13098 bp, 12 predicted proteins | sample AOAMet_54_BLW_10_2_FD_46589 | JGI IMG/M metagenome (IMG submission 46589)
TTCAGCCAAAGGTTTCACCTCAAAAGGCAGCACTGACTCCCGTCCAGCCACAGCCTACTCAACCGCCTCAACCATCTCCCCAACCACAACCAATCGTACCAATGGCACCTGTCGCACTTGAGCGAGTGGCTGAGGTTCGCACACCAACACATGCCGCCAGCGAGGCTCGTGTTGATGTCGAACGAGGTATGGTAGCTTTTTTGCGCTCAATTGACTGCTTTACGATGGCAGAACACCTCGAAGAAAATGGTTCTTCGGCGTTGCCAGAAGTCCGAAGGGCATTAGCTCAGCACGTCGGTCTCGAACCTCGTGATTCGAGGGTTGATCGCTTCTTGAGGCTCAGTTTGAGGTTGATGCCAAAAGGGGATAGTGACGATGGTGACCGAATGAAATTGCTTGGCGATTTGGGCACGAGCACCAAGAAAATCAAACGCTGGATGAGAACTCGCCTTGAGCATCGACATTCTGGCTCGGTGGACGATTTCTTGGTCGACGCTGCCAACCTTGGGGAAGCACTTGACAGAATCCCCGGCCCTGGTTACCGAGTCCCGTTAACCGCAGACACCAAAGAACTCCCAAGCCCATCAGATCTCGCAGGCTTACAACACGAAGTGGGTGTTCTAATCGGGCTGATGAATCCAGCATCTGCTGGCGGCATCACGGCTTAAGATAAATCACTGAGCAACTCGTTTTGTTCATCCTCGCTCAACGTTTCCTCAACCGGGGAGGCTGCAACTGCAATCTCAGGTGCATTTGGAAGCGGGGCGTCAAGTGGGAGAGGAAGGCCGCCCGGAAGGGGGAGCGGTGACATTCCAATCGCTGGCGGCAGTGGCATTGGCGGCGGGAGTGGTGCCGGAGGGAGGGGCGTGATTGTTGGCGGTGAAGGCGGCGTCATTACCACAGGTGGCCCAACGGGGGCAGATGGTTGCAACGATGGAGGGCCAACGGGTGCTGGGACAGGCAGAGGGGTCGGCGGGGGAAGCGCTGTCTTGACCGTCGGTGGGCCCAAAGGCGGGGAAGGAATCTGGATGGGCGGAGCCACTACTGGCTCGCTTGGTGGCCCAACAGGAGGTGTTGGAACTGATGCTGGAGTCAACGGTGTTGACTCTGTAGCCATTCCCATGGGTGGTGCTGGCTGCATTGCTTGAGGGAGGGTGCGGTGGATAATTGTAGGGAACTGGGGGGTTGGTTCAACGGGATGGATGGGTGTTAGCAAACTCGAGTGCAGCTGTTCAAGTTCGTTGGTTTCCATCTCACCGTTTCGAATGAAGTCGGCCATAACAGGGCCAATCAAAGCCATGCTGGCTCGGAAGAACCCGCGGTTTGTCCCATATGCACGCAGCACCAGTTGATGGGAGCCACCATTGCTCGAAAATGTGAGCGTATGTGTTTCAAGATGCATCAGCACCCAACTTCGCACACCGATGATCATCGACAATGCACCAAGAACACCAAAGGCGATGTTCCCAACAAAGGAAAGGAGAACGCCGGCAACAAAGCACCCAATCCACAAAAATTGATGTTGGTGCATCAACTCATTATGCTGATGGCTGAACCCCGTTATGTCGCGCTTCATAGTGAGTTTGACTTTCATTCTTCGGTGGTTGTCAACGCCGAGTTCAGTGTCGACCACTCGAAGGAGATCGTCGTCGACGACAATTGAAGTCGTTTCACGGCCATCGACTGATTGTTTCAGTGGGTATTCAACCACGATTTCCCCGTTCTCTTCCAGCAATGGTGCTGCACGAATCGGGAGACCCCAAGCAATGGTGGTCTGCGTGGCTTCATCTTCTGAGCGTTCGGCTTTATCCGTCTGAAGGAGATTCTGCGGGTTCCTCAACTGGAGAATCCACTGCCTCGTCGATATGCTCTGATTCTGCAGCATCCGCTGGTTGTTCTGAGACGGTGGGGTCCGCAAACGGATCCGTATCGTCATCGAGCCATCCTTGGTCATCGCCATCGGCCATGTTGCACCCGAGAGGTACCGCATTAGATGAAGATGGTTGTCAATGAAGGTTCAGCGGTGAATTTCTGAAAGCCATGCTTCGACGCCTTTGACAGCAGAGAAGCCTTTGCCAGCCTTGGTACCTACGACGGTTGCGATTGCGGATTCTGAAGCAATTTCAAGCGTACGTTCGCTGACTGGTCCATTGAACACAATAGCAACTGCGCCTTCGGTTTCGCCAGCAGCCTTCGAGAGGCTCTTTGGACCAACTGCCTCGGACACGGTGTTGTCTTCCATAACAAACAGTGCGTTGTTCTTGTCGAGGTTGTCGAGGTGATCAACCATTCGTGGACTTGCGCTGGTGCTTCTGGAGCAACAAATTCGTCGTCCATGTCATCAGCCCAGTTCTTGTCTGGAACGCCGGCCTTTTCGTCATCTTCATCTTGCTTCTTCTTGAGGGCGTGAGCGAATTTGCTTGCTTCAACCTTCTTTTGGAGGCACATGGTCACGGTCTTTTGTGGAAGCAATTCCCACTCTTGACCAACTGGAGCCTGGGCGACAAAGTCAACCTTGATTGTGTCATTGAGTTGACTGAACAACATCTCGCCACCACGGTCACCGTCGATGGCGAGAATGACTGTTTCCTTGCCGTTGGCAAGATCGATCAATTCTTGTTTCATCGTTCCAGCACCATCGGCGCTGATGGCGTTCTTGACACCACAGTTGAGGAGGTTGCGAACATCGTTTCGGCCTTCGACAATAATGAGCGAGGAGGACTTCTCGATGTTTGGTCCGCAGGTCAAGCCGTGGAAGTTGGTCGCAGTTCCAGTTGTAAGAACCGAACGAACTTCTTCGATGACGGTCTTGGAGGCTGCTTCGCCAGAGTTTACGAGGCTGAGCAGGAGTTCCTTTGCACGGTCGACGACTGCTGTGCGCTTGGTTGCACGGATGTCGAGGATTTCTTTGACGGTGATCTTGGCGCTGCATGGGCCAATTCGATCGATTGTTTCAAGTGAGGATGCAATGATTGCGGTTTCGACGTTGTCGAGGCTCGACGGGATGATAATCATGCCGTGTACTTTTCCGCCTTTGGTTTCCATTTCAACATCAACGTGTCCAACACGTGCTGTTCGTTGCAATTTGCGCAATTCGAGTTCGTCCCCAAGGAGGCCCTCGGTTTGGCCCATAATTGCGCCAATGATGTCCTTTCGTTGGACCGTTCCATTGACCTTAATATCAGCGCGAATTTGGTACTTCATCGCCTTGCTTTGCTTGTTGCCGCCACCGCGACCAGAGTTGTTTCTTTTATTCATGTGAATGTCTCCTTTTTGGTATCAACCGCCCCGTTCCTTAGGGATGTGGGCCATATTGGCCCAACTGTTCTTTGGCTGCTGCTTTGGACGAATCCAATGCTGCGTGAAAGGGAGGTGGATAGTTCTCCCAGCGGCCGACCCCTTTTCAATCCTCTCTCGACAAATGTCGCGAGTGGTGTGGTTTTTGATAAGCAACGAATTCAAGAACGAGAACACCTTGGTTAAACTGTGACGACCGCCGCCTCCCGCAGTCTTGACGTCTTCAGAAGCACCATCGAAGTGATGCTTGTTGATGGCGTATTGACCCGTGAAGAGAAGCGATTGATCATTAAACTTGCAAGCGCTCTCAACCTCACTCCGGAACAGCCTGCAGAAATCTACGAGGCCATTCGCACCAACACAGAAACGCCCTCCGGAGATACAATCACAGAAGCCACTGCGCGTAAAATTTACACAAAGGTGTTTGAAGTGGCCATCGTCAACGCATCCCTTTCGAGGGATGAATTTAGAGTTCTGGCTCACCTTCGNTCTGTCTTTGACATCGATGAAGACGAGCATGCTATGATTGAAACAGAACTTCGAGAAATCGTCAAGGAAAAGTTCGAAGATCCGAATGTCATCGACAAAATGCTGTTGACATTGCGAGACTCTGTCGGTCTTGTAGGGGATATTTTTGAGACCGTCCGAAAGAAAACCACCGACGGTGGCTCTGAATGAACAGTCGTCTTGACNGGTTGTTGGCAGAGCCGCAACCGAAACTCCTGCGCTCCCGTCGTAAAACATTGAAATTCCTGCTTCGAGCCTATCACGCAGGCGTCCCAGGGCTGATGGCAAAACCATCCACTGATTTGCTTGCTCACAGNGGGGGTTATGCGTTCCACATCGGGTGCCCAAACCCAGAACTCCGAACCATTGCCTCGTGGATCTTAACCTCTGGAGAGGGGATGCAACGGCGAATCGCCCGGTTAATTCCGGCCCTATGGAAAAGACATGGCCAAGAAGACCTTGTTCTCGTTGGCCTACTATTGGCAAACATGTCGGAATCTGAACTCGAGGAAGACCCATGGTTGGCGTTTATTCACCTCTTAGGCGATCAAGAACCGCTTGGGGCTCTCTTAGAGATTGCAGAAGAAATGATTCGTGGAGGCCATGCCGTACCCGGTGACATGTGGTTAATCGACATGGCTTCACAGAGTTCTTTGTGGCACCAAGTTGCCGTCTTGTTTCTCTCACTGCGGAAGGAACCCCTTGGTAAAGCGCGGGGTTTAGTGGCCACGGCGCCAGCAGGCGGGGATCTGTTTGAGCGAATCCGAACTCGGCTGTTGGCACAGGAGCATTGAAGCCCCTTCGCAGATAGCCCTTCTTGATGAGCGAACGGTTTCTCCCTTCAGACGACCCTGTCCTCGAAGCTGTTCACCAGTGGACAGTTGAGCGTGATGCTCAAGACGTCCGAAGGCTGCTTGAATGGCTTCCAGAGGCCCGTTCAAGCCGTGAACGCAGGGCGTTGTTAGAGCGTGTTCGGAGTTTACTGGCAGAACTCGAGCGTGCCCTCGACGGTCTCGATGAGATGGCGTAAGGTGGCCTGCATGGTAACTGCACTCATTTTGGCTGGTGGAAAAAGCACCCGCATGGGCCAAGATAAAGCACTGATGGCCGGAGGTGTGGAACGCCTTGTGGCAGTGGCCCAATCCTTGGGGGTTGACAGAATCATCACGCTGTGTGGTTCAAACGAGCGAGTCGCATTGTTCGAAGGTGAAGTATGGCCTGATCCCGCCGCTTGCAGCTCGTTAATGGATGTGATTTATTGGGCGCTTGGCGCCATTGAAGGTGCTGTTCAACTCATTCCTTGTGATGCGTTTCAGCTTGAATACACGGGCCTAAGCGAATTAATTGCTTCGAACGGGGGGGTTCCTCTGGATTCTGACGGGGAACGTCAGCCGCTGCTTGCTAACTGTCCTGCTGGATGGAGTCCTGCTCGCGATGTGAAAAACATTCAAGCAATGTTTGCAGATTTGCCAAGTTTGAATCTTGGCGAGGTGATCGAGGAAATGAAAAATTTTAATTCGCCTGAAACGATTTCTGAAGAATGAAAGCATCAACAACCTGCGGATAGAGAAGGTGCTCTTCGATTCGCACCCTTGCGGCGAGCGAAGATTCTGTGTCGTTGGGGAAAACAGGAACGCGTCGTTGAGCGAGGATTGCACCAGTATCCATGCCTTCATCGACCATGTGAACGGTGCACCCTGAGACTTTCACACCTGAAGCAATCGCATCGCGGTGTGCGTGAGCACCAGGGAATGCCGGAAGAATAGAGGGGTGGATGTTGAGTAAATTGGGCGCCCATTGACCAACCAAGTAGGGTGTAAGCAGTCGCATGTAGCCACTCAAAAGAACGAGGTCGACGTTTGCAGCCAGTAAGTGCTCGTGGACAATTTTCTCGTGGGCAACACGTCGATTGGTTGGGTCTTCATGATCAGATGGAAGGGGGATGCAACGTGATTCGATTCCAAGCGATGAGGCGCGCTCGAGGCCTTTTGCATCAGGGCGATCAGCGATGACTAACACGGTTTCATGCCCGCAGCCCGGGTTTGATTGTTGATGGCGAATCATTGCTTCCATACCGGAGCCGGACCCCGAAATCAGAATTGCACACCGAACTGGTTTACCAACAGTGGAAGGTCGCTGTTCCGAAGGCGCGCCTCCCATGTCATGCGCTAGCGACCAATGCCCTTGAGCACTTCGGATGCGCGCCCATTAGTTTTTGATGCACGCGCTGTAGGCCGTCATGAGTTCGATGGTTGAAAATGCCGATTCCGGCCCGGGCGACGCCCTTCAACTCAACCCTAGCCCTGTTCTTCATGGGGGACTTTCAGGGAGCGATGAGGTCGTGATTCAGAGGGTGCTCTCAGAGCACAAACCATCCCGTAATCCATTCATTCGGGGCTTGTGGATCTCATTTGGAAGCCTTGCAGTAATCTTCGCCATTATTGGGATTGTTGTCCCTGGCTGGCCAACAACATCATGGCTCGTTCTTGCAGCCTATTGCTACGCACGCTCAAGCCAGAAGCTATTCCGGTGGTTGTTGACAAACAGAATGTTTGGCCCTGCCCTTTTGGAGTATTACCGCTCTGGCCGCGCCTTGCCCCTTCACTCAAAGATGGTGATCAGCGCAATCATTTGCGTGGTTTCCACAGCGTCAATTTGGGGCATTACCAAAGCAGGCGACCCCGGGTTTGGGCAGACGCTCATCGCTGTGGTTGCAATCATTGGCGTCTGGTGGGTTGGTTGGAAGGTTCCAACTGTAGCCTAATCCTTTTGCGGAAGATAGTGGTTGACGGTCTTCTGACCTGCATCTTGATCCACGTTCGGGAGAATCCCATGAATCAACAACCGCACGGCGCCCAAGGCAAACCAGAACGCCATTTTCCATGCACCCGCCATATGCTGAAAATACGATTTATTAATTTCTGCGAGGTGCCCCATGGCCAAGGGTCCGACCTTCGTTGCTTGAAGGCTTGGGTCGAATTAATGCCTGAAAAGACGGTGTCCTGTGAATAACATGGAGATGCCACGTTCATTTGCAGCATCAATGACTTCTTGATCTCGAATTGAACCGCCTGGTTGGACGATCGATGCCGCGCCTGCATCGGCTGCTTGCTCAAGACCATCCTTGAATGGGAAAAAGGCATCAGAAGCGAGAACGCATCCTTCTGCTCGGTCGCCAGCCCTTCGTGCAGCGATTTTGACAGCTTCAACGCGACTGGTTTGACCGGGCCCGATCCCCACGGTAGCAACGCCTTGAACCATGACGATGGCGTTTGATTTGACTTGTTCACACACACGAACTGCGAATTTCATACTGGCGATTTGAGCGTCCGTTGGCGCAATGGTTGTTGCGACCTTTGCCTTTTCCCAATCGATAACCGGGGGTTCTTCGGTTTGCACCAACCATCCGCCTTCAATCGGCTTCCGTACCAAAATTCGCTCGAGAGGTGCAAGGCGATTGTTTGGCGAATCAATGGTAAGGATGCGGCGGTTTTTCTTTGCCATGACAATTGCTTTTGCCTCTTCATTGTAATAAGGAGCCATGAGAACTTCAATGAACAGGGGCTCCATTGCCTTGGCGGTGTCAACTTCAAGGGGCTCGTTGAAAGCAAATGATGGACCCAAAAGCCGATTCTGGATCGCTTGCCAGTGCAGCCTCATAGGCCTCAACTTGGGTTGTTCCAAGGGCCGCGCCGCATGGATTGTTGTGCTTGACAATGATGCACACATGGGGTGTTGCTGGCCACTCATCGGTTGAGAGGGCACGGCACAATCGAAGGGTCGCATCTGCATCAGAGTAGTTGTTGTAGGACATCGGTTTCTCGCCTTCGACCTTTGCAGTGACAAGCGTTGTGTGCAATCCAGCCGCTTTTGGATCGACATAGATGGCTGCGGCTTGGTGACTGTTTTCACCGTAGCGAAGGGTGTGGGATTTGATTGCAGAGGCCAGGAGCGTATCCGGGAGGCGTTCTGTCTGCACACTTGTTTCATCGCTGTGTTCTGGGCGGCCAATCCACCTTGCATGCAATTCGTCGCTGATTGCTGCGTCATAAGCTGCAGTGTGTTCGTATGCCTCAAGTGCAAGTGCTCTTCGTAGGTCAATTCCAACACCGTCCGCCCCACCTGCTTGCTGGAGAGCGGTTACAATCGAGGGGTAACGTTCTGGATTTGATGCAATGATGACATTCTTGTGGTTTTTGGCTGACGCTCGAACCATCGTTGGCCCGCCAATATCAACCATTTCTAACAAAGCAAGATCGTCCAAAGGGGGTTGTTGACGAGCTGCATCAGAGAATGGGTAAAGGTTGCAAGCCACAATCTGAATCGGCGGGTAACCAAGTTCAGCGAGGCCCGCTCGGTCTGCTTCTGTTTCGAGTCGCGCAAGTAGGGGCCCGTGGATTGCAGGGTGGAGTGATTTCACACGGCCATCAAAAATTTCCGGGTGGCCTGTGATGTCTGAAACGCCGATGACATCCAGTCCGGCTTCCCTCAACTTGCGGGCGGTTCCGCCCGTTGAAGCCAATTCGAAGCCCAGGGCTGAAAGTGCTGTCGCAAATTCGACAATCCCGGTCTTGTCATAGACGCTGAGAAGTGCTCGTGGGCGTGGCGGGACGGACGTGCTCATTGGAGGTACCCGTTATCGAATCCATTGGTCCGATGATAAAGAACATAGCGACCCAAGAGGATGGGGTCAAGTGAGGCTCAGTCGCCGCGCGCAGAAATGACTTGGTCGACCCGCAACAGCCCACACGCCGTTTCGCAAGCAGCTTCGATGGCATGAGCAAGGGTTTCAGCACTCGACCAAGCGACCTCGATTTGCCCTGCTGATCCGGTTGATTGGACCCCGCTTTCAGCGGACCCGTCTCGATGGTGGGCACGTAATTCGAGGAGAGTGTCGAGGTGATCGTTGCCCGCATTGGTTGCGAGCACTGCGGGAATTGCTTCGAGGGCCCGGGCAAAGGCCTCCATGGCGAGGCGTTCACGACCGCCTTGTGCTTCTGCTGCTTCTTTGATGGCGAGGCTTGCGGCAATGTGGAGGCTTCCACCTCCAAGGAGCACTTCGCCAGTTTCCATGGCGCTCGTGACAGAGCAGAGTGCATCGTAGAGACCACGAATCACTTCTTCGCTGGCCACCCCATCACCGCCGCCAACATCGACCGTGGCCAAACCTGCGTGTTCACCCACATCGAGATGCAGCCGCTCCCTTCGTGAATCATCGCCCTCAAGTGTTTCAATGGACATGGTCTTGAACGAACCAAGAACTGAGGCGTCGAGGGAATCAAGATGGTCAATCATCATGGCGCCTGTGGCAGCTGCGACGTCTTCTGCGCCGGAGCGTTCGAGGCCTGCAAGTGCAAAGACACCGGCGTCGGCACAACGGTGCATCACACGAGGGTCGATGCCCTCTGCACAGAACACAAGAGTTGCGCCACTGTCGAGAACGGCCTGAGCTTTAGCGTCGAGTTGGGCTTCTTCAGCGTCCATAAACGCCACCCACTGATCGGGGGAGGTCACTTCAATTTCGGCATCCCGAGAGGAAGATTCGATTTCTAAGGGGCAAGAAAGCACAGCGACGGTCCCATTCCTGAGATGTCGAGGTAAGCGGTCCAAATCGAGGTGACGTTCGATAATCAGCCCAGAAACAAGGGTGCTGTCGGCAATCCCTCCAACCCCGCGCTTTGCCATTCGGACATCTTCGGTTCGAACATGAAGGGTGCCGTCTCGGTTGGTAGCAACAGTCTGAGCCGCTGTCACGATGCACTGCGCAAGGTGATCGCTCCCCGACTCTGCAGTTGTCCCCATCATCGCTGTGCGGGCCACATCGAGGAGGCGTTTGTTGTCGGTGGGTTGGATGCGTACGACACGCGCATCGATCGTCTCAAGGGTGGTTTGCAAGGCCCGTTGATACCCCTCGACAAGAACCAGAGGGTGGAGGCCTTTTTCGAGGAGGCGCCCAGCTTCGCGCATTAACTCGCTTGCAATGATTATGCATCCTGTGACACCGTCGCCGCATGCGTTTTCTTGGGATTCAGCAAGTTGGACGAAGGCTTTGGCTGCCGGGTGTTTAACGAGAAGTTCTGCAATGATTTTGGCTCCATCGTTTGTCACGGCGGTCTGACCATTGGTTTTGTACATCATTTTGTCAAGACCGTTTGGCCCAAAGGTGCCACGCAATAAATCACCAAAAGCGACCGAGGCAGTCACCAGTTTCTGCGTAACTGCTACACCACTGGTCACCGATGTTGTTGGACGGACAATGGCCACTGGTGCGCGTCCAGAGCCGTCATTTGGGTGAGCCATCATTTCATGGGGCTGTGAAGCGCATAGATGAACCCTTTCTCTAAGAAAGAAACGCCCGTTTTCACAGAAGGATAATGATGGCTGCTGCACAGAGCCCAATAGCGCCGCCTGCCGTAGCAAGAATCAGAGGGATATTCATGCCTGATGATTCGTTCACAGGGGCTAGAGGCGTTGCTGAACCGTCGAGCGGAGGGAGATCTGGAATCTCCTTTCCTGTTGGTTCAAATGGTTCGGGCTCCTCCACAGGCTCGGGCTCTTCGACTGCTGCCTCGAGGCTTTCTTCGAGGGCTGCCTGTGCCTTGAGTGTTTCAGCAGCAAGGGCTTCTTGGGCAGCTTGCGCTTCTTGACGCATTGCTTCAAGTTCCGCCTCAGCTTGCTTCTTCGCCTGTTCCAATTCGGCTTCAGCTTGCTTCTTTGCCAGTTCTAATTCTGCTTCAGCTGCGCGTCGTTCTTCTTCTTCTGCAGCCCTTTCTTTGGCCGCTTGAGCTGCTGCTTCTTGCTCGGCCTTGAGGCGTTCTGCTTCTGCAGCAAGCGCTTCTTGAGCTTCAAGGGCAGACTGGCGGGCGGCCTCGAGATCTGCTTCAGCTTGCTTCTTGGCCTGTGCTAGTTCTGCCTCTGCAAGGCGTCGAGCCTCATCCTCAGCTGCCTTGGCTGCTGCTTCTTGTTGGGCCCGAATTTTCTCTTCTTCCACAGCGGCAATCTGAGCCTTTGTTTCAGCTTTAAGTCGAGCGATTTCCTCTTCGGCAGCCACTTTAGCAGCTTCGATTTCGGCCATTGCATTCTCGTGCTCTTGTTTGCGAAGGTCTTCTCTCGCTTGTTCTTCTGCTTTAATCGCTGCATCTTCGGCAATTTTTCTCGCATCTTCCGCAGCAAGTTCAGCCTTTTCTTTGACCATTGCTTCAACATCTTCGAGGGATGTTGGAGGGACGTGGTCGGTTTCTGTGGTGGCGTTGGCATGGGCCTCCGCTGCTGCTTTGAGTTTGAATTCTGCTTGAACTTTCGCTCGTGCTTCTTCTTCTGCTTCTTCGACCATTCGAGCGATCTCTTCCTTCGATCGCGTGTCTGCGTCTTCCTTTGCTTTAATTTCAAGCCGTTCTTTGACACTTATCTTAGAAATAACGGCTTCAACATAGCCTTTGAAGTCTTCATCCGAGACTTCTTCGGTCATGTGGCGTCGAGCGTTTTCCATCAATATTTCGATTTCCGTAGGAGCAAACGTCCCTGGGTGAGCGTTGATTTCGTTCCGGAAATTAGTGTAAAACGATCGACCTTCAGTCGAAATACTTCCATCCTTTGTCAAATAATCTTGTAACGAAGACAAGACTTCAGTGAGGTTCAGAGTGGCTGACATTGGAATGCCTCCTTAGATTATGAAGAGGTTTATTTCTTCAACCCGTGTTCTTTCCTTGCTTCATCGTTGGCCCAGTGGAACGCTAGCTTCAACAAACGGAGATAATGACCGAGGCCATCTCGTTCCATCTTGGCGTGCAGTGTTTCGTTTTCCATGAAAATGTCGCCCCAAAGGTTGGCTGCAGTTCCTTTCTTGCCCTTTGGCAAGTCGAACACTTCCTTGACTGTGGGGTCAAGGATTGCCTTCCAAACTCGAGCGGGGTTAACGGCCATGGTCACTTCAACGATGATTTCGTTTTCATTCAAGCCTGTTCCAGTTTGCCAAGAGTCTTCACCCAAATCTGCCAAGAACGGTAGGCAGATATCTTGTATGGATAGACTGGTCATTGGGTCGGCTGCGGTGAGTGAAGTGTATGCTTCTCGCATTCGTCCACGGTCTGCTCCTCGGGAGCCGGTGATGTTGCGGAGTTTGTCGATCGAGGTTGGGACCAAGAACCGGATGTCTGTGTAGTACACAAGTGGGTTGTCATCTCGTGCCCCAAAGATGTGCGAGTACGGTGCAGCATCTCCTGTTTCGCCCAAGTCGACAAGCGGATAAACGGTCTTTAGAGCGTTTGTTGCAATCGATTGAACACATCGGCGCATCAATCGGTCTGGTGCGGCAGAAATGTCGTTGAATGTCTGGATGTATTCATCCATGCTCATGACATCATAGCCGCGAACTGAGAGAATCGAGTGGACGTTTGGTCCAACTTGCTTCTTTTCGCCATCGTGGAAGTCGGCTTGGCTGATCCATCGGGATCCTTGAGCGACATCGCTTGCTGCGACAAGGTCTGCGTAGGCTTTGAAACGGCGGGTGACACGGTTCATGAAATCGGCTTGGTCGAGCTTGGTGAACACGGTCGCCTCGTAATTTGACTTGAGAGCGTGGTCAGCTACTTGGCTGGCGTTCACACAGGTCAACAAGTTACCTTGGTCGCGTGGGTAAATCAGCATACGTCGGCGCTTTGCACCGCCGCCAAGGCCACCAATCCAAGGATCGGTGAGCATGTATCCAATGGATGCACAGACCTCAAAGAGGCGAGCGTACTTGTCTTCATCGCTTGCGCTTGCAATCCATTCGTCCAATCCAGGTTCGATGCAGTGGAATTCGAGTGGTACCATTTCCGACCCTGCACCGAACATTTGGCGCACGGTGGAAGAACTCATCATGCCCATGAGGCTGTAAAGAGAAGTCTTGCCGGTGGTCATGAACACATCCGTGATACCTTCTTCACCGAACGAAAGTCGGCGGTCAGGCAAGTTCACGAGGAGGTTGAACGCTGTCGGAGATTCGCGGTTGCCGTTCACGGCAGGCCAAATCCATGTGCCCGGGCGGGTCATGATGTAGCCGCTGGCGTCCTTTCCAAATCCTGCAGGAGAGTAACGAGTCCATCCAAGTCGGTTGTTGAATGAAACACCACGGTGCATCAATGATGGATAGAAACAGGTGTCGAGTGGGTCCGAATCGGGAACAACACCGCGATGTCCGAGTCCCCAAAGAATTGGTTCCCACTCAGGCTCTTCGCCTTCTGGAGCGCCCAAGAATGGGTGGTCGACGCCGGGCCCATCGCCGGTTAGGAACGAACCGCCCATGCGTTCTTC
>JGI26119J46589_1000209_pt1 | contig 12842 bp, 10 predicted proteins | sample AOAMet_54_BLW_10_2_FD_46589 | JGI IMG/M metagenome (IMG submission 46589)
AAATAGAATACCATCAATTTTTTTACAATTACAATTTATCATTTGTTGACGAAAGTCAGGACCACAATCAATGATATACGTATAATTATCAAAATCAATTTTGACTGAGGACCTAAGACGTTTATCTTTTGTGTTTTGACTTAAACATACTGGATGACTACTTCCAATTAAAGGAATTCCTGTAGATGTACCAGTACCTAGAAACGTAATTTTCAAAACATTTTTTTATAAAAATATATTTTTTAGTTGATAAACTTTTTAACTTAGCACAATATATTTTTAAAAAATGTCAATTTCTCTTAAAGGTGATCAACCTTTTGAAAATATCCCCTCAGTTAAAGCAAAGGCTTTAAGAATAAATTTAAATGAGCATATTTATGGAACATTTGCCGAAATTGGTGCTGGTCAAGAAGTAGCAAGACACTTTTTTAGATCTGGTGGCGCTTCAGGGACAATTGCCAAGACAATGAGTGCTTATGATAAAGCATTTAGTGACGCTATTTATGGAGAAGAACCTGATAACAGATACGTTTCTGAATCAAGACTAAAAAAAATGCTATCTCATGAGGTAAACTTGTTAGAATCTAGGATGGACAGAAAAGAACATCCTAATAAAATGTTTTTTACTTATGCTAATACTGTTGCTACTATTGATTTTGCTAAAAAATATCGTGGCCATGGTTGGATGGGTATAAAATTTCAAACAGATTCATCTGAAGATTACAGCGAAATATTAATTCATGTAAGATTCAATTTATTTGAAGCTAGAGCACAACAAGAGGCTTTAGGCTTAATGGGTTTGAATCTTATATATGGTGCATATTACAAACATAACGAACCTAGAAAGTTACTAAAATACTTATACGATCACTTAGATCCTGGTGCGATTGAAATTGATACTGTTAATTTCTCTGGTCCTTTATTTAAAGATGTTGATAATAGGGTAATGAGTTTGGAATTGGTAAAAAATGGAATGACTGAAGCAGTTATGTTTGGACCAGACGGAAACAACATATTACCAGCTAGAGTTTTATACAAAAAAAATATTTTAGCTATTAGAGGGAGTTTTAGGCCTGTTACAAAAGTAAATGAAGACATGTTTGATAAATCAATTGAAATAATGTCACATGAACAAGATTTTGACGAAAACAAACATCTAACTGTATTTGAAATAACTCTTTCAAATTTAAAAACCTCCAATGGCGACGTAAATGAACTTGACTTTATTCATCGAGCAACTCTTTTGTGTTCTCTTGGATTGACTGTTATGATTACAAATTTTAAGGAATATTATAGGTTAGCAGAATACTTTTCAAATTATACTCAAGAAAAAATTGTTCTAACAATGGGTGTAAACAACTTAGTGGAAATTTTTGATGAAAAATACTATAGTCATCTAAGTGGTGGCATACTAGAGGCTTTCGGAAAACTTTTCTATAAAAATTTAAGAATATTTCTTTATCCGATGAAAGTTAATGGAGATATAATTAATAGTAATAACCTTCATGTAGCTCCAAGAATGAAAAATCTTTACAAGTTTTTCAAATTCAATAACAAGGTTATTGATATTTTTGGTTTTGATAAAAATTTATTAGATATATACTCTCAAAAAGTTTTACAAATGATCAAAAATAATGAAGAGGGTTGGGAAAAAATGATTCCAAAAAAAGTCACTAAACTAATTAAAGAAAAAAAACTTTTTGGTTTTAAAGAATTATAAATCAAGTATTTGACTTGTATGATCCTTTGTTTTAACTTTTTCTATAACTTTAGTTATAACACCTTCCTTATTTAAAACGAATGTTGTTCTTAAAATACCTTCGTATTCTTTACCCATAAATTTTTTAAAACCCCAAACTCCAAAACTATTTATTAATACTTTGTCGGTGTCTGCAAGAAGTGGATATGGAAATCCAAATTTAATTGAAAAAGAAGATTGATGCTTAACCTGGTCTGCACTAACTCCATAAATTGAGTAGCCTGCCTTAGTAAGTCTGTCGTAATTTTCAGATAAATTGCAAGCTTGTGCTGTACAACCAGGCGTATTAGCTCTTGGGTAAAAAAACAATACAATATTTTTTCCTTTAAAGTCATCTTGTGACACTACATTCCCTTTATCATCTTGACAAGAAAAAGCTGGTAGATTATCTCCAATTTTTAACATATTTTATAAAATTTTAATTTTTAAATTTACATAATTATTATGAACAAATCTGAAAAAATTAATTACATAATTGATACCTTAGAACTACTTTTTCCAAAGGTTCCCGTTCCATTAGATCACAAAGATCCTTACACTCTTTTAATAGCTGTATTATTATCTGCCCAAAGTACAGATGTTGGAGTAAATAAGGTTACCCCTATTTTGTTTTCCAAAGCAGATAATCCATACGATATGGTTAAACTAAGTATTAATGAAATAAGACAAATCATTAAACCTGTTGGTCTTTCACCTATGAAATCTAAAGGAATTCATGGATTGTCTCAAATATTGATTAATAAACATAATGGTAATGTTCCAGACAATTTCGAGGATTTAGAAGAATTACCTGCAGTTGGTCACAAAACAGCTGGTGTAGTACTAGCACAAGCATTTAATATACCTACATTCCCTGTTGATACACATATACACCGACTTATGTTCAGGTGGGGAATGTCTAATGGAAAGAATGTAAAAACTACTGAAAAAGATGCTAAAAGACTCTTTCCTGAAAATTTATGGAACAAACTTCATTTACAAATAATTTGGTATGGAAGAAAATTTTCACCTGCAAGAGGATGGAATTTGAATAATGATCCAATAACCAAAAAAATTGGAAGAAAATCAGTAATTAATTCTTTAAAAAATTAAAATATTTAAAGTGTTTATAGATTATATTTATAGATTATTTTAAATTTTGAAAAATCAAAAGTTAAATCCTGGGTTTATAAAAATTAGAGGAGCTAAAATGCATAATCTAAAAAATATAGATTTAGATATTCCAAAAAATAAGTTAATTGTTATTACTGGACTTTCAGGTTCTGGAAAGTCAAGTTTAGCTTTTGACACTCTTTATGCTGAGGGTCAACGAAGATATATTGAAAGCTTATCATCATATGCAAGACAATTTTTAGGAAAACTAAATAAGCCTTTAGTAGATAGTATTTCTGGAATTTCTCCTGCTATTGCAATTGAACAAAAAGTTAATAATTCAAATCCACGATCGACAGTTGGAACTTCTTCAGAAATTTATGATTATTTAAAGTTGTTATTTGCAAGAATTGGAAAAACCTACTCTCCTATTTCAAATTCAGAAGTTAAAAAAGATTCTATAAAATCTGTGATTGACAAAATAAATGAGTTTAATATTGGAGACAAGTTTTTAATTATGTCTCAAAAAACGGTTAGTAACCTTTCTGAAACTAAACAATCTTTAAACTTGATTAAAGAACAAGGCTTTGCAAGAATTAAAATAAATAATCAAATTAAAAGAATCGAAGAATTAGATAGTTTAGATAATAAAAAATTTTATTTAGTTATTGATAGATCTATTTACAATGATGATAATGATTATTTAAATAGATTGTCTGATTCAATTGAACTAGCATTTTATGAAGGAAAAGGAAAAATTACAATAGAGAACTTAAATCTTAAAAAAGAGTTTCATTTTAATAATAATTTTGAAAAAGACAATATAAAATTCAATGAACCTTCTCAACACCTATTTAGCTTTAATAATCCTCTAGGAGCATGTTCCAAATGTGGAGGGTATGGAGACATTGTAGGTATAGATCCTGAACTGGTAGTACCAAACACGGGATTATCTATATATGAAAATGCAATCGCACCTTGGAAAGGAGAAAAATTAAAAAAATATAAAAATGAATTAATAAAAAATGCTTCAAATTTTAAATTTCCTGTTCATAAACCATATTATAAGCTTTCAAATGACCAAAAAAAATTAGTCTGGGAAGGAAATGAGTATTTTAAGGGTATAAATTATTTTTTTAATAAACTTGAGTCAAAAATATATAAGATTCAAAACAGAGTTATGCTTTCTCGTTACAGAGGAAAAACTACTTGTTCAGATTGTAACGGAAGTAGATTAAAAAAAGAATCTTCCTATGTTAAAATAAATAATAAATCAATTACTGAATTAGTTCAGATGCCAATTAGTTCAGTGATTATTTTTTTTAATAATCTTAAACTAAGTAAATACGAAAATGAATTGTCATCAAGAGTTTTAAAAGAAATTAATAGTCGACTTAAATTCATAAGCAACGTAGGGCTTGGATATTTAACATTAAACAGAAGGTCTAGCACACTTTCTGGTGGGGAATCTCAAAGAATTAATTTGGCAACATCTTTAGGAAGCTCATTAGTAAGTTCACTTTATGTGCTTGATGAACCTAGTATTGGTCTTCATCCAAGGGATACTGAAAAATTGATTGAAATTTTGAAAGAGTTAACTAATCTTGGAAATACAGTTATTGTAGTAGAACATGATGAGGACATAATAAGATGTGCAGATCAAATAGTTGATATTGGTCCTGAGGCAGGTTCTAAAGGTGGTATGGTGGTAGCTCAAGGAACAATAAAAGAAATATTAAAATCTAATAGTTTAACATCAAAATACTTAAATAATAAAGAAGAAATTTCTAAACCAGAAAAACCGAGATATAGTTCTGGAAAAATTATAATTAAAGGTGCAAGAGAAAACAATCTTAAAAATATCAATGTAGAGTTTCCATTAAATAATCTGACTGTAGTCACTGGAGTTTCTGGAAGTGGTAAAACTACATTAGTTAAAAAAATTCTTTATCCTGCCTTGTTAAAAGAAAAGGGAATATTTAAAATTAAACCTGGTCAGTTTGATAGTATTAGTGGAGACATTTCGAAAATTGATGAAATTGAATTCATTGATCAAAATCCAATAGGTACTTCATCTAGATCTAATCCAGTTACATATTTAAAGATATATGATGATATTCGTAATTTATATTCATCATTAAAGTTGTCAAAATTAAATAATTATAAAGCAAAACATTTTTCTTTTAATGTTGATGGGGGAAGATGTGAAAACTGTAAAGGCGAAGGAAATGTTAAGATAGAAATGCAATTCATGGCAGATGTTAGTTTAGTTTGTGAAAATTGCAAAGGAAAAAGATTTAAAAATGAAATTTTAAAAGTAAAATATCATAAAAAAACAATTGACGATATTTTAACAATGACTGTTGATGAAGCTATAGATTTCTTCTCAATTCACGAAAACCAAAAAATAAGTAATAAACTTAAACCTTTACAAGATGTAGGAATGGGCTATGTTCAACTTGGACAATCTTCATCTACTCTTTCTGGAGGAGAAGCTCAACGAATAAAATTAGCTACCTTCCTATTAAAAGGTAATAAGGGTAAAAAAACATTATTCATTTTTGATGAACCAACAACAGGACTACATTTCCATGATATAAAAAAATTACTAAAATCTTTTAATTCACTAATAGATAATGGTCACTCTATTGTTGTTGTTGAACACAACCTAGACCTTATAAAATGTTCCGATAATATTATTGATTTAGGTCCAGATGGAGGTGAAAACGGTGGTGATTTAATTTTTAATGGCAAGCCAAATAATCTTATCACAGAAAAAAAATCAAGATTAAAAAAATATTTAGAACTTAAATTTTAAATTCAATAAATCTTTTAGTTTTTGAGAAATTCCTAAAAAATAAATCATAACTAAATAGGCAATTACTATTCCAACTGATCTTACTACAATTTCTAAAAGGGGATTAAAATCAATCTTAGTGAAATAACTTATCAAATAAACTGTAAAAATTGAAAATATAATTTTTAAAGAATTTAAGTTGTAAGGTTGAATTTTAATCTTAAAAACAATATACAAGACCTTTAAAACTGTGAATATTAATAGTACAATAAAAGTTGATATTGCAGCGCCATTTATTCCATATATATCTATCAAGTAATCATTGAGTAAATAAACCGATACTGCCATTGAAATTGAAAACGGAAGAGTAATTCTATAAAATGTAGATGTGGCTAAAATTGCAGGACCACATCCAAAACTCATTTGAATCAATTTAGCAGAGGAAATAATTAAAACAACCAAAGAGGCGTTTGAATAATATTCATTATTTAACAAAATATAAAATGAATCTATATTTAGATTTATTAACAAGAAAAATAGACCACTAACAAGTAATAAATTTTCAGAACTTTTATTGTAAAGGTTTTTTAACTCAGAAAAATTCTGCTCGTTCAATGATTTAGCAACTAATGGATTTAATATTTGAAACATTGCTCTTCCTGGAATTTCTACAACAGTAGCTATAAAAACAGCTACTGCATAGTAAGCAGTTTGGCTTATAGCTTCTTTTTGAGGTATCATATACTTGTCAATATCTATAAGAAAACTAGCAGCGGATCCAGCTAATAAAATATAAAAAGAATAAGAAAGAATNTCTTTATAATTTTCTGGAATTACTANTGAAAANTCAGGTCTATAAAGGAAAAGCGAATACGCTATCATCAAAATTAATCTTAAATAGTATAGACCTGTTAACCACCAAATAAAATCTTCTTTACTTAAAATATCAAAAGAAACTAATATTAACAATAAAAGAACTGAAACACGAGGGTAAATTTCTTTTAATACATTTCCGAAAATTGATCTGAACTGAACTCTAGACCATGAGTAGAAAACTTCAAAATACGAAGTCGCAAATGAAACTAGAAAAATTACCCATATGTAAGATTCTATAATTGGATTTTTTACAGATAAAAATTGAGCGATTAAATCATGAAATTGAACGACTAAAAAAGTAATAGGAATAATAAAAAAAAGTGGCAAAAAAATCACACTAGACAAAAATTGGTCNTTCTTTTTTTTATCATTGAAGGAACTAAAAAATTTNATTATTGTGTGTTGAGCNCCAAATGACATTAAAGGTTGTAATAGATTTGATGTAGCTAACAAAAAAACTACTAATCCATAATAATNATCTTTNAGAAACTCAGGATAAAAATANAATGTATTTATACCACCTATTAATATTGCAATAGANATTGTTAATATATTCCATGATGTTTGTTTAAAAACTATACCCACTAATCTATTGTTTTTTTAATAATAGAATCTAATTTAAAANTTAGACTTGAATATTTATATTTTTCAATNTCAATTGGTTTTACCAAAAAAGTGCCATTTTTAAAATTAGAATACAGTTCTAAAATATGATTTTTTAAATCAATTTCATTTGAAAAGTCAAATACATTTCCACATTTAGTTTCATTAACAATGTTTGAAGTATCACTATTTTTTGATGAAAAAGTAATTATTGGGATTTTATATGATAAATAGTGAAAAAACTTTCCAGGTATTATATTTCCTCCGTCAGGCCGATTGATATCACATAAAATTAAAACTTTTGCAGTTAACAAATTTTTATCTAATAAATCTTTACTCATGTAATCTTTAAAAATTACATTTTCTTTCAGTTTTTTGAGATGTTTATTTTGATGTATTGATTTATCAAAACTACCAATTAGATTTAATTTTAAGTCATTTTTAAATGATTTGTTAGTCATTGAAATATCATAAAGAATTTTCCATAACATTTTTGGATTTTGAGACGATTTCATAACTCCAGAATAGATAATCTCAAAGTCTTTAGAACTAACAACGTCTTTAAAAGCATCAAATCCATTAGTTATCAAATGAGTACTTGGATTAATTTTAGAATAAGCTGTTTTCAATGAAGGTGATGTTACAATTACAGAATCAGCTGTTTTTAGACATTTTTTCTCCCAATTAAAATGCTTTTTTTTAACACTGCTAAACATTGGCATTTTTTTGAATTGAAAAAAATCTGACCAAGGATCTCTATAATCAGAAATCCATTTAATATTATTTTTCAATTTCAATTTGTAACCAATTATATTAGTACTAAATGGCGGAGAAGTAGTTATAACGCAGTTTATATTGTTTTTAGTAATAAAAGATGATGCTCTTTTTACTACCTCATTTATCCAAAACATTCTAGAATCGGGAAAGAAAAAATTAGATCTGATAAATAATTTTAAATAATTTGTAATTCCTTTATTTTCAATATTATCTGAATTTTTTGCTTTTGATTTAAAATACTTAGCAGGTTCAAAAACAGGAACCTTTAAAATTTTTATTAAAGGATTGACTTTATTAATTAAACTACTATCTGATATCGGATAATCTGCAGATTCTGGTGAAAGTACTGTAATATCATATCCCATACCAACTAAATAATTTGAGAAATTCAACCAACGCTGAACACCAGAACCCCCTGATGGTGGCCAATAATAAGTTATGATCAGTATTTTTTTATCAATCATACATTTTTATAATTTCTTTTGAAACAATATCATTATTTAAAAAATTTTTGATAGCATTTTTTGAGTTCAAATTATATGAATTGGTTTTACTAGCATCGTTGTATAGACTAATTACTTTTTCTGAAAATTCATCTACATTTCCTGGACTAAACAATTCTCCGACTTTATATTTTTCGATAATTTCTTTTTGTGCTACAACATTGCTACAAATCATAGGGCAACCAAATGACATGTATTGAAATATTTTATTGGCATATGTTGTATCATGATGAATATTTGATTCTAATGGAGAAATACCTATGTCACAAATGGACAAATAGGATTGAAAAGTATTTTCATGTTTCCATCCTTCAAAAGAAATAAAGTTTTGTACATCATTACTTTTTGATAAATTTTTTAACTCTTTATCATATGAGCTAGAACCAACTACAATAAATTTAATTTCAGGGATTTTAGTTTTTAAAAACTTTAAGGAATTAATAACTGTTGATATTCCTCTTCTTTTAGATGTATTACCTANATAAAGTAAAACAAAATTATTTCTATACTTATCAATTAAACTATGATCTAAATCAAAATCTGTATAAAANCTTTTNCTTACCGTATTTGGAAATACTGTNATTTTATTTTTAGATAAACCNNTTCTTTTACAAAGTTCAATTTTTGCAGCATTTGTAACAACTACAATATTATTGGCTGCTTTNCTGTATTTTTCTTCTGCAATTTTCCATTTCTGTGGAGATATTAANAGTTTTCCAANAAAAGAATTNACATGCTTNTAAAATCTCATAATTTCTGGTCTATTTTCATGAAGATCTAAAGTTATTGGAAGAGACTTTAAATTNGCNTTAAAAACAGAACTAGCAATTTGAATATCATGAATATGAATTTTNTCNATATTATTNGAAATAAGAAAATTATTAATTTTTCTGCTCATAATNATTTTATAAAAAGGAAANGTATATGCTAATGCAGAAAACTTATAAGTTAACCTTGAACAATAATATCTTCTGACATTAATAGAATTAACAACTTCTTTTTCAATAAATTTCTTTGAATATGATAAGCAGAACAAATAGACATCGTGACCGGCTGAAATTAAAGCACTCGCTTCGTTACTGACCCTGGGATCTATTGGATAAGGAGCGTCTAATATCATGCCTATTCTCATAGATTATAGATTTAGAACACCTCTGTAGTAATTAGTATACGAATCCTTATTAGGCCAGGTTCCAGATTTATCCCTTTCAGCATAAACTGCATAATATCTATTATGAAAGTTTCTTAAAATAGGTCTTAAACCTAATTTAAAAGAAGGATTAGTCCATTTTTCTTTCTTTATAATTTTCCATCCTGCTTTTTCAAGTAACCAATCAAATTGCCATTCTTCAAATTCATGAAAATGACGATCTCTTTGATCAGTTTTACTTCTATATGCTTTTGAAAACCATAAATTTAANGGAACAGTTAGAAACAATCTTTTAGCGTTTAATGAACTTAGTAAAGGAAAAGGAGAAACAAGGTGTTCAAGGATTTCAAATCCAGTAACTAAATCAACATCATCAGGAATATCTAATTTAAAATCGATATCTAAATCTTGAGCTCCGGAATTATAGACTTTATAATCATTATCTATCATTAATTGAGCAAGTGGATTAGCAACACCTAAATCATATATCACAGATGGAGAGGGACATACTTCTTTAAGCAAACTTAACGTTCTTTGGTATCGTTTTTTTGGAATTTTATTGTACATCTTTTCTAATTATAATGAATTTAATAAACANCGATATAAAAATCAAATAAGACAATAATGAAAGATAAAATCCTGTATTAATTACTTCTGGCTTAAATTCAAATTTAATCTCATGAGTTCCTTTTGGCATTTCCATTCCTCTTAACAAATAATTAACTTTAAAATGACTAACTGGTTTATTATCAACATAAGCTTGCCAACCATTATTATAAAAAGCTTCAGAAAAAACCGCAAATTGATTGGAATCAGTTTTTGAACTATAAATTAATTGATTTGCTTTTCTTGAAATTAATTTAATTTCATTAGTCTCGTTTAATTGAAAACTTGTATTTATGATCTCTGTATTTTGAGATAAACAAGTGTTTGATAAATCAATATTTTTTAACTAATAATTCCTCATCAGAATTTTTAACATTAATAATATTTTCAACAAACCATGCATTACCTAAATTGTTAGGGTTTCTCGTAACTCCTAATGGATTATCCTCACTGTTTTGTATGATGTATTTAACATTCAACATATTAAGCACATCAAAATTATTTTTACTTATATAAAAGTCATATAAATTTTGAATTCTTTTAGGTTTAGCAGCATGGTATCCCGCAATTGATTTATGAAAGTATGATGTTCTAGCGTTAGAAAAGCCACCCATTGGTTCGAATACTCTAAAATCAGAATCGTCCTTCAAAATTGCTTTATCTGCTATTGTTTTTTGAAATGGAATCTCAACTAAAGATTTTTTTACAAATTGATCTGAGTTAACATAATTTTTATCTACNATCCATAAATCAAATATTACAATTAAAGTAATGATTAAAAATGTCAAATCTTTTTTAATAATTTTTTTGACAAACAAGTAAAAGGTAATAGAACAACAAACAACTATAATTAAAGATCTTAAAACATCACTTTTAAAAACATATTGTCTTTCCTCAATAAGTAGATTAAGAATTTCTGGATACTGCGAAAAAATTTCAAAATCAGATTTAAAATCTAAAATACTTGTTCCAAAAAAGTAAAATACTAAAATCAATGAAACCAAAAACACAGATGCATATTTTAATGAATTTAATTTCTGGACCTCTTTTGTATTGTTTGAAAAGAATTTGCTTAAACCCATAACAGCAAATAAAGGGATACAGAATTCTATAATTATCTGTATAGATGAAACTGCTCTGAATTTATCGTATAATGGAAAATAGTCTATCATTAAATCAGTTAAAAACGAAAAATTCTTTCCCCAAGATAAAAATAGCGATATTGAAATAGCTATCAATATCCATTTTCTATTTAAATCATTGACAAGTAAAATAGANAAAAGAAATATAAAAAATAAAGAAATTCCTATGTAAGCAGGAGCTGCTACAATNGGCTGATTNCCCCAATAAACTTTAGAGTATTGATAAACCTGTTGAGCTTGATTAGCATCTAATGATCTAATAAAATTCATAAGTTTTGAATCTTCTCTAATTCTTTCAGAGCTTCCGCCACCCATAAATCTTGGGAAAATAAGATTTAAACTTTCTAAAACTCCGTAACTGTACTCNGTNATGTATTCCTTATCTAATCCACTTAACGATTCTTTTGCAGAACCATCTGCATTAATTGTTATATCACTTTTACTTCTAGTACTAAATTCTGAATATTCCTTTGTAGCAAGTAATGAGGGTGAATTCATCAAAAGTGCAAGCAAACCAACAGAAATAAATACAAAAAAAGATTTATATATCTTTTTTAACTCCTTTGATTTTAAAAAATCATAATAATGAACTAATACTAAAACTAAAAGCATTATAGGGTGTAATAAGTCATTTGATAATGGTTAGCATGAACCTGAAGACCTAAGAAAAGCGATGAAATTAAAAAACCTTTTAAATAATTTCCTCTTAAAATCATTAAAAATCCAGCAACAACAAAGGGCAAATATCCCAATGCTAATGCTTTCGTGTTATGACCTACACCCAATATTATTATCAAATATGTAGAAAAACCAAAGGCAATTGCACCAAACAATGCATATCTGTAATTTATATTTAATGAAATAATCAAAAAATAAAAAGATAATAAATACAGAAATAAATAATCAGCGGGCCTAGGCAAGAACCTTACAGCTTGATCAATGTAATACAACAAATCAAATGGATATTTTGCACTAACTTGATATGAGGGCATTCCAAGAAATGCATTATCTAACCAATAAGGTTCCTCATTAAAATTTTCTCTGTGATCTACTATTTGTTTTGACATTCCCGAAAATTGAGATATGTCAGATTGTTGAATAGATTTATTAGATAAGACAGGGTAAAAATATGTAACCGAAATCAGTGTTAATATTAAAACACACACTAAATGAGTTAAATAATCTTTCATTTAAATACAATTTTAATCTATTTCTTCAAAATCAACATACTCACCAACTTTTTCCTTTTTAGTTGCATTTCTATTAGAAGAAGAGTTAAAGTTTTTAGAATTATCTTGAGTAAACTTGCTTCTAACTTTTTTTTCTAGTTTTTTTAAAAAGTAAGCTAAAATGTAGGGACTTGCTATTCTAATTACATATGCAATTAAGACCAATGCAAGTATTATTTCAAAAAAAGTTTCCATTTTAATAAAAATTTAAAAATACAACTTAAGAATTTAATTAATAATCTAAATGATCATTAAATGATATTATTTAAATTTATATTTTAAATATGAAAATTAAAATTTCTTTTTTT
>JGI26119J46589_1000212_pt1 | contig 12771 bp, 9 predicted proteins | sample AOAMet_54_BLW_10_2_FD_46589 | JGI IMG/M metagenome (IMG submission 46589)
ATAGAGCGTAAAGACCAGGGGAAAGGTGCGAGCCGCCGCCTGAGAAAAGAAGAGAAAGTTCCTAGCATTATTTATGGTGGTAAAGCTGCCCCAAAAATGATTTCGCTTAGCATTCACGAAATCACTCACTTACTAGAGGATGAAAATACATTTACATCTGTATTAGACTTGGTTGTGGGAAAAGAGACAGATTCTGTCGTTCTAAAAGACATACAGCGCCATCCCGCAAAAAATGTTGTTACTCACATTGACTTTTTACGAGTAGATGCCAAACAAACTCTGGTTACAACTACACCACTTCACTTTATTGGTGTGGAAGAGAATGAGGCGTTAAGACTAGGCAATATGCTTAATCAGTTTGTTGTTTCTGTTGAAATCTCTTGTCTACCAAAGGACCTACCTCATGGTATTGACGTAGATGTGACTAGTCTTGAAATTGGTGATCATCTCTCATTAACGGATCTAGTTTTGCCTGAAGGTGTTGTTATTACCTCACTTCAACATGAGGATATTGAAGCACACGACCAAACAGTATGCTCTGTCTCAGAACCTAAGATTGTTGAAGAGGAAGAGGAAGAAGTTATTGAAGGCGAAGAAGGCTCAGAAGATGGCGGCGAAGATCAAGCTGATGAATCTGAAGGCTCAAATAATGATGGTGACGACACAGAATAAAGTATCGTCAGCCTTGTTGTCTCAACAAGCGTAAAATGAAGCGTTGTAATGATTAAACTAATTGTTGGACTGGGAAACCCCGGAAAAAATTATCAGGAACATCGTCACAACGCTGGCTTTTGGTTTGTTGAGTCTCTAGCGTCTATAAAAGACTCTAAATTTACAAGTCAGTCGAAGTTTTTAGGAGAAACTACGAGCGTTGCCTTTGGCTCAACCAAGGTTTTTCTTCTTAAGCCCCAAACCTTTATGAACAACTCTGGCGGATCTATTAAAAGCTTCCTAAGCTACTATGATATTTCACCAGAAGAGACTTTGGTTGTGCATGATGAGCTTGACTTGCCTATTGGTGCTGTCAAAATAAAGCTTGCTGGTGGTCATGGCGGTCATAATGGACTGAGAGATACCATAAAAGCGCTTAACTCAAAGGACTTTTACCGCCTTAGAATTGGAATCGCTCATCCAGGCTCTAAAGATGATGTAGTAGATTATGTTCTTAATGCTCCCGGTAAATCTGAATTAAGCAGCATAGAACAGGGGATGTCAAATGCAATGAGCATTATTGATCTCTTAGTGAATGGAAATTTTGAAGATGCTATGAAAGCTCTTCACACATAGTATTGGAGAAAGATAATGGGTTTTAAATGTGGCATTGTTGGATTGCCAAATGTTGGAAAGTCGACGCTATTTAATGCCCTGACTAAAGCTGGAATAGACTCAGAAAACTATCCTTTTTGTACAATTGAGCCCAATATTGGAATCGTTCCAGTAAATGACTCCCGATTACAAAGCCTTGCAAACATTGTAAGTCCTGAAAAGATCCTGCCAACAACTATGGAATTTGTTGACATAGCTGGACTTGTTGAAGGCGCATCAAAAGGAGAGGGCTTGGGGAACCAATTTCTCTCAAATATTCGTGAGACAGATGCCATTCTTCATGTTGTAAGGTGTTTTGAAAATGACGATATTATCCATGTTTCAGGAAAAGTCAACCCACTTGATGACATAGAAACGATTAATACAGAGCTTGCTTTAGCAGACCTTTTTAGCGTTGAAAAAGCTTACCAAAAGGCTATAAAAAATACCAAAGCTGGTCAAAAAGAAGGCTTACCTTTAAAAAACCTGCTTGAAAAAATTCTGCCAATACTTGAAGAGGGTTTAGCTGTTAGATCACTAGATCTCAATGAAGATGAAGACAAGCTTGCAAAAGGACTTCAGCTTCTCACGTCCAAACCTGTCCTGTATGTTGCTAATGTCAATGAGGATGGATTTGAAAATAATGCACATCTAACAGCTTTGACTAATTATGCGTCCAAAGAGAGAAGCCAAGTTGTATCGGTGTGTGCAGATATTGAGGCTGAAATTGCAGAACTTGAAGAGGAAGACAAACAAGGTTTTTTAGATGAAATGGGACAGACTGAGTCTGGACTCGATCGCTTAATCAAAGCGGGCTATAAGCTCCTTGGACTGCACACATATTTTACAGCTGGGCCCAAAGAAGTTAGGGCCTGGACAATTAATATTGGAGATTCTGCGCCAGCGGCCGCAGGTAAAATACATGGAGACTTTGAAAAGGGCTTTATTCGCGCTGAAACAATCTCTTACAATGACTTTATAGAAAATCAGGGCGAAAAAGGAGCTAAAGACGCTGGCAAGTTACGCTCTGAAGGAAAAGAATATGTTGTTAAAGATGGAGATGTTGTTCACTTCTTATTTAATGTTTAAGTGTCCTCACAAATGAAAAATACAAAATTACTTCTAATTCTTGACGGATGGGGCTATTCAAGTAATTCTGCAAATAATGCTATTGCTCTAGCAAAAACGCCAAACTGGGATCTCTTTATAAAAAACTATCCTAATACACTTATTGGAACTTCCGGAGAAAGCGTTGGTCTGCCTATAGGTCAAATGGGAAACTCTGAAGTAGGTCACCTAACAATAGGATCTGGAAGAATTATTGAACAAGACTTTACTAGAATTGACAATGACATCGGCTCTGGTGAATTTTTTAACAATAAAACTCTTTGTAACGCTCTAGAACTGGCGTCTCAAAACAATAAAGCTGTCCACATTCTTGGCTTATTATCGGATGGCGGCGTTCACTCTCATCAAAATCATATTTTTGCAGCACTTGAGCTTGCTAAACAAAAAAACTGTAACCAAGTTTATTTTCATGTCTTTACCGATGGTCGTGATACCCCGCCAAACAGCGCCTCAAAATATATCGAACAACTAGAATCTAAAATTTCAGAAACAAATGTTGGAAGAATCGTCTCAGTAGTTGGCCGCTTTTATGCAATGGATAGAGATAACAGATGGGAGAGGGTTGCTCAGGCGTATGATTTAATTTCTGGAGAGAAGGCTGAGCGCTCTTCACAGAGCGCAATAGAGGCCATTCAACAGGCATATAAATTAGGTGAAAATGATGAGTTTATAGCTCCAACGTCAATTGGTGAGGCCGTTAAAATCAATCAAGATGACCTTGTAATCTTTATGAATTACCGAGCAGACAGAGCAAGAGAAATAACGCTTGCTCTTACCTCTAGAGCATTTGATGAGTTTAGCCGAAAACATTTTGTGAAGTGCAATTTTATTTGTCTAACAGAATATAAAAAAGACCTTAATCTAGAGTGTGCTTATCCGCCAATTTCAGTTAAAAATACCCTTGGTGACTGTGTCTCTAGCTCTGGATTCAATCAACTAAGGATTGCTGAAACAGAAAAATATGCTCATGTTACTTTTTTCTTTAATGGTGGCGAGGAAGAAATCCTGCCTGGAGAAGATAGAAGGCTCATTCAATCGCCCAATGTCAAAACATATGACCTTCAGCCAGAAATGAGCGCATATGAGCTTACTGATAATCTTATTTCTGCGCTAGAAGAAAACAAATATAAGTTAATTGTATGTAACTTTGCCAATACTGATATGGTTGGCCATACTGGTAATCTAGATGCTGCTATTAAAGCTGTAGAAGCGGTTGACAATTGTCTCGGCAAAATCTACAAAGCGGCCTCAGAGAATGCTACTGAGATTTTGATCACTGCTGACCATGGAAATGCAGAGCAGATGGTTGACTCTAATACTCAGAAGAGCCATACTGCTCACACCACAAATCCAGTGCCATTAATTTATATTGGAAAAAAGAAAGCCTCACTACTGGGACCACATCTTGGTACACTTGCAGACTTGGCACCAACACTTTTAGCCCTCATGGACATTAAACAACCTGCTGAGATGTCTGGCCAAAACCTTTTAATTGAGTAACGGAGATAATCATGAAACAAGACAATTTTATTGCGCCTTCAATTCTCTCTGCAGATTTTGCCAAACTCGGCGAAGAGGTTGATAACGTTTTAGTTGCGGGTGCTGATATAGTGCATTTTGATGTGATGGACAATCATTATGTACCCAATCTAACAATTGGCCCTTTAGTTTGTGAAGCATTAAGAAACCATGGCGTAACTGCACCAATTGACGTCCATCTCATGGTCAAACCTGTGGACAGAATCATCCCTGACTTTGCTAGTGCTGGCGCCTCGTATATCACCTTTCATCCTGAGGCTTCAGATCATGTTGACCGTACGATTGGCCTGATTAAAGAAAGCGGCTGTAAAGCTGGACTCGTTTTTAATCCAGCCACACCTCTTCACTATCTAGAGCATACAATTGAACAANTCGATATGGTNCTGCTAATGTCCGTTAATCCAGGCTTTGGAGGACAATCTTTTATCCCTCATACTNTAGAAAAATTAAAAACTGTCAGAAAACTAATTGACNCTCATGGNCTGGCAACAAGGCTTGAGATTGATGGCGGAGTTAAGATTGACAACATTAAAGAAATAGCCTCTGCCGGTGCTGATACATTTGTTGCAGGGTCTGCTATTTTTAATACTGAAAACTACAAAGCGACAATTGATNAAATGCGCTCAGAGCTGGCTTTAGCAAAGTAGCTTTTTATNCGCTTAAAGNTNTCAATTTTCGAAAGTAAATTCGCGTAATTTCAAAACAACTCTNCAATTAGTTGTGAGAAAATATTNGTTTGTTTTCTAAAACTATTGCTTATGGGTAAGTCTTCCTTTTTTGGGCCTGAAACTATTTCGCTTCACACTGGGTATCAACCAGACCCTTCGTTTGGTAGTCGCGCCGTCCCGGTTTACCAAACAACATCTTATGTCTTCGAAACTGTAGATGATGCCGCTGCACTCTTTAACATAGAAAAAGGTGGTCACATATATAGCCGCATGACTAATCCAACAGTGGCTGTTTTAGAACAGAGAATTGCTGCACTTGAAGGGGGCGTTGGAGCAATCTGTACGGCTTCTGGAATGAGCGCCCTGTTTGTAACATTTGTAAGCTTATGTTCAGCTGGTGATCATATTGTAAGCGCCTCACAAATTTATGGGTCAACAGCGACCCTTCTTAAACACACACTTAAACGGTTTAACATTGATTGCACTTTTGTGTCTATTAATGATGAAAAAGCTCTTAAATCTGCCATTCAAGAAAATACAAAACTTATTTTTTGTGAATCGATTGGCAACCCTGGGCTTGAGGTTTCAGATCTTCCAAAAATTTCAAAAATAGCTCATCAAAATAGCTTGCCGCTCATAGTTGATGCAACTTTTTCAACGCCTATCCTTTGTAAACCTTTTGATCATGGCGTTGATGTTGTAGTTCACTCTGTGACTAAGTGGATGGGGGGTCATGGTGTTGCAGTTGGAGGAGTCATTGTTGATGGCGGAGCTTTTGACTGGGGCTCCTCTAAGAAACACCCTGTCCTCACTACTCCATACGAGCCATTTCATGGAATAAACTTCTGGGAGGAGTTTGGACCGTCAGCTCTTTCAATGAAAATTAGAGCTGAGTCTATGCGTGACTTTGGCCCTGCAATGAGTCCTCATAGTGCGTTCTTACTTCTCCAAGGAATTGAAACCCTTAGTCTGCGAATGAATCAACATGTAAAAAATGCGCTAAAACTTGCAAAATGGCTTCTTGAGCAATCTGCAGTTATGTGGGTTAATCATCCTGACTTGCCCGAAAATCCTACCTATGAAATTGCAAAAGCACTTTTCCCTAATGGTGCTGGATCAATGCTATGCTTCGGTGTTAAAGGAGGAAGAGAGGGTGGAGCAGCATTCATTAATGCTCTTAAATTATCTTCAAATTTAGCAAATGTTGGTGATTCTAGAACTTTGGTTTTGCATCCAGCTAGCACAACTCACTCTCGCCTTGATGATGAAGCGATGAAGGCTTCAGGCACTAGTCCTGACTTAATTCGAGTTTCAGTTGGAATAGAGTCTGTTTCAGACATTATTAATGATTTTAAAATCGGCCTTAAGGCAGTAGAAAAGGCAACTTCATAATGAACATTGTTGTTGAGGGAGTAAATATATTTGCAGCAACTGGAGGATGTGCTTTTGACCCAAAAAAACCGACAGTGGTTTTTGTTCATGGAAGTGGGCTAGATCATAGATCATGGGCTCTTCAGTCAAGATGGTTTGCCTTTCATGGTTACTCAGTTTTTGCGCCTGACTTTCCAGGTCACAGCCTGTCAGAAGGAGAGCCCCTAAAGTCAATAGAGAGCATGGGCAAATGGCTTGTGAAAGCTATCAAGCATTCTGGTGCAGAATCTGTACATCTTGTAGGTCACTCTCAGGGCTTTCTTGTTGCTTTAGAAGCTGCAACGTTACTGGGAGAAAAGATAAAATCCCTAACAGCAGTTGCTAGCGCCTCTGCAATTCCTGTTAACGAGTCTCTAGTCGAAACTGCCAAAAAAAATACTGAAGAAGCTGCTGAGATGCTTTTGAAATGGGGCTTTGGATCTCTATCTCATTCAGGCAGTAGTGCCATTCCTGGAATGCAGCCGATAGGTATTGGACGACAAATCATGTCAAAGAATCCATTAGCTGAAGACCTCTTGGCTTGCAATAACTACAAAAATGGAGCTAACTGTGCAAAAGCAATTAAAGTGCCCTCAAATGTAATTCTGGCAACTGAAGATAAAAATACTCCTTACAAATTTGGACTAGAGTTAGCAGAGCTGCTGGGTGCAAAGACAACAACCATTTCTGGTGCTGGACATATGCTCCCTATAGAGTCGCCAAAGAGTACTTTAGATGCTATTAAAACATTCATTTTAAAAACAAGCTCATGAATACAATTAAAAAAGTTGGCGTCATTGGCGCCGGAACAATGGGGGCTGGTATTGCTGGCCAAGTAGCAAACGCTGGCATAGAAGTGTGGCTTCTTGATCTTCCTTCTGATAGCGATAATGTTAACAGCTTAGCGGAGAGAGGCCTTCAAAGACTCAAAGACCCAGATATGCCAGGGATTATGAGCAAAGAGGCCGAACAGCTTATTAATCTTGGAAACACCAGAGATCATTTTGATGAACTCAAAAATTGTGACTGGATTGCTGAAGCTGTTGTAGAAAGGCTTGATATAAAACAAGCTCTCTATCGGCAGCTTAATGAAAGCTGTAAAGACTCTACTATAATCACTTCTAATACCTCTACTATTCCGATTAGTCTTCTGACTGAAGGCATGCCAAAAAGCTTTTGTGAGCGTTTTGCAATTACTCATTTTTTTAATCCAGTTCGCTTCATGAGACTTCTAGAGCTAGTTCGAGGTGAGCAAACTAGACAAGACGTTATGGACACACTTGATGTATTTTGTGAAACGATGCTTGGAAAGGGGGTTGTCCCTTGTCTCGATACGCCTGGCTTTCTTGCAAATCGAGTTGGTGTTTTTGCAATTCAGTGCGCCCTTCATAAGGCATTTAAATATAATCTCTCCCCAATAGAAGCGGATGCTTTTTTTGGAAGGCCCCTTGGTTTACCCAAAACTGGAGTATTTGGACTTTATGACTTGATTGGCATCGACCTTATGGCTGATGTTGCAAAAAGCCTGGAAAATATCTTGCCCGAAAACGATGCTTTTCATAAATACGCATCGCCAATAGAGTTCGTCTCTAACATGATTGCTAATGGCCAAACTGGGAATAAAAATGAACAGGGTTTTTATAAGCAGGCTGGAGATGAAAAAAAGGTTATCGACTTTTTAAGTGGAGACTATGTTGATCATGAGAGACTGAAAACACCTTTGTTGGAAAAGGCGGAAAAAGTTGGTGTAACTGCAATTATCAGCGATGAAAGTAAATACGGCCTCTTCATTTGGGAGGTTCTCTCTGAGACTTTATGCTATGCAGCCTCATTAGTGCCAGAAGTTACTGAAGATCTTGCCCAAATTGATGATGCTATGAAGCTTGGCTATAACTGGGTTAAAGGGCCATTTGAACTTATTGATGAGATAGGTATCGATTACTTGGTCAACAGGCTTAAAAAAAGCGGCAAAGATGTACCTGACTTCCTTTTAAGTAGCTCAAACAATAAGTTTTATAATACTACCAATTCAGTCTTAAGTGTTCTATCTCCATCTGGAAAGCTTAGCCCAATTGTTAGGCCAAAAGGTGTTCTTAGGTTCTCTGAAGCAAGACAAACACTAGTGCCCATCAATGTTAATGAGTCTGCTAGTTGGTTTGAATATGAGGGTGCGGCCATAGTCGAGTTTCATTCAAAAGCAAATGCACTTGACAGTCAAAGCTTAGATATGATTTCTGACGCAGTTACTTACTCAGAGAAAAAAGGACTTAGAGGTGTAATAGTACACAATGACTTTCAGCATTTTTCTTGTGGTGTTAGCCTTTGGAGTGTTCGAGACTGCTTTGAAAAAAATGATTTCGATGGGCTTGATGCCTTTCTTACCTATTTTCAAAATACAATGCTTCAAATGAGAGACTCGAAACTTCCTGTTATTGCTGCGCCAGTAGGTATGTCTATCGGAGGTGGATTTGAAGTTGTGTTGCATGCTGACCATGTAGTAAGCCACGCCAACTCTGTGATGGGCCTAGTTGAGTCTTTTGTTGGAGTTGTGCCAGCAGGAGGTGGGTGTAAAGAAATGCTTTATCGATGGACTGAAAAATTAAATGATACGCAAAAAGGGGCTTGGAAATCATTTATGAATATAGGCCTGGGTAGAAAAGCTAACTCGCCTCAAGAGGCTGATGCATTAGCTATGCGAAGGGCTGACGATGTATTTCAGATGAATCGTGATCGAATTTTAAATATTGCCCTTTCAAAACTTGGCGACACAAAAAAAGCTAGCCAAAGGAGCCCACTTGCCTTATCAGGCGCTGAGCACTTCAAAGAAATGCTAGAATGGCTTGAGGTTAACAACAAAAAAGGAATGCTTACACCGCATGATGTCACTGTTGGAACCGAGATTGGCCGAATAATGTCTGGAGGTGACTGCCCAGCAGGCACTGTTTTTTCTGAACAGGAAATTTTAGATGCTGAGCGCTCTTCTTTTATCACTCTTGCGCAAACTCAAGAAACTCAAGCAAGAATTGTGTCCATGCTAGATAATGGCGTTACTCTAAGAAATTAACAGTTAAGGCTATGAATAAAAATCCTGCTAATTTTGTACCCCTTACTCCTATCTCTTTTTTACATAGAACTGCAGATATCTATGGAGAGCATCAGTCTGTTCTCTATGAAAATAGGTCTTATACCTGGAGAGAATCTAGAGAGAGGTGTGTTCGAATTGCCTCCAGTCTAAATGGTCATGGTGTCATGCCAGGAGACACCGTTTCAGTGCTCGCATTCAATACACCAGAAATGTTTGAGTCACATTTTTCAATTCCTATGGCGGGCGCAATTCTAAACACGATAAATATCAGGCTTGACGCTCCAACTATCGCTTATATTTTTGATGATAGCAATGCAAAAATGCTCTTTGTTGATAGAGAGCTTTATAGTGTTGCCTCAGAGGCACTAGCTATAGCCTCAGTTAGTCCAAAGATAGTTGTAATAAATGATTCTTTTGCCAGCTCACAGCCGGACGTCTCCAGTGAAGCAATAGACTATGAATCTCTTGTTAAAAATGGAGACCCTCTTTATAGCTGGACAATGCCCAGCGATGAGTGGAGCCCGCTCTCACTTAGCTACACCTCTGGAACAACAGGTAAGCCCAAGGGCGTGGTTTATCATCACCGTGGTTCGTATTTAATGAGCATGGGCACTGTTGTTGGCTGGAACCTTCCTAACCATCCTGTTTACTTATATTCTGTTCCATTATTTCATTGCAATGGTTGGGGACATGCCTGGACAATGGCCGCTCTTGCTGGGACCATAGTTTGCCTCAGGTCTTTTGATCCTGAAAAAGTATTTAGTTTGCTTGATGAGCACCGAGTCACTCATTTTGGCGGGGCTCCAATAATGCTTAATATGCTTGCCAACGCCCCTAAAGAGATAAAAAAATCATTTAAAAGAGAAATCAAGGTAATGACTGCTGGCGCCCCGCCTCCCGCGAAAGTTTTAGAAAGCATGATGTCGTTAGGATTTAACGTTATGCATGTCTATGGGCTGACAGAAACATATGGACATATTCTTCAAGCAGCTCCTCAGGCATCATGGCTCAATGAAAGTCCGGCAGAGCTTGCCAAACTAAGCTCCAGGCAGGGTGTTAGGTTTCCGATGACTGAAGATGTTAGTGTAATCGATCAAGAGACTGGTGAGCGCGTTCCTCACAACGGTGAAGCTATTGGTGAAATTGTGATTCGCTGCAATACTTGCATGATGGGCTACTGGAATAATCTTAAAGCCACAGAGGAGGCGTTTGCTAACGGCTGGTTTCATAGTGGTGACTTGGCAGTAATTCATAATGATGGCTACATCCAAATAAAGGATAGGTCAAAAGATATTATCATTTCGGGTGGCGAAAATATTTCCTCAGTAGAGGTCGAAAATGTTCTTTACCAGCACCCCTCAGTTGGAGAGGCTGCAGTTGTTGCAATGTCAGATGAAAAATGGGGAGAAGTGCCCTGTGCTTTTGTCGAGCTTAAGCCCAATGAAGAGGCATCTGAAGACGAGTTAATTGCTTTTTGCAAAGATAACATGGCTAAATTTAAAAGGCCAAAAAAAGTTGTTTTTGGCTCGCTTCCAAAAACTGCAACGGGCAAAATTCAGAAGCACGAATTAAGGGCGGCTATTAAAAAACTAGGAGAAGAGTGATGTCAAACTATACTGCTCCCGTTGAAGATATGGGCTTTGTTTTAAAAGAGGTTGTTGAGATTGAAAAGCTTTGTAATGAAACTGGGCTTGATAGCTCAACAGCTGAAATAATTGATACTGTTTTAGATGCTGCTGGTAAGCTTGCCAAAGAAGAAATAGAGCCCATCAATAAGTCTGGTGACTCAGAAGGCCTAAAGATAGATGACTCAGGAAAAGTCACAACTGCAGCTGGCTTTAAGGAGGCCTACCGACACTTTGTTGAAGGAGGCTGGGGATCACTGCAATTCTCCCCTGAATATGGGGGCCAAGGCGTCCCGTTTGTTGTTGCTGCAAGTGTTCAAGAAATGTGGCATTCTGCTAATATGTCATGGGGCCTATGNCCTCTTCTTACACAAGGAGCAGTTGAGGCTATCACACTCAATGCGACTGAAGATCTCAAACAACGCTACCTTCCAAAACTAATCTCTGGAGAATGGAGCGGCACAATGAACCTTACGGAGGGTGATGCTGGAACTGATGTTGGCTCACTTAAAACGCGTGCAACTCAGAATGGAGAGCACTATTTAATCCGTGGTCAAAAAATTTATATCACCTGGGGTGAGCATGATATGTCTGAAAATATCATTCATTTGGTCTTAGCCCGACTACCAAATGCTCCCGATGGAATTAAAGGCATTTCACTATTTTTAGTGCCAAAAATATTGGTTAATGATGATGGCACTCTTGGAAAGCCAAACGACTTAAAGGCATTGTCAATTGAACATAAAATTGGCATTCATGCATGCCCTACATGTGTCATGAGCTATGGCGAAATAGATGGGGCAGTTGGCTACCTGGTGGGTGAAGAGAATAAAGGAATACAGTGCATGTTCACAATGATGAACAACGCAAGACTTACTGTAGGCCTTCAAGGAGTTTCAATTTCAGAACGCGCATACCAGCAAGCACTTAGTTTTTGCAATGAGCGTGTTCAAGGCGTTGCCCCTGGCTTCAAAGATATTGGCCCTATTATTAGGCATCCAGATGTTCAAAGAATGTTAGCTAATATGAAGTCAATCACACAGGGCTCTCGTGTATTAACATATGCAGCTTGTGCCGAGGTAGACTACTCTTTAAGCAAGCTTCCACTCGAGAACCTAGAAAAACACGAAAGGAGGCTTGGACTGTTGACCCCAATAGTTAAGGGCTGGTGCACAGAGACTGCTCAGGAGGTTGCCTCTTTAAGTCTCCAGTGCCATGGAGGAATGGGCTATGTTGAGGAAACGGGTATTGCTCAAATCCTAAGAGATGCGCGAATTTTGCCAATTTATGAGGGGACAAATGGCATTCAAGCGATGGATCTTGTGGGCAGAAAGATTATTAGTGATGGTGGATTGGGCGCCCGAGAGCTAATTTCAGAGATGAAAGAATGTACTAAAAATCCAGCAATTGCGGAGTTAGTTTCTGTCTCTCAGTTAAAACGCTTTTCAAAATCTATTGATGACCTTGACAGCACTATTACAATTATTCTAAATCACTCAGACAATAAAGAGCTAGTTGGAAAAATTGCCTTTGATACGCTCATGATGGCTGGCACAATTACAGCGTCTTGGCAGATGCTATTAAGTCTTGATAGAGCATCAAATGCCGTGAATAATCATAAATCTTCAGCTGAGTTTTTAAAAGAGAAGGCTGACACTGTAAAGCATTTTATTGACTTTATCTTGCCTCGATATCTCTCGAGCTTTACAACGATATCCGCGAGCGCCGAGTAATTATTAACAACAAAGTTGTTGCAATACTATTGCGTTTACGTTATATTATTCTGTTTTAATCAAGCAGGGACTCATATGTTTAAACTTAGCTTTCTATCTTTACTGTTAGTTTCTTCCTTCGCAAGTGCTGAAGAAGCAAGACGAGCTAACGCACATGTCCACGGACTAAACAACTTATCAATGGTTATCAGTCAAAACCAAGTTGCTATTACCTATGAAATGCCAATAGTCCAATTATTTGATGAGCATGATGAACATGACGAGCATGATGAACATGA
>JGI26119J46589_1000231_pt1 | contig 12260 bp, 9 predicted proteins | sample AOAMet_54_BLW_10_2_FD_46589 | JGI IMG/M metagenome (IMG submission 46589)
GATGCTCATGCATCGCAGTGATGCGTTCGCGGGGTTTGAATCCGTGAGNNNTGGTGGACGTTGTGGGATTTGAACCCACGACATCTTGGTTGCAAACCAAGCACTCTTCCAACTGAGCTAAACGCCCCTGTAAGCCAACGGTTGAGCCTCACCTTTTTGAGTCTTCACCTTGAATCGACTGAAATGAATCCTCAGTTTACCATGTCGATCGTTGCGTCACGGTCTGGTCCAACGCCCACGCTTGTGCATGGAACGCCAACCAGCGCTTCGATTTTCTTGATGTATAACTGGGCTGCTGCTGGGAGTGTTGAATAGCCTGCACCCTCATCATTCGCCTTCTTTGCGATGCCGAGCCATTCTTGCAGGGAGTGNCCAGGGAAACCTGGCATGGTAATGTAGATCGGGTTGCATCGTTCAAGCGCTGTGGCGCTGGACGGCATTTCGAGGATTTCCTTCCCATCGAGTTCGTAGGCGACACAAATCTTCAATTCATCAAGACCGCCAAGCACGTCTAACTTGGTCAATGCCAAGCCGGTGAACCCGTTGACACGGTGGGCATGGCGCATGACCACTGCATCAAACCAACCACACCGCCGCTTNCGCCCNGTGGTTGTTCCAAATTCGTGGCCGATGGTNCCAAGGTGGTTACCCACTTCGTCTTCGAGTTCTGTTGGCATTGCTCCGTGNCCAACACGAGTGATGTAGGCTTTCGTGATCCCGATGACATCGTTCACGTGACCTGGGTGGATGCCTGCTCCNTGTCCAGCATTGCCTCGTGAGGTGACTGAAGAGGTGACGTAGGGGAAGGTTCCTTGGTCAATATCAAGCAAGCAACCTTGGGCTCCTTCAAGAATGACGTGTTCACCAAGTTTGAGGGCGTTGTCGAGCATGAGGCCAGTGTTGGCAATGCTGTTGGCGTAGGTCGAATGAATCCATGCAATGTCTTCAGCAAGCTTGGATGGAACAATTCGGTCTTCACATCCCGCTGCCTCGAGGCTTGCGTTCATCCGAGCGGTGGTTGCTTCCATCCAGTCGCTGTCACCGTCGACTTCAGAAAGATCGCCAAATCGCAATCCGATTCTGTTTATTTTGTCGGCATAGGTCGGCCCGATGCCTCTTCCAGTGGTGCCAATTTTCTTGTCTTGTCCGTCAAGAATGCAGTGGTAAGGCAGAATGATGTGGGCTCGCTCACTGATGAACAACCGTTCCCCACGCGGGTCCTCGCCTGCTGAGTCCTTCCAGCCATTGAGTTCACGGTCTAAGACCCAAGGGTCGACAACCATCCCATCGCCGAGTATGAGGTTGCACTCTTTACGAGTGATTCCAGATGGTAGGAGATGAAATTTCAGCACTTGATCGCCAAGAACGACCGTGTGTCCGGCGTTGTTTCCGCCTTGGAACCGAGCAACCCATGTCGCCTGTTCGGCGATCCGGTCAACCAACTTCCCTTTTCCTTCATCTCCCCATTGCGCACCTAGAACGACGGTTGCTGGCATTGTGTTCTCCTCGTCTGGATGTCACCGCGTACCGTCTTTGAACTCTTGCCTGAGTTTTGGTTAGGGTTTCCATGGATTCAGGTTTTTCAAACAACAGTTTATATTCACTTGAGCATGATTCCTACTTACTAAGCGAGAACCCAACACACACCGTCTATCCTACGAGCCGTCATGCAGACACTGACATGCACCGCCACACAGGGTTTTAAATAGAAAGGTTCTCAACTACTGAACAAGGAGTTGAGAAGATGAAACAAAACACACAAGCGCAGACTGGCAGCACAAACACGACCTCACGGACCTCCCGGGGGGCAGCAGACAGCAGCCACCAGATCAGACGAACACTCGAAGGACACACCAGNCCGTGCGAAGAGTGCGGCGTCGTCGATTGGCAAATGGACGACAGTCGAGGGGAAATNACTTGCAATTCTTGCGGCCTCGTCGTCGAAGAGAATGTAATCGACCCTGGAGCAGAGTGGACGAACCGTGACCGCAGCCAAGATCGCTCTCGAGTCGGTCAACCTCTCACCTACACACTGGCAGACAAGGGTCTCAACACCACCATCGATGTCCGGGACCTCAACACTGGNTCTGCAGGCCGGCACGGAATCTCCTCCCAAGCCCGCCGTGAATGGCGTCGTCGTCGAGTGATNGACGAACGTTCCAAAACTCGAAAGAGCCGTGAGCGCAACCTCGTCCGGGCCAACCAATTCATCCGNGACAACTCAGGGCTGCCAAAGCCTCTGCAAGAAGAAGCAGCTCGTCTCTACCGACGCTTGTCAGGTGAAGGATTCGTCACAGGGCGCTCAATCGCAGGTGTGACCGCAGCATGCGCTTACCTCGTCGCACGTCAGGAGAACCTTCCACGACAAATTCCAGACATATCCCGTTCGTTCGATGTGACCGAAAAGGAACTGTCACGGTTGATTCGCCAAGTCTCTCGAAGACTCAATCTTCACAAGATTTCCTCCCCCGACCAGTACTTTGACAAGTTCATTTCTGACTTGCAGCTCCCGCCAAATACCCACATTCAAGTGGGCCACCTGTGGAATGCAATCCAACCCCATGAAGACATTTGGCAAGGAAAGAAACCGATGGGCGTTGCAGCAGCACTGATCTACAAGGCCTCCTCAGAATCTGGTTCTCCACGCACTCAATCTGAAGTCTGTGGTGTCGCCAATGTTTCCGAAGTAACGCTCCGTGGATTGCTCCGTCTCATCGATGGTTTGCTCAGCCAACTCGGGTACGTATCAGAACAGTGAAGCACCACTTCCGTGGTAACCTTCTTGAATCGGGCACAGGTCCTTCGGCTCATGGGCTTCAAGGCAAAGGCACGCAAGCACAAGTCAGACGCTGGTGAAACCAACGACTCGACCAGCAAGAAAACGAAGAAAGAAGGCGAGATTCCATGTGGCGTCAACACCTGTGATAAGTTCGCCGACAAATCATTCGGTGGACGATCGCTGTCGATTGACAATGCGATTGATGTATGGGGCGAGAGCGGCTACACCCAACGTAAAGGTCGAGTTCGTGTCTGTAAGTCATGCTACCGAAAATGGAAGAAAGACAGTAGTTCTGAGGATTCATACTGATTCACTTTCAGTTTCATCCGAGGGGTCTCGGAAACGAATGTGTACCTCCGGCTCTGCTTTCCGTTGTATGAACAACCGAGTCGTTGTCCGAAGCCTCGTGACCCCAGATGGATGCCTTGTTGCCATGGATGATGGTCTCGTGCAATGGCGGCCCCACAATGGGACAAATCGAAGAATAAAACTAGACGCCATTGCCACAGTGATGTTAGTTGTGAAAGGGCCCACAAATCGAATCGAAACCGCCATCATTGGTGATGCCCAAGGTGGCGTAACATTCCTCACATTACCGCTCTTGGATTTGGTTGACAAATTCACAGTCGAAGGGGGCGTTGTTCGATCGATGTGCAGTGCTGCGCCAAGTGAGACTTCCTTTCTTGTCGCAACCCAAGCAGGTCAAGTGTGGATGGTTGGGCCAAACGTTCCAGGCCGAGGGGTGAAGCTGTTCACCTACGACGGACCGGTTTCGAGCCTTCGACTGCACAACAGCATCATCCACATTCAGAGTGGCTGGCACAGAGCGACATACTCAATGGACGGTTCACAAACGATGAACATCGATGGAACACAACCATTCACACAAAAAGCCCAACAACGGGCGAATCGGCGTGCGAAAATCCTAGAATCTCAACAACGAAGCGGTGACGCTCCTCAACCATTGATGCTGGATCTTCCAGTTGTGGCTTAGACCGCTTCTTTTTCCTCGAGCGGCCACGGTGGGTGGGATGTGTACCACATGGCTGTTTGTGCAGGTCGACCCCATGATTTGGGAGTTGCACCATCTCTCTCGAGGCATTCTCGCAGAAACTTAAGGTGCTGATTGAGAACATTTTGAACATGCTTTTTCCCTTTGATTGCAGGACCTTGCATCGGCACAATTGCAGACGNTTGCAGCTTCTGGATGCGTTCTAAACTTTCAATCAAATCTGGTAAGCAACCGCCCGGTAAATCCCACCTTGCGGGACGATCAGCTCTTGGAAGGGTGCATCCAAGCACAATCATCGACTGATCTTTAATCCAATAACCCATCTCATCAGCCGAACATCCAGGGAGATGAATTGCTTCGACTTCACCATCGCCTAATGCAAACACTTCACCGTTGGCGCATGGCTCGGTGCCAATTGAGGGCATATCNGAATCGAANCGATTTGCCCACGTCGAGAAAAAGTCGCCAGTTTCGAGTGCNGCTTGCCCTTCTTCGTGTATATGGACCGGGCAATTCGCGAACATGTCGGAAAGGTGTNTGGCTCCTCCAGAACATGGGTAACGCTTGCTCGTGAGGAGGACCCGGTCGAGCATCGCTTCATCACCCAGCAGGCCTTTGACCCGTTCGACTTGAAGCGACTGATACCAAGAGGTTCCAGCGTTGATAAGCAGCGAACCTGCGGAGCCTGTGACCACGACGACGTTTGAGTCGTGGTGAATACCGGGCAGTCGCAGCACACGCATNCCACTGCCTGAGGTCCGTGGGCTTTCAACACTGCTTCGCATCAAGTTGCACAGACGAGAATCTCTCAAACTGATGCACAGGCTTACATTGTTCTGCTCGGTTGTGATTAAATAGGGGGAGTTGGTCGCTGCACTATGGCACGATTCCCTGAAGCTGAAGCACGCTTGCTTCACCGCAAGATTTGCATGCGCTGCAACGCACGCAACGCAGTTCGTGCAGCACGCTGCCGAAAGTGTGGCTACAAGGGTCTACGGGCCAAGAACATCGAGCGCAAGGGCGCATGATGTACAACACCTTTTGCTTACAATCCAAGCATTGGCATTAACAGCGCCATCGGATCACCCAACAACACGAGTGGTGCAATTGCTGGGAATAAAAACACCAACAATGGCAGTTTCGAACTGACCCATACTTGGTCAACACCTGCTTCTTCGAGCGCTGCAATTGATGCCTCCAAATCGTCACGGGATGGCGTTGTTCGAGGTGCACGGGTTCGGTGGTGAGGTTTCGTTGTTCCATCTGGCATTTCCATCAACGTGGTCAAGAGCCACACATGCCTGTTTACTACTTCGGTCCGGTCAATCCGCAAGGCATGCCATGCTAGCCTCAAATCTCCGAATGAGCCGATGTTTCCCGCTAGGATGTTCTTCACCAGCAAAACAAATGGTATGATCAGGAAACTCAATCCGCCCCACATGAGTAAGGCAAGGCTAGGTGGGAGCGCTACCGTTGCATCCATCGTTGCATCCGACAAGAGCAAAGGCATGGTAGCCCAGCTTGGGAAGAGCAATGCCACCCACATCAGAGCCTTTGCATCTGCTCCACCGTGGAGCAAACGCAACCGCCATGCGCCGTCAATAATCAAGATGACGAACAAGACGCTCAACGTCTTCCACCAAAGCGCTCCTAGACTGGTGTCGTTGCCAAGCAGCACATCCAACGGCTGTGTCGATTGGTGGGCAATAGCCCCAGCAACGAGGCCTACGCTGCTGATGGCGTACCAAAGGAGTACAACGCCGTCCAAGCGTGAACCATTTCGAAGATCGGTCAACGACGGTCGACCAAGGACAGCGCCGCTCGCGTAGGCGACAACGGCGGAGGCGGTGAGGTAGATGGTCCAGTCAGCACCTTGGTTCATCAAATCCAGCGCCCAAAGAAACAAAGCGGGTTTGACCCATACCAGCCAATGGTCATTGCCCACCCTTCGCTCTTTGTGGTCCATCCAAGCAGCCCACCCCATTCCAAGGACAAGTGCGAAGATTCGGGACCAGCCCAAAAGATCGTTTTCAGTGAAGTCCATGGTGTGCGGGTGGCGGCAATCAACTTAAAGACGGCCTACACACAGCGATAGGTATCGACCAAAGGGGCTGTAAACATGGATATCGAAACTCGTCTTCAACAAGTTGCTACAGTCATCAATCAAATTGATGACCCCAAAGTTCCACGAAACATTCGCCGTCAAGCGAAAGAAGCATGCGACAACTGGTTGCTTAACAAAGCCAAAAAAATCGATGTACGCATTGCAATGGCCCAATCCAAACTCGAAGAGTTGTACGAGGACCCAAACATTCCATCGGAATTTGGAACGCTCATTCTCATGATCAACACAGAGCTCGAGAAGATCCTCACAGAAGTTCTGTGATCACTCTTCTTCGATTGCAGTGAGGAATTGCTTAAGCAAAGGGCGAAGTTCCTTTGTAATCTTTCCTTGGTGCAGTGTTGAAGTCACTTCGGCTGCTAAATCTTGATGATGGCGTAGTTCATCAGCCACACCGGCGATGAGGTCCAATTGATCATCTGTAATCTTGTTCTTTCGGAGCACCCGCTCGACTGCAATGCGACCCGAAATGAGTTTGACTTCTCGGTTTGAATAGCCAAGAACTTCTTGTAATTGGCCGAGGGATTGGCTTTCGAAGGAGGATAATTTTCCGTCTTTCATTGCCTCATTCCACGCTTCATCAATCGATGGTGCTCGTTCTGAGAGCAAGATCGAAATTGGGCGGGTTGCTTCGATGTTCTCCAAGACGATCTTGATGATCACTGCGAAGGGTACAGCGAGGATCATGCCAAGAATCCCCCATCCTGCAAATGAAATTGCTGTCACAAGCAGCAAGACGACAGGTGAGAGATCAAGGGCTCGACCTGCCCATCGTGTTTCAATAATTTGTCCCCACACTTGTTGGTTCGTGAGGAGCAACAAGATCAGAAGGGCGAGTCCTGCAGGTTCGAGTAGAATGAGTCCAAGGATGATTGGCGGGAGCGTAGCAATCAATGAACCGATGTATGGCACGTAATTCAGCAAGAAGGTCAGCAACGCCCATGTGAACCACAATTCAATGCCAAAGGCGAGCATGATGATGCCCGCAAAAACAGCTGTTCCAAACCCAACACCCGTCTTCACAACGATGTAGGTGTTTACGCTGGCTTCGATTTTGCTGCGAACAATCTGAACTTTTTCACTGGCTCCACCAGGCCAAGCACGTTCGATTCGGCCCGGTAACAAGCTCGCCTCAAAGATGATGAATATGAGGAAAAACATCACAGTGATGCTTGTTGTGAGCATTGAACCCACGCCTGCAAGCATGCCAACAGCGGCATCAGAAATCTGTTCATCGTTTTCGAGAACCCCCCACTCTGCCAAATCTTCGACAAGGGTGTTGTTCAGCGCNGCCTCATCGTCAAACGCTGCGGACAAAGCCGTTCCCGTCTTCAATTCGTGCCACCGTTCTTCGAGAAGAATGTTGTATTCGTCCATTTTTGCCTCATCTTCAACAACATCCGCGGCTTGCTGATATGCAAAGAAGGCCGCTGAGGACACTACGAGCAACGTCAGCATAACCATCGTGAGGTAGGAGAGAATAACCGGGAAACCATTGGTGGAGAGGTAGTCTGAACCTGGTTTGAGAACAAAATAAAGGCCAAGTGCAATGAAGAATGGTTGCAAGACTCCCTTCAGGAGAATCAGCCAAACCACGGCCAAACTGATGATGATCATTGCATGTGCAAAGGTTGTGACCCTGCGATTGAAACGGCCTGAATCCCAAGCCGTGGTGGCGTGTTGCATAGGTTCTCGTTGAGAACTCCCCTCTTGAATATAGTCCAGTTCACTCACTTTCTAAAGCGCTTTCTGAGACTGGTTCGTCTTCTGGAAGGAGTGGTAGTTTCAGGGACAACAGTGCTGCAAACGCCATGAGAATGCCACAAATATGGAACGCTGTATGGTAGTCAAAGGGCCAATCCCTTGAGTAGGTCAACACCCACACAAAACCACCTGTCAATGGACCGATGATTCTTGAAAAGGCACTCACCGATTCTTGCGCCCCCATCACGACACCCAATTCATATCCCTCTGACTTTGCAATCCGTGTGAGGAACGAGGATGAGGANGGNGTGAACAAACCGTTACCGACAGATACCAGGACGCCAACAATGAGGACGTGGAGCCATCTCGACTCATATTGGCTGTACGGGATGAGGACCAGTCCGATTCCAGTGATCACAATCGCCATTGGAATTAGCCGTCGTGTNCCGAACTTCCTTGTGAGTGGCCCAATGAGCAGGCCTTGTGTTAAAATTCCTGAAATGCCAATGAGCGCAAACACTCGACCATTGTCAGCTTCCGAGAAAGAAAGGCCGCCATCTTCAGGTATCATTTGCGTGTAGAGGATAAATACAGCGTGCATGATGGTGAATCCAAAAATGAACAGCATGGTTACCCAGATCACAACTGAGGTACTACCGGAGCGGAGCATCTTGCCCGTGTTTTGCATTGTCTTGAGCATGCCACCTTCCTTTGATTTCTTATCGACACTCGTCCGACGCTCAGGAGGCAGTGATTCTGGTAAACTTCGTAGGGCAACAAGGAGAGAGAGCACAGACAGGAGGCTTGCAACAGCACATGGGAGCAAGTAAGGGTGGCTGTCAAAAATCGTCCCTTCGAAGAATGCCCATCGACTTGCAGGGTCTGATAGTTCGCCGCCAATAAACGGTCCAAACGTGAAACCAAGTCCAAATGCCGCACCAATAAGGCCCATCCGTGTCGCCAATTGTTGAGGGTTGCTCACATCACCAATGTAGGCCCGGGCCACTGCAAGATTGCCATTGAACACACCTGCAAGGAAGCGTGCTGCTAAAGCAAGCCAAAGGGTGTTGGCAAGTCCGAACATTGTGAAGAATACTGTGTTGCCAACCAAGCCTACGAGAAGCACCGGCCTTCGTCCAATTTTGTCAGAAAGCGAACCCCAAAACGGCGAGAAAAGAAACTGAGCAGCCGAGTATGAAGTCATCAGCACTCCAACCCAAATGCCGATGCTTGCTTCTTGGCTCGCAGGCGTAAGGTCCTCAACCAAGTAGGTGAGAAATGGGATCACGATACCGAAACCAATCATATCGATGACGGTCACTAAAAACAGGACGAAAAGAGCACCCTTGCTTGCGTCAACAACCGGGAGTGGTTGATCGCTCGTCGTGTCCATGGCTTGGCGAATCAAGCCGCCTTCTTGTACCCAACGGGTGGGCTTTGGTGTGTGTGTTCACCTCTTGGTGAGTCTCAAGCAGACGGGACGCTACCGGTTACAGGCGTGAGCCTGTCAATAACGGCACCGAGACGTTCGACGAGTCCGGCCTTTTCGGCGTGCTTGATGAGCGCATATTCCATCACTTCGTCCAAAGTGTCGACCGGAATGACCTCGATCATCGACTCGTACTTCGTATCGAGCAAAACATCTTGTTCGTTTGCCCGCGGGATGATAACGGCCTTGATTCCTGAGCGTGCAGCTGCCTCAATCTTCGCTGTGACACCACCGATTGGTAGCACTTCTCCACGAACGGAGAGCGAGCCTGTCATTGCCAAATCTTGGCGGATTGGGATGCTTTCGAGGGCGGAAATGATTGCAGTGGCGATGGTGATTGATGCAGAATCGCCATCCACCCCATGCGTGTCCACAAATTGGATGTGGATGTCATAGTCGGAAATGTCCTTTCCGGTTAGTTTCTTGATCACTGCGCTGACGTTTGTGACACTCTCTTTCGCCAAGTCAGAAAGCCCTCCAGTGGCGTGTATTTTGCCGCCGCCACCCTGTGAGGGAGTGACAAGTGCTTCGACGGGGAGCATGATTCCACTGAAATCGGAGAGCCCTGAGTTTGCACCCAACACAGCCAAGCCGTTGACGCGACCAATTCGTTCACCGGAGTTGACAACGAGCGCATAGTCGAGGCGTCGCTCAATCATACGATCAGCCACTTGCTGTTCGAGTGGCTTTGCGATGTTTCGTGCCCCAAGCACGTGCGCTGCAGTGGTGAGCGGCGCACCTTCTTCCATAGCAAGGTCGCCAGCAATTCGCACAAGGCCACCGAGTTCACGGAGTCTGAGGGAGAGTTTTCCACGGCGGCCAGCACGTCGTTGTGCTTCCCGGAGGATGATGGCCACAGCGCTCTTCTCGAAATGAGGGATTTCACGGCTTGTGCCCATGTCACGTCGGACTTCTTGAGCAATGAACCGGATGAGCCTGCGTCGGTTTCGGGCAGTGTCTGGCATTTCCGAGTTGACATAGACTTCGTATCCATAGCCACGAATTCTGCTGCGAAGAGCAGGGTGCATGCCTTGAATCGCATCGAGGTTACCTGCTGCAATGAGGATGAAGTCACACGGCACAGGTTCTGTCTTTGTGAGTGCTCCAGAGGATCGCTCGGAACGCCCTGAAATTGGGAAGGCACGCTCTTGCATGGCTGTGAGCAAGGCTTGTTGTTCCTCAAGTCGGAGAAGGTTCACTTCGTCGATGTAGAGCACGCCTTTGTGCGCTCTGTGGATTGCGCCTGGTTCGACACGATCGTGGGCTGGNGTNTCCATACCACCTGATTGGAACGGGTCGTGGCGTACATCGCCAAGAAGNGAGCCTGAGAGTGTTGCAGTCGCATCNACGAACGGTGGGAGTTCNGAGGAGTCGTGCTTAACGAGCACCTTAGGAATCCTGCTTTCNTCGCCCGAACTNAGCCNTCCACGAATGAACATGTATCCAAACATGAGCAAAAACCCACCGAACAGAAGGGTGATGATGTCACCNGACTGAAGGGTTGCGATGAGGATGAGGAATCCAACTGCTGCAAAGGCAATGAGGAGCATCTTCTGGGATCGTTCGCGCTGTGTTCGCATTGATTCCTTTTGCAACTTGACGATTCGGTCGCCTCGACCCGCAGGCACGGAGCGAACTCTTGGTTCATTTTCGTCGTCTTCGTTTGGGTACACAAGGAGATCTTCGAGTGCGTCTTTTGGAAGCAAGTCTGTCATGGATCGTGCAAGCATCGATTTTCCGGTACCAGGGTCACCAATCATCAACATGTGGCGTCGTTGTTCTGCTGCCTTTTTGATCACGATTGAGCCAGCTTCCTGACCGATGACTTGGTCAACAAGACGGTCGGGTATTGGTACATCTTCAGTTGACTCGAAGTTGACAGTTTGAATCCACTGCTCGACGCTTTCAGCGATGATGTCGTCGCCTCCGGCAGAGGGTTCAGGAGCCCACACTGTGACTTGTGTATCATCGGCGAGCGGTGCGCTGTTCTCAATGGAATCAGCGCCATCCTCGGCTGCCGTGAGAGGCGCTTCGTCCTCAACAATCTCTTCGGTCACGTTATGTCCTCCACGCTACTCCCCTTTATGGGTTTACAATTCACCATGTATCAAGATGGTGCAGATGCACGAGATCAAAGTTGGTTTTGATCAAGGTACTGCTGTCCGTAGTGAACCCATTGTTCCATGCTCCATCCAACCGGTAATCCAGTTGCTGGGAGTGGTGGTCCAGCGTACTGTTGTTGTGGAACAACCGGTGCAGGGGCTTGGAAGATATCTTGGGCTCCACCGTACATGGAGTTTGCAACCATGTCGCTCGCAGGGAGCATGGTAGCGCTCCAGTCTTCGACTTCGTTCTTGCTACCGCTTCGGGTGAACATAAGACCGATTAAAAGGGCGACGATGAGGATGCCAATTCCAGCAAAGACAAGTTCCATTGGAATCGATTCAGAAGTGTCTGTGTTGGTTGCTCCTGATGCCGAATCTGTTGGGCAATCTGAACGTGGGTCGGCACATGCGATCTCGAGTTTCTCTACCACTTCAGCAAGTTCTGCCTCGAGTTCAGTGGTGTCCTCAGTGGATTCTGCAATGCTTCCTGTGAGCGCAGCCTTCGAAGCTTGTAGGTTGAAGACGTGAGCCTCAAGCATTGCTTCATCCATTTGATCTGGTGTAGGGGCCGTTTCAGTGATGGTCCACTTCATCTTGGTGAGGGTCTTGTAATCATCACCATTGGCGTCACTTGCCGTCATCTCTAGTTCGTAGTAATCACGGTCTCTCGAACCATCTTCTCGTGCGGACTGGCCTTCGAAGACGAGTGAAGGCATGTCGAGGACATTGGTCCACCCAGTTGCGGATTGCGTCACATCTAACTCGTAGGTGAGCAGTCCATCACAGGTACCCGTCAATTCATTGCAGACGTTCCAGTTTGCCATCATGTATGTGAAAACTGGAGCTGCGTCAGTGAGCGTCATTGTGACCGTTGGCGTTTGTCCAATGTATGTGTCAGTCATTTCAGTATAGATTTGGCCAGTGCCATCATCAACTGTTGAAATTTCCAAGGGAAGTGCGTCGTAGACATTCACAATGATTTGGTAGGTGTTCGTGTCGTACTTGTCCATGATTGTGAGGGTCACTGTTTGTGCGCCAACTTGTTCGAA